>Ga0233425_10003302_pt1 | contig 29603 bp, 18 predicted proteins | sample Watercolumn_Towu_2_FD_181712 | JGI IMG/M metagenome (GOLD analysis project Ga0233425, IMG submission 181712) | Freshwater microbial communities from Lake Towuti, South Sulawesi, Indonesia - Watercolumn_Towuti2014_140_MG | ecosystem: Environmental > Aquatic > Freshwater > Lake | place...
TTTCCGTCCAGACCCGCATCACCGCCAGCTTCCGCCAGGTCGACGGCCACACCCTCAACATCCGCAAACCCAGCCGCGCCGAACCGGAACTGCTGGCGATCTACCGCGCCCTGGACCTCGATCCCAGCCCCGGAGGCACCCGAAAACTGATCCGATGACGCGAATGTAGTGCCACTTGGATTTTTTTAGAGCGATAAGAGACTGACAGGGAAAGGCTTTTTTCTTGGCATGTTAAACCTGGGCCAAGGAACAGCTTCACCAAGGTCCGTCCAGTCATCACTCCATTCAGCGTCAGAATGGCTCTTCGCGAGTTGAAATTCGGCTTCAGGATTTCGCCGAGGAGTTCGATCGGCTGTTGTCCGCGGAAGACATCTTGGACGCGTGGCTCGAAGTCAGTCTTATCGACAACCACAAGCCATTGTTTACCCTGAGATTATCACGCTATCTCTGCCCTTTGGAACGTATCGACCCCAACGTCGCAGTGGCGCCGAAGGGTCTGGATCGCATCGATACGGCACAACTGGAAACGCTGCCGGTCCTGGCCCTCCGCCTGGAATCGCCTGGCGACGAGCCTATTCGGCTGACGCCCTGCCGGTCAGAAGGAGTGCCCACCGGAGGCTGGACCTTCGTAACCTCTGATCGAGAGCCCGGTTCCTGGTTCATTTTTCCGGGTGCGGAAGCTGAAGAGCAGTTTCGTCCGACGCTTTGGACGCTTCCCGGCGACCACCCCGCGGGAAGTTCTCTGATCCGGGCACTCGCAATCATCGAGCGGCAAGCCCGATCGGCGGAGTTGGACTCGGTTATCGGAGCTATGGCCGCCGACTTCCTGTCCCCCAGCTGGCCTGAGCTTGAACACTTGGCGCATCACTTGGGCCATCTCCCTCTGACATCGTTAGATTTGTGGCGTCGCTTTGCCCATTCCTCGGCCGGTATGCCTGCCTTGGCCTTGCGGTTGAGCAATCTGCCGGACGGCTTCTTGCGACGATTCACGGTTGAACTGCCTTTTGCATGGGAACTGGTCCCCTATCAAGCATGGCGCGATGCGGCGGCTCAATTGCGGCGGCAATGCTTTGGCTGGTTTGGTGAGGAGATCGGAGGGGGAGAGTTTCTCAAACGTCTGGATTATGCGAGGAACCAGCTTTGCCGGGACCGGCCAGCGGTGAATAATTTGTTGAAGATCGCCCAAGCATCGGTTACCGGCGAATGGTCAGTCGAGTTGGACACGATGACCGAGCCACAATGTTCTGGGAAAGTGGGCCGGATCCTTTTTGCCAGCGATCCGAATAGTCTTGTTCAACAACTCCTTCGGCGTTTCTCCGACCATGAGGAATCGGAATGGAGGCGGCGGGGGCTTGCTGATCCGGAGCTTTTCAACCTAATTCAATCCGCCCGCCGCGATCACTCGCTATTTTACCCGCAGACCGATCATCGGGATGGCATCATCAATCTCCCCATCCTTCTGGCCATCCAGGTCGCCACCGATTCGACCGATGAATGGTTCATGCATCCCGAACGGATCCACAACCTTCGCACCTATCGCGAGTTCGATCCGGACTGGTTCGACGGCGCTTTCGATCTCACCATCGCCCGTTGCCTGTCGCTTGGCCTGCTGAACCCCTGATGTCACTCCGTCCATCTCTCGATCTGCAGTTCGGGAATGCGTTCGAAATCCCGGAGATTGTTGGTGACCAGGATGCGTCTTTCGGCGAGGGCATGACCCGCGATCAGGGTATCCATATATCCGATGGGGCTGCCGGTAGCTTTCTGCCTCTCCCGCAGAACTGCGTAATGGTCTGCGGCCCCGCAAGGCCAGTCGAGGCAGGGCACCGTGTCGAGAAAGGCGTGAACCGCCCGCGCCAGGCTCACCGCTTGGGGCACCAGCGCCAGGCCATACAAGTGCTCGCCCCGGGTAATGACCGAGATACAGGCCTCATCCGACTCCAGAGCCCGGCGAATCCGCGCCAAGAGCTGGGGAGGCTTCTGTTTGACGGCGTAACTGCATACATCCGTGTCCAGCAGGTAACGCAACATCAGAAGATGTCCCGAAACTCGCCCGGCGCATTGTCGCGCTCGGCCATGAATTCTTCCGGCACTTCGGCCTCTTCGATGAGTTGAAACAAGCGATCCAGAGAGTCGGGCGGTTTCTTCGGGGTAAGGACGATTTCCCCCGTGGCTTCGTTCTTGCGAATCCAGACCTCGGTGCCCGGTAGCCGGAACGCCTTGGGCAGCCGCACCGCCTGGCTATGGCCGGTGGTGAAGAGTTTGGCGGTGGTGAGCATGGCAACCTCCGTAACTATGAAACCGTAGATACAATAGCACCGCCATTCCGCATCCCCCAAGCCCTTCAGACCCTTAATCCGTTCGAGTGACGCATTCATGGATTCGACAGACGGCTACTTTTCCCGCCTTCTTCCCCAACTGGCCGACCGTGCCCGCTCGGCGGTGCTCGGCCGTCTCGGTTTCTCTCATGTGCCCCTGTACCGTCATTTGCACAGTCTGTTTTCCCGTCCTCTTGGTGAGCCGGGCTGCTTTTTGGCCGATCCCACCTTCGAGGCGGTATTTGGTTGGCAGGAAGGCGGTAAGACCATGGCCGATCTGGCCGGCGGGTTGCTCACCGATCGGCTGGTCGAGGCGATGGACAATCCGCCTGATCGGGACGATGAGCGCTGCCCCGAACCGGACCCGCGGAAGCGCAAGGAGCAGCATCCCTACCGCTTCGGCCGGGATCGCAAGCCGTACCGCCATCAGTTGGAATCTTGGGAGATTCTGGCCCGAAACCCGGCCCAGTCCCTGGTCGTGGCCAGCGGCACGGGCTCGGGGAAGACCGAATGCTTCATGGTGCCGATCTTAGACCGCTTGATATGCCAGCAACAGGACAATGGCAGCCGGCTGATCGGGGTGAGGGCACTCTTCCTCTATCCCCTCAACGCCCTCATCAACAGCCAGCGCGAGCGCCTCCGCGCCTGGACCGATTTCTCCAACGGAGATGTCCGCTTCTGTCTCTATAACGGCAACACACCGGACGAGGCCAAGGCCGAAGAGAAGAGACGTTTTCCCAGCGAGGTGCTGGACCGTAAGACGCTGCGCGACTCGCCGCCGCCGATCCTGGTGACCAACGCCACCATGCTGGAATACATGTTGGTGCGTTCGGTGGACGCCCCCATCCTGGACCAGTCCCAAGGCAAGCTGGAGTGGGTGGTGCTGGACGAGGCCCACACCTATGTCGGGTCCCAGGCAGCGGAACTGGCTTTGCTCATCCGTCGGGTGCTGCATGCTTTCGGAGTGAAGCCGGAGCAGGTCCGTTTCGTGGCCACTTCCGCCACCATCGGCGATTCGCAGGGGGAGGCCGGACAAAGGCTCAAGCGGTTCCTGGCGGAAGTGGCGGGGGTCGGAGAAGACCGTGTTCATCTGGTGGCGGGTCAACGCCACATACCAGTTCTGCCTTCGCCCGCACAAACGGGCAAGGCACCCTCGGAATTCTCCGCCGTCGCCGACGATCCGGTTGCCCGGCGGATTCGCGAGCTGTTCGTTGCTAAACCAGGCTCGGCCAAGGTGGCCCGGCTATCCGAAGTCTGCCGGCTACTCCAGGGCCACGACGGTGCTTGCAGTCGCGATCAACAGGTGGCAGCGCTGGGCTGGCTGGATCGGCTGAGCGGCGTGCGGGATGGTCAGGGCACGCCCTTCTTGCCGCTGCGTGCTCATCTTTTTCATCAGACCCTCTCGGGTATTTGGGCCTGTGCCGATCCGGTTTGCCGGTTCCGGGAAGGAACCGAACTCGCCGATCCGGCCTGGCCATTCGGTCAGGTATTCCTGGAACCGCGCCAGCACTGCCCTTGCGGCAGCCCGGTTTACGAACTGGTGGCTTGCGACGATTGCGGCGAGCCCCATCTGCTGGCGGCAGAACGCAAGGGGCGGTTGCTGCAGCCCAAGGAAGCCGGTGCTCTGGACGAATTCGAATTGGATGCGGATCCGGAAGACAACGGTGAGGAAGCCGAATCGGATGAGAATGGAGAGGAGGCGAACGATGCGGCTAAAGAAACCCGAACCTTGGTGGTCAACCGCCCAGGACTACGCAATACGAGCGCAAAAATCATAAAGCGCCACAGCAGGCAATACGATGATCGTGAAGTGGCAGGCGAGACCTTGCGCCTGGTGCTGCAAAGCGATGCCGGCGATGGACTCGTCTGCCCCTGCTGCGACGGTAAAAGGCGATCCGGTCGTCGGGAACTATTCCAAAGCGCGCGCATTGGCGCGCCGTTCTCCCTCAGCTTCATCCTGCCGACGATGCTGGAGTTCGCCCCGGACGAGCGCTGCAAGCCCCAAGACCTGCCCTATCGCGGTCGCCGCCTGCTTACCTTCAACGACAGCCGCCAGGGGACAGCCCGTATGGCGGCGCGGTTGCAGCAGGAGTCGGAGAGGAACCGGGCGCGCGGCCTGGTCTATCACCTTACCCTACGGGAAGGGCAACAACAGGCCGGGGGTGAGGCGGCCAAGCTTCAGGACGTGATTCTCGAAGACGAGACACTGCTCGGCCACATTCCGACGGCAGCAGGCCGACAGATTATCACCAGGCGGTTGGAAGAAAATAGAAAACGGCTGGAAACCCTGGCGAAGCCCAAACCCATTCCTTTCGATGATCTGGCGCGGCACCTGGCCGACTCTGGCGAGGATTTCAGCCGGATGCTGCGCCACTACCGGGATGACATTTCCGGAGACAGTTTCGGCGGTGTTCAAGGTCCTCTGGCACTTGCGCGCTTGTTCCTGGTACGGGAATTCGGACGTCGCCCTGAACGACAAAATAACCTGGAAACGATGGGATTGGTGTCGGTGCAATACCCGGCTCTGGACAAAGTTACGACAGCGCATCCGCCTTTTACCCTGGAGGAATGGCGCGCCTTCCTGAAGATCGCCCTGGATTTCTTCGTGCGGGCCGGCGGTTCCCTGGCCATCGACGAGCCCACACGGCATTGGCTGGGAATCAAACTCCCGCGCTCCTGGCTAGTGGGTAGGGACCGCGCGGAGATCGGGAAACGACAGCGCCGTTGGCCTCGCGCCACTTACGCTTCAAAAAATGGCGGGCGACAACCGAACATCCAAAGCACCTTGGTCAGGCTGTTGTCTTATGTGCTTGAGGCGGATGTTGCAGCCCCGAAAGGCGAGGACCTGGTCGATGCTGTCCTCGGGGCAGCCTGGAAAGCCTTGACGGAAACCAGCGGTATTCTGCAAGCCGATACGGATGGCAGGCGTCTGCCACTCAGCGCACTGGCTTTTGTGCCGACCACCACAGCATCCGTATGCCCAGTTACCCTACGCGTTCTGGACACCACGCTGCGAAGCGTGACGCCCTATTTGCCCATCAGGGCCAGCGAAACCACGGCCAAGTGCCAAGCCATCACTATTCCCCTTTATGACCAAGCCTTCGGTGGCGGAGTGGAGCCCTTGGCTCAGATCGACAGAGCCCGTTGCTGGCTGGCGGAGCAGCCGGTCATTAACGACCTTCGGGAACAAGGCGTCTGGAATCAACTCAACGACCGCACCATCGAACTGGCGCCCTATTTCACCGCCGCCGAACACTCCGCCCAGCAGCCTTCCGACCGTCTCGACCGTTACGAAAAGGCCTTCAAGAATGGCGAATTGAACCTTCTGTCCTGTTCTACCACCATGGAGATGGGCATCGACATCGGCGGCATCGCCATGGTGGCGATGAACAACGTCCCGCCCCATCCCGCCAATTATCTGCAACGGGCGGGCCGCGCCGGGCGCCGGCAGGAAGCCCGCTCCCTGGCTTTCACCCTGTGCAAGTCCAATCCCCACGACCAGATCGTCTTTGCCAAGACCGACTGGCCCTTCGTCACGCCGTTGCCGGCTCCCGTCGTCGCCCTCAACAGCCGGGTGATCGTTCAGCGTCACATCAACGCCTTGGTTCTGGCGGATTTTCTCAAGAGGAGCGGACTGGGCAGCGGACAGGATGTCTCGAAGCTCACCTGCGGCTGGTTCTTCACCTCCATGGATCAGTCCGTTCCGGCACAGCGGCTGATCGATGATTGCCGCCGGGATCAGCTCGATTCCAGCCTGGCCGAGGGACTGCGGTATCTGGTGAAAGCGACGCCCTATGAGGGCGCGGAGCCGGTACGCCTGGCGCACTGTGTGGCCGATGTTCTGGAGGAGGTGAAGATTCGATGGGGATTTGAGTGGGAGGCTCTGTGCCGGCAGGAGGAAGCGACTCGGGGTCAAAGCGAAAACCCGGCGCACAAGGCGGTGGTGATCCAGAAACAACGCATGGAGGGCGAATATCTGCTGCGCGAATTGGCCGATCAGGGCTTTCTGCCTGCCTACGGATTCCCCACCCATATCGCCGCCTTCGACAACCTGACTGCTCAGCAGGCTCGGCAAATACGGCTGGTACAGGACCAAAGAACGGGACGGGAGGACAACCGCTACCGCCGCCGCGAACTGGCCAACCGGGACAGCGTGATGGCCTTGCGAGAGTACGCGCCGGGGGCGCAAGTGGTGATGGACGGTTTGGTCTACCGCTCGGCGGGTATCACCCTGAACTGGAAAGTCCCGGCAACCGAATCCGAAGCCAAGGAGATTCAAGCGATCAAATTCGCCTGGCTCTGTCGCCAATGCGGGGCGAGCGGGTCATTCCGGTTGCTGGAGGAAGCGCAACACTGTGCCGAGTGTGGTGCGGAAATCACGGCAACGGACATTCGCCAGTTCCTGGAGCCGGCTGGATTCGCGGTGGATTTCTATGAAGACCCCCACAACGACGTGAGCACCCGGGACTTCATTCCGGTAGAGGCTCCCTGGGTCAGCTCCCATGGCGAGTGGCTTCCCCTGCCCGACCCTGCCTTGGGTCGGTTTCGCGTCACCACCCGCGGCCACGTTTTCCATCAGTCCCGCGGTTTGCACCGTCAAGGCTATGGCATTTGCCTGGAGTGCGGGCGTGCCGAACCGATGAATGGCGACGGCAGTAAGCCTCAGCGATTCGAGAAACCCCATTCCAAAGTGCGGGGGGACAAGAAAGACCGTGAGAATGGCAAACACCGTGAAACCTGCCCCGGCAGCCACAACGACTGGGCGGTCAAGACCGGCATCACGCTGGGTTCGGAGGGTTACACGGATGTGCTGGAAATCCAGCTCGCCAATCAGACCGGCGTCTGGCTGCGCGATACGGCCACGGCCTTAAGCCTGGCGGTGGCGTTGCGGGACGCTCTCGCCGAACTGTTGGGCGTTCGGGCCGACGAGTTGAGTTGCGACACCAAGGAGATTCACGAGGAAGGGGCAGGCGAACGCCGCTCCATCCTCATCTTCGACCGTTTCGCCGCGGGCTATGCCTCCAGTGCGGATCGTTACATCGACAGGCTGTTCCACCGGGCACGGGAGCGACTGCTGTGCCGGGCCGAATGTGACAGCGCCTGCCCGCGCTGCATCCTCGTCTTCGACCAGCGCTTTGCCGCCGAGTTACTGGATCGACACAAGGCTTTGGAAGTGCTCACGGAAGACTGGTTGAACGCACTGAAGCTGCCGCTTGAACTGGCCTTCTTTGGCGACGCCTCCCGTCCGGAGTACGCGGAGATCGGTGCCGCCCTGTTGCGCGAGGCCCGGACTCCGAATTTGTCCGCCATCCGTTTGTTCGGTGCTGGCAACGGCGCAGACTTGGGGCCATCGCCCTTGCGTCAGCTCGCATACCGGCTTGCCGGAGCGGACCATCCCGTGGCGGTGTTCATCGATTCGATCGAGAAACTGGAAGAGGGGGATCGATACCTGCTGGCGAGCCTGGCCGACCATCCGCGGATTCGTGTCGCCAGTCTCGAATCGGCACCCACCGAAAGAGGCGGTCGGGTCGTCGCGGAACTGGTCGCCGGCGAGCACGCCATCCGCTGGGGCGTCGAGGCTTCATCTGCCCCGAGTGCCGATGCCGAATGGGGGCGAAAACGGCCGCTGGTCTTCGCCGCTGCCCTTCGCCCGCTTCCGCTGAAGTCTCAGTCCCTGACGGCGCCGCAGTTGCGGCCACGGCCACTGGATCGAGGAGACCGCGAGATCACCATCCACCACGAACTGGATGGTAAGCTCCAGGAATTCGGCCCGCGCTTCTGGTCGTTCGTCGCCGGATGCCACCCTGCCACGAAGGCGATTCTCGGAGATGAAGGGATCGAAGTCACCGCCTCCACTACCATGACCGCTATCTTTTTACGCCGCTCACGGTCGGCCTCCTGATCAACCTCGTCGAGGGGTTGAGAGATGCGGTCGGTCAGAGACGTTGGGCGAACCCGGAAGTCAGGGTCACCACAACCAGCGAACCGGCGAGCGACAGCCGCCCGTCCCGCAATGTCTGGTCCAACTGGCCGGACATGAAGCAGCGAGACGCCGCCATTGCCAACGGCTTCGACTCCGTGGACATGAATGCAACAATAATTCCCTTGCCTAAACAAGATGCTTCGCATGGCCGGGTCTTGGGGATATCCCTGTCCAATGCCGCAAGTCTACAGGTCCGTTTTGATCAAGGGGTGTCCTATTGGCGATGGCGAAGCGTCGGGCCTAACAGCCGAAGTGGAGCCTTCGATTTTGCTGCCGGTGTCGACAAGCAAGCTGAGGCTGTGGCGATGATGAACGGGTTGGTGGAAGGTGGAGGGCATGCCACCCAGCTGTTCGTGCGGGTTCGACAGTCATGATGCCATGCGGAACCGCCGAGGGGCGAGCGTTTTGAAGGTTTCCGAACGGCGGCGGCCTTCACCGAGATCGGCCGGCTGTGCGGGGAGCACGGCGCCGACACCATGGCGCTGGCGCGCCACTTGCCGACCCGGCCGCCTGAGTCGTACCGGCACTCTCCTGGCCGCAGCCTCAAACTCTCAGCAGAACAGCTCCGCTCCCCGGCTGGCGATCACCTGGCGGTAGAACTCGGCACTGGCCTTCGGTGTCCGCTTCTGGGTGGCGTAGTCGACGTGGATCAGGCCGAAGCGTTTGCCGTAGCCGCAACTCCACTCGAAGTTGTCCAGCAACGACCAGGCGAAATAGCCTTTGACGTTGGCTCCCTGCTCCATGGCATCGAGCACGGCCCGCAGATGGGAGCGGTAGTATTCGACGCGGCGGTCGTCCCGGATGCGGCCATCCGCCGGTGCCGGGTCGGCGAAGGCGGCGCCGTTCTCGGTGATGTAGAGGGGAATGTCGCCGTAGCGCCGCTTGATCCACAGCAGGGTTTCGGTCAGGCCTTGCGGGAACACCTCCCAGCCCATCTCGGTGTATTCGGCACCCGGCTGACGCACCGGTGCGGCACCGATCGGACTGGCCGGATCGGCGCGGTTGACGCTGCGGGTGTAGTAGTTGACGCCGAGAAAATCGAAGGGCTCCTGCAGCAGCTTCATGTCGTCCTGGGGAAACTCCGGCCAATGCGAGCCGAAGATGTCGGCCAACTCGTCCGGGTAACTCCCCAGCAAGACAGGATCGAGGTATTGCCGGTTCATGTAGGCGTGGGCGCGGTCGGTGGCGATGCGGTCGGCCTCGCTGTCCGAGTGCCGGTACTTGGGTTCCAGGTTGACCACCAGGCCGATCCGGCCGCGGCCGTCGGCACGGAAGGCCTGCACCGCCAAGGCGTGGGCTCGCAGCAGGTTGTGGGTGACCAGCGGCGGTTCCGAGAGCGAATGGTGTCCCGGCGCGTGGACTCCGAACAAATAGCCTCCGTCATTCACCACCCAGGGTTCGTTGAGGGTCAACCAGTGGCCGACGGAATCGCCTAAGGCGCGATACAGGGTGTGGGCATAGTCGGCGAACCACAGCGCGCTGTCGCGGTTCGTCCAGCCGCCGCGACGGTCGAGGGCGGCCGGGAGATCCCAATGGTAGAGGGTGAGATAAGGTTCGATGCCGGCCTGGCGCAACCCATCGATCAGACGGCGGTAGAAATCCAGGCCCTGGCCGTTGAGCTTGCCGGTGCCGTCGGGAAAGATGCGGCTCCATGACACGCTGAAGCGATAGGCGGCCAGCCCCAGTTGCCGCATCAGGCCGATGTCCTCCCCATAGCGCCGGTAGTGGTCGCAGGCCACGTCTCCGCTGCTGCCGTCGTCGATGACGCCGGGCTTTCGCACGAATTCGTGCCAGATGCTGGGGCCGGCGCCGTCGGCCAGCGGCGAGCCCTCGATCTGGTAGGCCGAGGTGGCCGCGCCGAACACGAAGTCGGGGGGGAAGCGTTGCGGTTCGGCCATTGGATGTGCGGCGTCAGGAGATGGTGTCGGCGGCGTAGACCCGCGCCTTCCAGCGGCTGGCCTCGCCGCGCCAGTAGCGCAGCGCAGATGACCAGGTCATCGCCAGATAGAGTCCGGCGATCGCCGGCATCGCCAGAGCCCACAGCGGCGATTTGCGGTAGTACGACAGGGTCGGCAGATAGGCGATCAGCATGCCGGCCAGCGCCAGCCCGCTGGGCAGCCGGTAGGCCGGCGCAAGCAGGCCCGCCAGCGGCAGCCAGAACATCGCCAGCATCACCACGCTGCACAGCACCAGCAGCAGCGGGGAATAGCGCAGCTGGGTATAGGCGGTGCGCGCCACCATGTCCCACACCGATTGCAGGTCAGGGTAGGCGCGCAGGCTCACCACGCCGTGGGACTGGCCGATCCAGGTGCTGGCGCCCAGCGCCTTCACTTTCCGGGCCAGGGAGCAGTCGTCGATGATGGAGCCGCGGATTGCGCCGAACCCGCCGATCTCCCGAATCAGCCGGGTTTCCAGCAGGATGCAGCCGCCGGCTGCCGCGGAAAAGCGGGGATTTGCCGAATTAGCCAGGCGGAACGGATAGAGCAGCTTGAAGAAATGGATGAAGGCCGGCATCAGCAGCTTCTCCCAGAAGCTCTCCATGCGCAGGCTCGCCATGACGCTGAGGAACTGGCGGCATTCGGCGCGCGCCCGTTGCATGAGGGCGGCAAGTACGCCCGGCGCCAGCCGGATGTCGGCGTCCAGCAGCAGGGTGTAAGGGGTTCGTACCCCCTGGATGCCTTGTTCCAGCGCCCACAGCTTGCCGCTCCAGCCGCTCGGCAGGGGCTCGCCGTCGATCACCGTCAAATCGACCCGGGTCACGGTCCGTGCGACGTCGGCGGTGCCGTCGCTGGAACCGTCATCCACCAGGATGACTTTGAGGGCCTCGCCCTGGTCGGCGATGCTCTCCAGGGTAGCGGCAATGACCTCGGCCTCGTTGCGGGCCGGTATCAGGACGGTCAGCAGGGAGTGGTCGAAATCCTCCGCCCCGTGATCGGCTTCGGCGAGGGTTTCACCGTTGAGCCAGGGGCGCCAGGGCAGGAGCAGCAGGCCGATCCAGCAGACCGCCGGCAGCCAGGTCAGGAATGCGACGAGCGTAGCCATGCACTTCGGGGGGATTGTGGGTCCCGGACACACGACCGCCCGCCCCGGACGAGCCGGAGGCGGGCGGCGGCTGAAGGGGGCTTGGGGTTATTCCACGGCTTCGATGCGGATTGCGGGGCGTGCCGCCTTGGCCGGTTCCGGCTGCACATTCACCCATTCCGGCACCGGCTCCGGCGCCATCGGCCCTTCCGTGCGCGGACCGCGCAGGGCGACCCAGGCCGCCTTCAGCGGGTTGCGCATGGCGTCCTCGACGGCGCTCGCCTCGAATCCGCAGTGGGCCATGCAGTTGGCGCACTTGGGGTTCTTGGAATTGCCGTATTTGTGCCAGGGGGTCTCCTCCATCAGCGCCTTGAAGGAGGGGGCGTAGCCTTCGTCCACCAGCAGATAGCAGGGCTTTTGCCAGCCGAAGATGTTGCGGGTCGGGTTGCCCCAGGGCGTGCAGTTGTAGCCCTGGTTGCCGGCCAGGAAATCCAGGTAAAGGGTGGAATGGTTGAGCTTCCAGTCCTTGTTCTTGCCGATCTTGAACACCCTGCGGAACAGTTCCTTGCTCTCCCGCATCTTGATGAAGATGTTCTGCAGCGGCGCGTGCTCGTAGCTGAAGCCGGGGGCGATGGTCGCCCCTTCCACGCCCAGCTTCTTGGTGTAGTCGAGGAATTCCGCGATTTCTTCGGCCGACTCGCCCTGGAACAGGGTGCAATTGACGGTGACCCGGAAACCCTTTTCGATGGCCAGCTGGATCACTTCCACGGCGCGGTCGAACACGCCGGATTGGCAGACTGAAGCGTCGTGGCGGTCCTTGTTGCCGTCCAGGTGGATGGAAAGGGTCAGATAGGGCGAGGGCCGGTAATCGTTGATGCGCTTCTTGAGCAGCAGGGCGTTGGTGCAGAGGTAGACGTATTTCTTGCGGGCGATGATGCCCTCGATGATCTCCGGCAGTTCCTTGTGCAGCAAGGGCTCGCCGCCGGCGATGGAAACGATGGGGGCATTGCACTCGTCCACCGCGGCCAGGGCGTCTTCGACGCTGATGCGGCGGTTGAGGATCTCGTCGGGGTAATCGATCTTGCCGCAGCCGGCACAGGCCAGATTGCAGCGGAACAAGGGTTCCAGCATGAGTACCAGGGGGTAGCGCTTGTTCCCCAGGAACTTTTGCTTGAGTAAATAGCTCGCGACGCTGAGCTGTTGACGCAGTGGAACGCCCATGGCTTCTTCTCCTAAATCAGGCCGGATCGACCGGGTTTACAACGGCTGCGACACGGCGCAGCCCGCACGATACGCCGCCGAACCGCGGCTTCGAAAATATTCTAATGCAAAAATGACAACGTTAGTTGTATTTTTCTCAAAAACTATTAGCTAAAATACAACACAACTTGACCCCCTGGCAAAAATCGATAGAATTCCGCCACCTTAGAGAAGATGCATTCGGCCGCCGTCAGGACCCGTGTGAAGCCGGCCGGAGTCGATCCGACTCCCCTGCACCGGCATCACCACAGCTTTGGAGAGGTTTTCGTGCCAGATTGCTTGTCCTCAACCCATCCATGGAATTCCTCTGCCGTCCGCATGAACGGAAGCCACACTGACCCCCAACTTCGGGACGGCCCGCAGCTCGGCGACGACCAGCTACAGGCCCATCTGCTCCAGGGGGTGTCGCGCACCTTCGCCCTGACCATTCCGCAACTGCCCGAAGGGCTGGCCCGCGCCGTTTCCAACGCCTATCTGTTGTGCCGCATCGTCGATACCATCGAGGACGAGGTGTCGCTGGATTCGGCGCAGAAACGTCAGTTCTGCAGCCAATTCATCGAGGTGGTGGCGGGTCGGACGCCGGCCGAAGCGCTGGCTGAAGATCTGGCGCCGCGCCTTTCCGAGACCACTCTGCCGGCCGAACATGAGCTGATTCGCCTGATTCCCCGGGTCATCGCCATCACCCATGGCCTGGAACCGGCGCAACGGGAAGCGCTTTCTCTGTGCGTGGAGATCATGGGCCAGGGCATGGCCGAGTTCCAGGACCGCGAATTGCGCAACGGACTGGCCACCATGGCGGAGATGGACCGCTATTGCTATTACGTGGCCGGGGTGGTGGGGGAGATGCTGACCCGGCTGTTCTGCCACTATTCGCCGGAGATCGCTGCGCACCGCGAACGTTTGATGGCGCTGGCGGTGTCCTTCGGCCAGGGCTTGCAGATGACCAACATCCTCAAGGATGTGTGGGATGACCATGACCGTCATGTGTGCTGGCTGCCCCAGGAGATCTTCGACGCCACCGGCTACCGGCTGGCCGACCTGGTTCCCGGCCATGACGACCCGCGCTTCCGCGAAGGCTTCAAACGCTTGATCGCCATCGCCCACGGCCATCTTCGCAACGCACTCGAATACACCCTGCTGATTCCCGGCCACGAGACCGGCATCCGCGAATTCTGCCTGTGGGCTCTGGGCATGGCCGTGCTGACGCTACGCAAGATCAACGCCAACCTGGACTTCAGTGCCTCGTCCCAGGTGAAGATTTCAAGGTCCAGCGTGAAGGCCACCATCGCCGTGAGCCGCATCTCGCTGCGCAGCAACCTGATGCTGCAGTCGGCCTTCTATCTGGCCGGCCTCGGACTGCCGCACACCGATCGGCACAGCCTGGTCGCGGCCGCGTCCTCTCAATCCTGACCATTGAACGGGGGAACCTGATTCATGTTGAAAGAAACCGCTACGATCCCCGGCCTGGATTCCGCCTTCCTGGGCAGTTTCCAGACACCGTTGGACGACGCCATTGCCCGCGCCAAGGCAAAGCTGCTCAACCTGCAGCACCAGGAAGGCTATTGGGTGTTCGAGCTGGAGGCGGACTGCACCATCCCCTCGGAATACATCCTGATGATGCACTTCATGGACGAGATCGATGAGGAGCTGCAGGCCAAGATCGCCAACTTCCTGCGCGCCCACCAGTCGGTGGACGGCAGCTATCCGCTGTATCAGGGTGGAACCGGCGACATCAGCTGCACCATCAAGGCCTATTACGCGCTCAAGATGGCCGGGGATCCGATCGACGCGCCGCATATGGTGAAGATGCGAGAGTGGCTTCTGGCCCAGGGCGGTGCCGCCAAGGCCAACGTGTTCACCCGCATCATGCTGGCCATGTTCGAGCAGATTCCCTGGCGCGGCGTGCCCTTCATCCCGGTGGAAATCATGCTCCTGCCCAAGTGGTTCCCCTTCCACCTGGACAAGGTGTCCTATTGGTCGCGCACGGTGATGGTGCCGCTGTTGATCCTCTGCACCTACCGGGTCAAGGCGCGCAATCCCCACAAGGTCGACATCCGCGAGTTGTTCGTCACCGATCCGGACAAGGAGAAAAACTACTTCTCCCACGTCAAGACCCCCCTGGGCAAGGCCATCCTGGCGGTCGAACGCATGGGCCGGCTGATGGAGCCCCTGATCCCGGGGTTCGTGCGGGCCAAGGCGACGGAGAAGGCGCGCGACTGGTTCATGGAACGGCTCAACGGCTACGACGGTCTGGGCGCCATCTTCCCGGCCATGGTCAATGCCTACGAGGCGATGGACTTCTTAGGGATTCCCAAGGACGACGAACGCCGCCGCATCGCCAGGGAGTCCATCGAGCGCCTGCTGGTGGACCAGGGCGAGAGCGCCTATTGCCAGCCCTGCGTGTCCCCCATCTGGGATACCGGCCTGGCGGCTCTGGCCCTGCAGGAAGTGGACAAGAGCGAGCACGACCCGAAGACCCGCGAACAGCTCAAGAGCGCCCTGCGCTGGCTGTGCAGCAAGCAGCTGAAGGACGAGCCGGGCGACTGGCAGGTGCAGCGGCCCGATCTGCCCGGCGGCGGCTGGGCCTTCCAGTTCGGCAACAGCTACTACCCGGACGTGGACGACACCGCGGTGGTGGCCCATGCACTGGTGCAGGCCCAGGACGGCGAGTTCGACGAGAACATCGAGCGGGCCGGCGTCTGGATCGCCGGAATGCAGTCCGCCAACGGCGGCTGGGGGGCGTTCGATGCCGACAACAGCCATTACTACCTCAACCACATCCCCTTCGCCGACCACGGCGCCTTGCTGGATCCTCCGACGGTGGACGTGAGCGCGCGCTGCATCATGTTCCTGGCCAAGCTGGTGGACAAGCACCCGCAGTACAAGCGGGTGATCGACCGCTGCGTGGCCTACGTCAAGCAGGAGCAGGAAGCCGATGGCTCTTGGTTCGGGCGCTGGGGCACCAACTACATCTACGGCTGCTGGTCGGTGCTGATCGGCTTCGAGACCGCCGGTGTGCCCAAGGACGATCCCAGCGTGCGCCGCGCGGTGGCCTGGCTGAAGTCCAAGCAGCGGGCGGACGGCGGCTGGGGCGAGGACAACTACACCTACCACGACGCCTCGCCCGAACTGCGCGGCGAATTCCACACCAGCATGGCCTTCCACACCGGCTTGGCGCTGATCGCGTTGATGGCGGCCGGCGAGGGCGATTCGAAAGAGGTGGAGGCGGGGGTCAACTATCTGATCCGCACCCAGCAGGCCGACGGCTTTTGGAAGGACGTGGCCTTCAACGCGCCCGGCTTTCCCAAGGTGTTCTATCTGAAATATCACGGTTACGACAAGTTCTTCCCGCTGTGGGCACTGGGCCGCTACCGTAACGAGATCTTCGCAGCGGCGTGAGTTCGATTGGCCTGATCGTCGCGCTCGCACAGGAGTGCCGCAGTCTCACGTCCCGCAAGGTTCCGGAAGGCCGGAGCCACCGGCTCGATGACGGCCGGCTGCTGGTGCGGGCCGGGGCCGGCCCGGACGCGGCCCGGAAGGCGGCAGGCCTGCTGTTGGAGCTAGGTGCCACGGCGCTGGTCAGCTGGGGTTGCGCCGCCGGTCTCGATCCCCGATTGCAGCCCGGGGACCTGGTGATACCGGCCGCCATCCGTCAGCCGGACGGCGCGTTGCTGCGCACCGATCCGGTTGCCGTGCAGGCCTTGCTCGACCGGTTGCTGCCGACGCTGAACCCGATCGTCGATACCCTGCTGGAAACGCCGGTCATCGTCGGCATGGCCGACGAGAAGGAACGCCTGTTCCGGGACAGCGGTGCGGTGGCGGCCGACATGGAAAGCGCCGCGGTGGCGCGGGTCGCCGCCGAGCGGGGCGTGCCGTTCCTGGCGGTCCGCAGCGTCGCCGATCCTGCCGCCATGAGCCTGCCGCCCAGCATCGCCGCCGCCTTCGATGACCAAGGCCGGCTCCATTTGAACCGGTTGTTTCGCTCCCTGCTGCTCCGTCCCGGCGACATCCCCGGACTGATCGGCGTGGGCCGCCATTTTCGCCTGGCCCTGGCCACCCTGAGCCGGGTCAATGCCCTCGCCGGCACCGATCTGTTCGGTCCCGGCGGGGACTCCGCCCGTCGTTGTCCTGCATCATGACCGCTCCCGCCCACAGTCTCGTCGTCACAGCCATCCATTGGTGGGAGGAAAATCTCCTGAGCCGGCCCTGGTGGCTGATCGTCCTGTCGCTGGTCGCCTGCGGTGCGATCGGCAAGTACACCATGGACAACCTGACCATCAACACCAACACGGCGGACATGATCTCCATCAAGCTGCCGTTCCAGCAGAACCGCATCCGTCTGGAGAACGCTTTTCCCCAGGACATCAGCACGGTGCTGCTGCTGGTGGAAGGCGGCACCCCGGAGCACACCGACGCGGCGGTGCAGCGCATCGCCCAAGAGCTGGACAAGGCCAGGAGCGAGATCACCTCGGTCTACATCCCCGATGCCGGCGAGTTCTTCACCCGCAGCGGCATGCTCTACCTGGACCTGGACCAGCTGCAGGATCTGTCGGCCAAGCTGGCCCAGGCCCAGCCCTTCATCGGCCGGCTCGCCAACGACAACAGCCTGGCCGGGCTGTTCGGCATCCTCAAGCAGGCGTTGGAAGGCTCGGCCGAGGCGGTGGACATGAACTTCGATCCGGTGCTGTTGCGACTGGCCGATGCGATCGAGGCGGCCAGCGAGGGACGGCCGCCCCAGCTGTCCTGGCAGCAGCTGATGTACGACCAGAAGAGCGGGCTGGGCATCGACAAGCGCTTCATCATCGCCACCCCCGTCCTGCATTTCGAGGAGTTCCTGCCGGCCGAGAAGTCCATCGCCGCCATCAACGGCGCCATCGCGACCGCGCTGGGAACGGATTTGTCCGACGTCAGGGTCCGCATGACCGGCGAGGTGGTGCTGGAGCACGAGGAAATGCTGACCATCGGTCAAGGCACCACCGTGGCGGCCGGCGTGTCCCTGCTGCTGGTGTGCATCACCCTGTGGATCGCCTACCGCTCCTTCAAGCTGATGTTCGCCACCTTCTTCACCCTGAGCGTCGGCCTGGTGTATTCCATGGGCTTCGCCACCGTGGCGATCGGCCATCTCAACCTGATCTCCATCGCCTTCGCGGTGCTGTTCATCGGCATGGGGGACGCCTATTCCTCCCATTTCTGCCTGCGCTACCGGGAACTGATCGTGCGCGGCCTGCCCCACCGCCAGGCGCTGCGCAACACCCTGACGTCCACCGGCTCGGCCCTGATCCTGTGCACTCTCACCGCCGCCATCGGTCTGTACGCCTTCATCCCCACCAATTACATCGGGGTGTCGGAGCTGGGGGTGATCGCCGGCACCAGCATGTTCATCGCGCTGTTCACCACCTTCACCATCCTGCCGGCCCTGATGAAGATCATGCCCATCAAGGTGCCGGAGCCCCATCCCGCCAAGGGCCGGGCCGCCGCCCTGGTGTCCAACTGGCCGCTGCACTTCGCCCGGCCGATCCGCTGGATCACCCTGGCGCTGACGGTGGGCGCCTGTGTTTTGGTGGCCAAGGTCCAGGTGGACTTCAACCCCCTCAACCTGCGCGATCCCAATGCGGAATCGGTCAAGACCTTCAAATACCTGCTGCAGTCCAAGGACACCTCGCCCATGACCCTGGCCTCGCTGGCCACCAGCGAGGCCGAGGTGACGGACAAGAAGGCCCGCTTCGAGCAGCTGCCGACGGTGGACAAAGTTGTCAGCCTGTTGGATTTCATTCCGGAGCAGCAGGACGAGAAGCTGGCGATCCTGGAGGACCTGAGCCTGGTGCTGGGGCCGGCGGTGGCGAACTTCCCCGATAAACTGGGTCCGGCGCCCAGCCTGGAAACCCTCAAGGATTTCCGTTCCGCGCTGCAGCAGGCCAAGCATCCCAATGCCGCCACGGCCCAACTGGAGCAGGCACTGGCTGAGCTGATCGAAGGCCTGGAGAGCCTCGACCCGGATGCCCGCGCCGCCAGCCTGGAGCGGTTGCAAACCGGCATCCTCGGCGACCTGCCGGCGGTGATCCATAAGCTGGAGGCGGGCTTGATTGCGGAGCCGGTCGGGATGGACCAGCTGCCGGCCGATCTGAAGGCGCGCTGGCTGAGCAAGGATGGCCTGTACCGCATGCAGATCTACCCCAAGAAGGATCTGAATGACCTGGAGGACCTGCGGGAGTTCATCCAGGAGGCGCAGCGGGTCGATCCGGATGTCACCGATCTGCCGGTGACTTACCTGGAATCCATGAACGAGGTGGTCAAGGCCTTCGTCGAGGCCTTCAGCATCGCCCTCATCGCCATCACCGTGCTGCTTCTGCTCATCCTGCGCAGCCTCAAGGACACCCTGCTGGTGCTGCTGCCCTTGCTGCTGGCCTCGCTGTTCACCGCGGCCGCCACGGTGCTGATCGGCTTGCCGTTCAACTTCGCCAACATCATCGCCTTGCCGCTGCTGTTCGGCCTGGGGGTGGACAGCGGCATCCACATGGCGCACCGGCTGCACTATCTGCAGACCAACGCGGAGAACCTGCTCAGTTCCAGCGAGGCCCAAGGGGTGTTCTATGCCGCCCTGACCACCATCTGGAGCTTTAGCAGCCTGGCCTTCACCCGCCACCAGGGCACCGCCTCCATGGGCATGCTGCTGACCATCGGCTTGTTCCTGACTCTGTTTTGCGCCCTCATCGTGCTGCCGGCCTTCAGCGAACTGCGCTTCAAGACCCGTAGGGCACCGCATTAAGAATATGGACAGCAACAACTTCCCGATTTACCGATGCTGTTGTAGGGGCGAATTTATTCGCCACGGGCGATTAAGATCGCCCCTAGCCGTGAATCAGGGAAATTACTTACAGCCAAGCCCTAAGACCCAGATTCACCCGAGGTAACCATGTCCATCTCCATTGCCCACATACTCCAGGAACGGTCGGGGGAAAACTTCGACCTCCACGAGGCCCATCTCAACACCCAGATGGTCAAGGTGCTCAAGACCATCGGCTATGACCGGGTCTACACCCGCGCCGAGGGGCCTTATCTGTACGACAAGGACGGCGTGGAGTACCTGGACCTGCTGAGCGGCTTCGGTGTGTTCGCCCTGGGTCGCAACCATCCCGCCATCATCCAGGCACTCAAGGACGTGCTGGACGCCCAGCTGCCGGACATGGTGCAGATGGACGTGTCGCTGTTGTCGGGTCTGTTGGCGGAAAAGATCCTGGCCCACTGCCCGGATAACCTGACCAAGGCCTTCTTCTGCAATTCTGGGGCGGAGGCGGTGGAAGCCGCCATCAAGTTCGCCCGCTACACCACCAAGCGGGAGAAGATCGTCTATTGCGACCATGCCTTCCACGGCCTGACCCTGGGGGCACTGTCCCTCAACGGCGAGCAGGTGTTCCGGGAAGGCTTCGGCCCTCTGCTGCCCCATTGCCACAGCGTGCCTTTCGACGATCTGGCGGCGCTGGAAAAGGCGCTGGCGGGCAAGGACGTCGCCGCCTTCATCTTCGAGCCCATCCAGGGCAAGGGCGTCAACATTCCATCGGACGATTACTGGCGGCAAGCCATCGAGCTGTGCCGCAAGTACGGCACCCTGGCGGTGGCCGACGAGATCCAGACTGGCCTGGGCCGCACCGGCAAGTTTTGGGCGATCGCGCACTGGGGCGTGGAGCCGGACATGATCCTCATGGCCAAGGCCCTGTCCGGCGGCTTCATTCCGGTAGGCGCCGTGGCCATGACCACTCGCGTCATGGAAGCCGTGTTCAACCGCATGGACCGGGCGGTGGTGCACGGCTCCACCTTCTCCAAAAACAACATGGCCATGGCCGCCGGCATCGCCGCCATCGATTTGATCGACGAGGAGAAATTGGTGGAGAATGCCGCCAGGATCGGCGGCGAGATCGTCGCAGGGCTGACCGCGATGATTCCGCGCTTCGACTTCCTCAAGCAGGTGCGCGGCAAGGGGCTGATGATCGCGGTGGAGTTCGGTTCGCCCGACAACCTGCTGCGCAAGGCCGCCTTCACCGGCCTGGAAACCGCCAACAAAGGCCTGTTCAGCCAGACCATCACCATCCCGCTGTTCAAGAACCACCGCATCCTCAGCCAGGTCGCCGGCCACGGCATGAACGTGGTCAAGTTCCTGCCGCCCCTGGTGGTGAGCGAAAAGGACCGCGACTGGATCCTGTCGGCGATGGAACAGGTGATCGGCGACACCCAGGAAGTGGGCGGCGCCATCAAGGATCTCGGCAAGAATCTCATCAGCCATGCCCTCAAGGCTAAGGCGGGTTGAAGTCCATGTCCGCCATGACCGGCATTTCCGGCAGCGGTTTCGGCCGTCTTAGCCCCTCTCCCTTGTGGGGAGAGCGAAGCGAGGGGGGCGAAGCCGGTTGGGGTGAGGGGCGACTTGTGCTTGCGACGAACTCATTGAACCATCAGGCGCTTCAGCCCTCACCCTGCCCTCTCCCAAAGGGAGAGGGTCCTTTCAACTCCAGCACTCGAAAGGATCAGTCCATGAATAAACTCCTATCGTCCCTCATCGGCCTGGCGACCGCGGCACTGCTGCTGGGGGTCGGCCTGCTTCCCGTCGCCGCTCAAGCCCACGCCGTGGTCACCGAGAATTCGCTGAAGCATCATCCCATCGAGGTGAACCACCCGACTCAGGTGACCCTCTATTTCAACTCCGGTGTGGAACTGGCGCTGTCGCGGGTGTTCCTGGTGAGCAAGGGCGATGTCTACCAGCCGGTGGAGATCGCCAATGGCAAGAAGGCCGGTGAGATGATCATCGACATCCCGGCCCTGGAAGAAGGGGATTACGCCATCAAATACAAGGTCTTTGCGGCCGACGGCCATCTCACGGAGGATGTCATTCGTTTTCGTGTTGCAGCTAAGCGGTAAATCACTATGTACATGCAAGGTCTGGCCAATTTTATCGACGACTTCCTCGGCGGTCTGATGATCATCAGCTATGCGCTGGTGGTCGGCTCCGTGCTGTGGGCCTTTGTCATCCTGCGGGTTACCCGCGGCGACCGAGCCCACGATTCCGTGCTGCAGCGCAGCGCGGCGGTCCTCAAGTTCGGCTCGGTTGCCCTGGCATGGACGGTGGGGATCAAGCTGGTGATCAAGGGCATGGTGCTGTGGGGCACCCTCGGGGAACTGCCCATCGCCGCCTATGCCGGCACTGTGCAGTTCAAGGCCGGATTCCTGCGGGTGCTGCTGGCCCTGGCCTTCGTCTACGTCAGCAAGCGCTTGGTGCGGGAGCCTGCCAACCTGCGGCTGTGGCATGCCACCGCTTCCCTGGCGATTCCCCTGGTGATCAGCGGCGCCTGGCTGGTCCACGCCGTGGGTCGCTTCGAATACCGCGAGCCATTGATGTTCGCCACCGTGATGCACCAGCTGGCCGCCGCGGTGTGGTTCGGCTGCGTGGCGCAGCTGCTCGCACTCTGGTATGCCGCCCGCAGCGACGCCGAGGCCAAGGCGCTGTGGCCCCATGCCATCACCCGCTTCGGCATCCTGGGGGTGATTTCGGTGGTCATGCTGTTTGCCACCGGCATCCCCCTCACCTTCGTCTATGTCGGCAGCCTGGACGGACTGTTCGGCACCGGTTACGGCAGCCTGATCGTCACCAAGGTCTGGTTGCTGCTGGTGGCGCTGGGGTTTGCCTACCTCAACAACCGCGCCGGCAAGCGCTGGCTGCATCTGCGCCAGATCGAAGGGCTGGTGAAGAAGGTGCCGTTCTACATCGAGGCGGAAACCTTCGTGCTGATCGGCGTGCTATTCATCGCAGCCACCCTGTCGTCGCAGCCGCCGTCGGTGGATATTCCGGACCGCACCGCCAAGGTGGCCGAGGTGGTCTACATGTTCCAACCACGCCTGCCCCGGATCACCTCGCCCAGCCACGAGGAACTGTTGGCCGGCGAGGCCGGGCGGGTGGCGGTGGTCAACAAGGTGCCGTCGGTAGCCGGCCGCGACTGGTCCGACTACAACCACAACGTCGCCGGCATCTTCCTGACCACGATGGCCATCATCGCCATGCTGCACTACTGGCGGCGCTGGAACTGGACGGAATACTGGCCTATCGGGTTCATCGCGCTGGGGATCTTCCTGTTCTTCCGAAGCGATGCGGAAACCTGGCCCTTGGGGCCCATCGGATTCTGGGAAAGCACCTTCAAGAACGGCGAGGTCTTCCAGCACCGCATCGCCACCCTGGTGGCCCTGGTGATCGGCTACCTGGAAATCAAGGCCCGGACCCAGGTGGATGCCCGCAAGCTGCAGTTCATGTTCCCCATGCTGTGCGCCTTCGGCGGCATCCTGCTGCTGACCCATGCCCATGCGGAATTCGAGCTGAAGAGCGAGTTCCTGATCCAGTCCACCCACACTACCATGGGCCTGTTGGCGGTCATCATGGCCAGCGGCCGCTGGTTGGAACTGCGCCTGGTCACCCCCGAAGGCCGCGTCGAAGGCAAGATCGCCGGCTTCACCGCCTTCTTCGCCATGTTCATCATGGGCGCCATCATGATGTTCTACCGAGAGCCCTTGTACTGATCGGCCCCAAAGCGACTAAACGAAAAGCCCCGGTTACGGGGCTTTTTCGTATCTGGTGTGGTGTAGCCTGGGTAGCGCGAAGCGAAACCCAGGTTCCTTGCTTAACGATTTATTGCAAGCATGCCGCATGCTTCCTCGGTAGATGCTCGGAAGCTTGGTACAAGACTGTTGGGCAACGCGTTGCTCTTGCCCAACATAACTGATCATCTCGGGCATGGATGTCGTATCTTCCTTCTCCGCCATCATCGCCTGCATCGACAACGCCGGCCCAGGTTTGTTTGGGCCAGGCCGGTCCCGCCACCAACTAAGCCAGTCTCACGAACTTCCGGACCTGGACTTGTACCCTCGGCATGTTCCTGGGCTACATCGAAGTATTCACAGCCCAGATCATTGTTAATCCGGCGTTTTGGAGGAAATGGTCTTCTGAATTGTGCCAGGGATGGCCGCCTAGTAGATCCTGGCTAGTGCTGTGTAATTTTCGTGCTATTAGGTCCTGCGGCCTTTAGCACTGAGGAGGATTGTCAGGGTACCAGTCTCCGGGGGCCAATACTTCGCTGCATCTATTTCTCTTTTTGAAACACTTGCAGTATTCGTAGGCGCTGCCAGTGGCGCTGATCATCGTCTTGCAGCATTCGACGCTGCCAACCTGTTTCTCGGTTTCGACAAATTCAAAAGTGGTGCTCTTTACTATCCTGTTTTCTCTATTAAAAGCCTTGCAATCTTTGTCGCACTTCCGCATTTCTAATGGGCGGCCGGGTTCTGGATATATGACGATCTTATCGGCGTCAGGAAACTCAACTGAGTGAATCCTTCCTGGAGTTTCCGGTCTCGTAAGGAGTGCAGTGAGAATTGCGGCGAGTATTCCGATCAACAGCCAAAGTAGACCAACTTGATTGGTTTGGATGTATCGAGCTATGGTTTTCATGCGGTAATCTCCTGGTGCGGTAGCTGGAGTTAAGGTTTATTGTTCTAAAATGACAGGCTTATTTGACCGTAGAAAATCTGGTCTGGAACTAACCTGGGGTCTGGGTTTGTTGGAACGATGACATTGATGTCTTGGAATCTAAATTTCTGGTTGAAGGTATTCTTAAATCCAATTCGGGCAAGGCCGTATCGTTTTGGAAAACGGTAGCCCGCCGAGATATCAAACGTCCAAAAATTACTTTCCTTGTCGGTGTTTTTGGAGCCTGGATCATAGTGGATAAATTGTGTCACATGTTCGGTGCCGAGTGAGGCGAATAAGCCATTGGGATGGAAAAAGTTTAAAGTTATTGGAAACCGATGGGTTTGGAACTGGTTGACAGATGGGTTGTTAAAGAAATTCTGGAACCCTTCAAAAAAGTACTCGGCTCCGACGGACATCCAATTTGCCGGAGTCCAATACAGGTATGCGCGGTGGAACTGTTCATTCTGTCGCCTGAACTCTGTTGAATCTTTGTCCGTAATAGGTACCTCTACGTCTCTCCAGCTGGCTTCAAATCCCGAAAAAACGGTGGATGAGAATTCGTGGTCGATCCCAACGCCAAATCGCGACCCATGGCTTCCATTAATGTCGTCAAAGAACTGGTTGAACCCTGCAATTTGAGTAGGCTGCAGTGTCAGATTGGATACGAACGGCCGCTTCAAGAACTTGAGCCAAGCTGCCCGCAGAGTGGTATTAGGTGTAATGCACCAAACTAAGCCCAGTTTGGGGTTGATTCTGGAAATCGGCTCGAAAACAGTATTCTGCTGGTGAAAGTAATCGGCGCTCATGCCGGCAATGGCGGTAAATGATTTAGCCAGAGAAAATGTCCCATAAATGTGGCCGTCCCAGAACTGAAGGTTCCCGGTATTTGGGGAAAACTGGTTAGTGCGGGGATTGTTTCCGAATTTTGTAACGTCTATGCCAGTCTGTCCAACGTGTTCGATACCTGATATAACATTTACAGCGTCGCTGCTCCAGCGGTACTGAAGGCTGGAATCAAAGCTTTCTATAACAGAATATTGTATTGCAAGCAAGTCGTCTGGAGTTTCAGGTGGGGCGTACATGGAAACATCCTGAGCTGTATAAGCAAATGATGCCAAAAAGTTATGCCCCGGGTTAGGGGTGAAGCGTCCTCCTACTCTAACGGTGGTCTTGTTTAAAGTATTGCGTTCTTGTCGGCGAAAATTGTCTGGGTCAAATTGTAATTTTCGGTCTCCCCACGAACTATTGCGGTCACGCAGTTCGGTCTGGACCGTGAACTGCGGGGAAACCTGATATTGCGCAAACGCATTATAGAGATTGTGATCGATATGGTTGTTTTCACGAAAGCCGTCCGAGTTGTAATGAAACTGTCCAAGGCTGTAGGAAAAAGGGCCTTTTACGCCGGACAACAATGCCTCATTGGCCGCTGTGTTGTTGCTCGCAATGAGCCCGGATAGCCTAATGTTCGGCTTGTTTCGTTCAAAAAGAGGATTGAATTCCTGAAAGGCTGCTGTGGAGGGTCCGAGCTGGTTGCCTGTCAGGAGGTCTTTTTCTGCGAGTTGCGGCGAAATCGGCAGCACATTTTCGGATTGTAGAAGCTGCGATTGAAGTAGTTCACTGGCCCGCGCGATATCGTGACGAGGAAGGCGAGTATAAAGGTCGCCCAGCAACCGGTGCGCAGAGAAATCGTTCGGATCGCGTATCGACGCTTTCCAGCCTTGCAATAAACCCATTTGGTCGAAAGTCAAGGTGCTGTAGATTCTCCCGAGTGCTGCGCTCCTGGCGGCGGAGTCGCTGTCAAGTAGCTGTTTCGAGCGGTAGACCGCTCGGTTGTCATTCAGCGCTGTCGCTTTCTGCAAATCCTGCAGCGCCTCGATCGGCCGGTTTTCCGTCTGCTTCTTAATGGCGTCGTAGAAAAATGGGGTGGGATCTTTGGGGTCGTATTGCTTTGCGAGCTCAAACTGGGTTTCTGCCAGGCTGTTACGCTTCTGTTCGTAATACGCTTTTCCCAAATAACTGCGGATCAGGGAATCATTGGGATCGAGGTTGGCGGCTATTTCGATGTCTTCGGTACCGGGTTCCAGATCTCCGTTGCGGATTTTCGCAAGGCCAAGTCCGAAATGGGCGAGAGGATCGAAGGAGTCGAGTTCGATAGCTTGCCGAAAGCTTTGGGTTGCTTCGTCGGCGTCGGCTTCCATCAGTTGGGTGAAGCCGAGAACGGTGCGAGCGCGGCCCAGTATGGGATTCAGCTGGGAGGCGCGTTCCGCAGCTTGGCGGGCCTTGGATCTTTCTCCCAGGGACGCCAGCAGCTCGGCATGGCGGGAGTGGGCGAGGCCGTATTCGGGGTCGATGCGCAACGCGGCTTCAACCGACTCCCGCGCCTGTGCCAAATCGAAGCGCGCCTGTTCCGCATAGGAACGCGCCAGCAGGGGTATCGGCGAATTGGGTGCCGCAGCACTGGCTTCCTTGGCCAGGGCGAGGGCCTGCTCCTTGTCGTTGCGGGCGAGGGCGATCATCGCCAGGAGGGACTTGGCGTTGGCGTTCGTCGGCTCGGCGCGGAGGGCCTGGCGAATGAGGGGATCGGCCTGGTCCACCTGGCCAACGGTCAGCAGCAGTCCGGTCTTGAAGGCGAGAAAGTCAGGAGCTGATCGCTCCGCTTCGGGAACCTGCTCCAGGGCTGCGAAAGCATCCGCGATACGTCCGGCCTGATACAGGTTGATCGCCTTGCGCAGTATCGGATCCTTCACCGAGCGGAGCAGGGCTTGGGTGTCGATGATGGGCGGATAGTAAAGCGCCCACTGCACCGCGTCCTGGGGCTTGATGAGTAGTTTGATCTGGGGTGCCTGGCCTGATTTGGCGACTCCGGTCTGGCCTTTGGTCAGGCTTAGCTTGCCTTTGGAGTTGCTGAGGCGGACCGTTCCTTCGAAGACGGTGACTTCGGTCTGGTCGCCGGTGCTGGATACCAGAAACTCGGTGCCTTCTATGCCGGCGTTGACGAATGGCGTGGTGACGTCGAAATGGCGGGGCGTGTGGCTGCGGACATGGACGTCGCCGTGGTCGACCGAGAGGATGACCCGGTCGGAGACGGTCAGAAAGTTGACCAGGGTGTTTTGGTTTAGGGACAGGCGGGTGGCGATGCCTTCCATCATCGCCAGCACCGCGCGGCTCAGATCACCGGTTCGCACCTGGTCTTCCACGCAGTAGTCCTGCTGCAGGACCGCGGGTTGCCAAACGGCCTGGCGTGCGAGTTGAGCGTCTACCCGGCCCAGGGCGGAGACCAGTTGGGCGACCGGTGGCTTACATGAGCGTTCATCGGCTCGGGTGCCGAAACTCGTTACCGCAAGCAAGGTGGCCAGCGCGATAGCACTCACGATCGCCTGACTTCCCATTGGTGGGTCCCTGCGCTGGAAGTGAAGTGTGGGCGGATTCTAGGCGGGACTCCAAGGTCAATACAAGTGAATATTTCGCGGAAAAACGGTGAAATAGCCGCAAAAAAAGGGCTTGCGGTCGATGGAGCGGGTTGCCGTCGGGTAACCAAACAGAACCCATAATCCGAAAGCGCCCGCGTGGTTTGCCTCTCGAATCGTTGCAATGCGCGGGCAAGGCCCTTCGGGCGGGTCGGTGGCTCCGACTGCAATGTATCTTAACCCGCCACCCCTCCGCGTCCGTTGCCGCTGTCCTTCATGAAACGGCATCGCCGAATCCTCCCTTCGCCGCCGCCTTTCGCGGCGTGCCAACGGAAAAATCGTACCGGCCCCGTCGTTCCGATTCCTACATTTCCCGACCTTACCGTCGGAATCAGTCGGCCGCTTTCAGCGCCGATCCAAGGCGGTGGCAGCCTGGTTCATTCAACAGCTCTTGCAGTGCGAACTCGGCGGGGTGACCACATGACATTTCGTGTTCTTGGGGTAGCCTTGGGTATTTCCTGGTACATGGATACATTTCAAGGATGCGTTCAGCGTGCATTGCAGTCCCGGAGAAGAAGGGCAGGCTTGCGCGAGATAATAATACGATCCGCCATAACCTATGGCGGCTGTACCCAGAACGGCGGCTGCGACTTTTGTCATTATTGGTTTCATGGCTCGGTTCTCCACTACATGGGATTTTCCTTAGCGAAGCGCTGAGTTCTTAAGCGATTTTCACGCGCCGCAGGGATGCACCGCCAAAGTCAGCGGCTGCAAGTCGTTGATTCTGTGGGTCACCTGAAATCCGCGTTCGCCGGTGACGAAGTGGGCGGGCAAGCTTGCACGAAAGTCAAATACAGGATTCGGTATCCAAGAACTGCAGCGACGAAAATCGCGGCGATGGTTCTTTCCGCCCTGGAATCCATGATGGCCATAATGGTTCTCCGGTGAGTCGTTGATGTTGTTATTGTGGCTATGTATTCTTGTGCGGTCAGAACGAAAGGATGATTTGTCCGGTAATGGTTCTGGCCGGATAGAATTGCGGGGCAAGATCCAGTCCGTTGTTGTTCATTCTCCAGAATTCCGACTGATACGAAAAATGCTGGTCGAAGAGGTTCCTGATCTGGAACTTGATCATGCCCAGTTTTTGTGGCAATCGGTACCCCATGGAAAGGTCCATTAAGAAAAAGTTGTTTTGCTTTTTTTGTTCCTGCCAATTTCCAAGGTCGAATCCGTGTGCGATTTGTGCGACATACATGGGCTCCAGTTGAGCCCAAAAACCATAGGGATGAAAAAATCGCAGGCTCAAGCTGGGGGTATGGGTTTCGGTCGTGGGGAAATAGGCAAGCAGCGGGGTCACGTTGCCTTGAAAGTCGGATCGGAATTTGTCGAGATGGTAGTTGAGGGCGACTGACCACTGTTCCGCCATAGCCCAATTCAAATATGCGCGGTAGGATTCCTCTCGCCAGCGCTCGTATTGGTCTGACGGAGTGTCGAATAGCGGTTGCGCCGCCAATGCGCGGTACGATGCTTCCCCGCCCATCATAAGGTTATTGTCCAGCTTGTGGTCGATACCGAACCCATAGCGCCAGAAACTGGTTCCCGTCGGGTCGTAATAGAGCTGGTTGAAGCCGGCAACCTGGGTGGGTTCGATGGACGCATATTCGTTCCTTGCCCAGTTAAGATTCCGAAATGCCGCCATGCGAACGGTCGTGTCCGGCGTTGGATTCCACATTATGCCGAGTTTCGGATTGGCCTGAACGTGGTCGCTGATCTTCGGGCTGCGGTAGCTGTCGAGGCTGACTCCCAAGGTGACGTCCAATTGCCAAGGCAAGAGTATATGGGTGTAGGCATAGCCGTTGCTCCTCCGGTAGGATTCCGTCAGGCCGGTGATTCCATCGTCTCGTGTTTGGTTGAATCGGTTCCTGCGGGCTTCATACTGTCCCACGCCGACAACCAGATTTGCCGATCGCCATTTCTGCGTATACTGTCCTTCCGCTAGGGGCCTTGAGCAGGCTTGATCTGTACAGATGAGTCAAGTTTTCAGGCGGCCAGTTTGGCTTCCTCAAGGAGTCGATCGATGGCTTGGCTGGCTTGAACCAGGACACGAGGTGCGG
>Ga0233425_10003303_pt1 | contig 29591 bp, 26 predicted proteins | sample Watercolumn_Towu_2_FD_181712 | JGI IMG/M metagenome (GOLD analysis project Ga0233425, IMG submission 181712) | Freshwater microbial communities from Lake Towuti, South Sulawesi, Indonesia - Watercolumn_Towuti2014_140_MG | ecosystem: Environmental > Aquatic > Freshwater > Lake | place...
AGTCGTCGGGTTTCTGGTCGCTCGCCTGCGGCGCGCGCGGGCCGTCGGGGAACGCGGTCTGCGCCGGGCCGGTGACGCGCGCGGCGATCATCATGCCTTTGAGCTCGGGCTTGTAGTCCTTGATGATGCCCAGGATGTCGGGCATGCCGCCGGCGCCCTCGCTGAGCCGCTTGGTGTCGATCGCCATGGACTGCGGCGACGTGGTGATCAAGGGCTCGAGCGTCGTCGTCGCGCCCTCGCGCTTGGTCAGGATCCCGGCCGAGGCCAGGTTGATCTGCGCGATCTGGCTCATCAGCGGGTCGTCCTGGTTCAGGTTCGCCTGGCGCAGGATCATCCAAACCGGGTAGTCGGCGGGGACCACCCGCGCGGCGGTGCCGGCGTTGACGCGCCGCGCGCTGGCGCGGTCGCCCACCACCTTGTCCTTGGCCATCTCGACGCCCCAGGCCTGGAGCAGCTTGGTGAGGTCGGACGACGTGCTCGCGCCCATCTGCTGGCGGCCGGATTGCGACTCGGCGTACGGATCGACGAACACCAGCGCGCGCCCGCCCTTCAGCACGAATTGGTCGACCGCATACTGGGCCTTTTCGGTGATCGTGGCGGCGTGCGCCAGCATCAGCACGTCCACGTCGTCGGGCACCTTGTCGATGTCGGCCGACAGCGTCCTGATCTCGAACTGGCCGCGCAGCACCTCCATCACCATCCAGGGCTGGGTGGGCATGCCGCGCATCATCATCATGACGTCGCCGTCGAGCGGCAGGTCGGTGATCACGCCCACCACCCTGCGCTTCGGGTTCGCCAGCGCCTGGACCATGCGGGCGAGGTCGTATTCCAGGAACCGCTCGCGCTCGGGCGTCAGAAACGCGATGGTTTCGCGGTCGTCGGTGGTGTTGGTGCCGGCGATGCCGAAATAGACCGGCTCGCCGCCCTGGTCGATCGGCACGCCCTGGAGGCCGAGCGCCACGGCGCGGTCCTCGACGTCCGAGAACGGCAGCGGGTTGAAGCGCTCTACCACCAGCCTGCCGCCCGCCGTGGCCGCGAACTCGGCCAGCATGTCCTGCACGCGCCGGGCGTAGTTGGCGTAGCCGGGGATCTCGCGGCCAAGGTTCTCGGAGAAGAAGTAGCGCAGCGTCACCGGCTCGTCGATCTTCGACAGCACCGCGCGCGTGCCCGCCGACAGGGTGAACAGCCGGTCCTTGGTAAGGTCGAGCCGGGCGCCGGTCAGCGTGTTCTGCGCCAGGACGTTGAGCGCCACGAACAGCACTGCCGCGAGTCCGAGTCCCGCGACCGAGTTGCGCCGGCGCGCGGCCGGCGACGGGTTGGAGGCGAACAGGGCGCGGAAGATCATCGCCGCCTCACGCCCCCTTCTTCCATTCCACGATCACCACGTTGGCGTAGAGGCACAACGCGATCAACGAGAACAGGAAGACCGCGTCGCGCAGGTCGATCACGCCGCGGGTTATGGCCTGAAAATGCGTGAGCAGGCTGAACGACGCCACCGTGTCCACCAGCAGGATCGGCGCCCAGCCCGAGAAGAAATTCAGCACCACCGGCGTGCCCGAGACGGTGAACGCGAAGCATACCGCGCAGGCGACCACGAACGCGATCACCTGGTTGCGGGTCAGCGCCGAAACCGACGCGCCGATGGCGAGGTATGCGCCCGCCAGCACGAAGCTGCCGGCGTAGCCTGCGAGGATCGCGCCGTTGTCGGGCGCGCCCAGCGCGTTGACCGTGATCCACAACGGGAAGGTGAGCGCCAGGGCCACGCCCGCGAACGCCCAGGCCGCGAGGTACTTGCCCAAGACCGCGCCGGCGAGCGAGACCGGCAGCGTCAGCAGCAACTCGATCGTGCCGGTCTTGCGCTCTTCCGCCCACAGGCGCATCGCGACGGCCGGCACCAGGAACAGGTAGAGCCAGGGATGCCAGGCGAAGAACGGCTCGAGGTCGGCCTGGCCGCGCGCGAAGAAATTGCCGAGGAAGAACGTCATGGCGCCGGCCAGCGCCAGGAAGATCACGATAAACACGTAGGCGAGCGGCGTGGCGAAATAGGCCGCGAACTCGCGCTTGAACACCGCCGCGGTTTCACGCATGGCCGGCGGCTCCGCCTGCGCGCGCGCCGGGCGAGGCTTGCGTGATGGCGCGGAACACCTCGTCGAGCCGGCCGCGCTCGATGTGGAACTCCGCGATGTCCCAGCCCTGGTCGGCGACCGCCTGGCGCAGCGCCGCGGCGATGTCGCGGCCCTTCCGCGGCACGGCGGTGAGCCGCGCCGCCCCGTCGCCGAGATCGGCCTGCTCCACCGATTCCACGCCCGCGATGGCGCGGATCGCAGCGGCGGCCACGGCCGCGGCGCCGGCCGGGAGCACGATCGACACCGCGTTGTGATGGCGCGAGCGCGCCTCGAACTCGGCCGGCGTGCCGTCGGCCACCAGCCTGCCGCCCGCGATCACCACCGCGCGGCTGCACACCGCGTCCACCTCCTCGAGGATGTGGGTCGAGATCACGATCGCCTTCTCGGCGGCCATCGCGCGGATCAGGCTGCGCACGTCGTGCTTCTGGTTCGGGTCGAGGCCGTCGGTCGGCTCGTCGAGGATCAGCACCGCGGGATCGTGCAGCAGCGCCTGGGCGAGGCCGACGCGGCGCTTGAAGCCCTTGGACAGCGTGTCGATCGGCTGCTGCATCACCGCACCGAGCTGCGTGAGCTCGGCCGCGCGGGCGATGCGCTGCGCGCCGTCGGCGCCGGTGAAGCCGCGCAGCTCGGCGCAGAACTTGAGGAATCCCCGGGGCGTCATGTCGGGATAGGCGGGCGCGCCTTCGGGCAGGTAGCCCAGGCGGCGCTTGACCGCGATCGGGTTCTCGACCACGTCGAAGCCGCACACCCGCGCCGTGCCGGCGCTGGGCGCGAGATAGCCGGCGACCATTTTCATGGTGGTCGACTTGCCCGCGCCGTTGGGGCCGAGGAAGCCCAGTACCTCGCCCTTGGCGACCTTGAGCGTAATGCCGTCCACGGCCTGGATCGCGCCGAAGCGCTTGCCGAGGTTATCGATCTCGATCATAGGCTGGACCCTGCAGCTCGCCCGACGAAACGCGTTCCCCGATCGTTCTCGTTCGACGCCCAGCGCGGGGCGCAGGCTGATTTAGTGGACCTGGCGGGAATTGCAAGTGTATTCGATGTAAGGTCAGGCCCTTAACCGACGGAAGGGCGCCTATGACGGTTGCGGCGGCGGGCCAGGGCCACAAAGGCCGGTCGGCGGCTGGCGCATGGTGGCGGCGGATGGACGCGGGCACCCTGCGCCAGGCGCGGCTTCTGAGCGGCCTGGTGCTGTTCACTTATGTGACGCTGCATCTCGTCAATCACAGTCTCGGCCTGATCTCGCCGGGCGCGATGAACGCCGCCCTGGCGTGGGTCAAGCCGATCTGGCGCAACCCGATCGGCACGGCCGCGCTTTGGGGCGCGCTGCTGACGCACTTCCTGCTGGCGTTGTGGGCGATCTATCAGCGCCGCCGCCTGAACCTACCGGCCACCGAATGGATGCGCCTGGGGCTGGGCCTGTCGATCGTGCCGCTGATGGTGCTGCACGTCACGGCCACCCGCATCGGTGCGGCGCTGTACGACAGCGACCTTGAATACGGCCATGTGTTGCTGGCGATGTTCGTGGCCGGTCCATGGACCGGCGTGCGCCAGATGATCGGGCTGGTGGCGGCTTGGGCGCACGGCTGCATCGGGCTCTATCTGGTGTGGCGCCTGAAGCCGTGGTTCCCGCGCGCGGTTCCCTACCTCTATGCGATCGCGGTGCTGCTGCCGGTGCTGGCGCTGCTCGGCGCGATCGAGGCGGGGCGCGACGTGGCGAAGCTGGCCCAAGAGCCGGAATGGCTTGCGGCCCTGGCCGCGAAGGACCGCCTGCCGGCCGCGGAGCAAGTAGCGACGCTCTATCGCGTCGAGGCCGGCATCCTTTGGGGCTACGCCGGCCTGGTCGCCGGCGCGTTCCTGGCGCGCACGCTGCGCGCGGCGGTCGAGCGCCGGCGCGGCCTGGTGCGGGTCGCCTATCCCGACGGGCGCACGGTCCAGGTGCCGCCCGGCACCAGCATCCTGGACGCGAGCCGCATCGGCGGCGTCGCGCATGCCCAGGTGTGCGGCGGGCGCGGGCGCTGCTCGACCTGCCGCGTGCGCGTGGGGACCGGGCTCGAGCTGCTCCCGGCGCCCAGCGAGGCGGAGCGCAAGGTGCTGGAGCGGATCGCGGCCGCCCCCAACGTGCGCCTGGCCTGCCAGACGCGGCCGCCCGGCGACGTGTCGGTGATGCCGCTGCTGCCGCCCACCGCCACGGCGCGCGACGGCTTCGCCAAGCCCGCGCACGTGCAGGGGCAGGAGCGCGAGATCGCGATCCTGTTCGCGGACCTGCGCATGTTCACGCGCATGGCCGAGCGCAAGCTGCCCTACGACGTGGTGTTCCTGCTCAACCGCTATTTCGCCGCCATGGGCGCGGCGGTCGAGCGCGCGGGCGGGCGCATCGACAAGTTCATCGGCGACGGCGTGATGGCGCTGTTCGGCGTGGACAGCGACGCGGCGACCGGCTGCCGGCGCGCGCTCAACGCCGCGCGCGCGATGGCCGAGCAGCTGGACGAGCTCAACCGCGCGCTGGCGCACGATTTGGACCAGCCGCTGCGCATCGGCATCGGCGTGCACGCGGGGCCGGCGATCGTGGGCGAGATGGGCTATGCCAGCGCCACGACCGTGACCGCCATCGGCGATGCGGTGAACACCGCAAGCCGCCTCGAGAGCCTGACCAAGGACTTCGCCTGCCAGCTGATCGTGTCGGAGGAAGTCGCGGCGCGCGCCGGCGCCGACATGTCGGGATTCCAGCGCCGCGAGATCGAGGTGCGCGGCCGGCGCGAAATGCTGGCGATCCGCGTGGTGCCGCAGGCGACGGCGCTGCCGCCCGCCGTCGTGCCGCCTTCCGACGCCTGAGGCCGGGCGGTCAGCTCGCGATGCCCCTGGCCTTCTTGTAGGCCGCGACCGCCTTTTCCAGCGCCTTGCGCTCGTCGCAGCCGCCGCACAGGCCCTGCAGCTTCTTCAGCGTCTCCTCGGCCTTGGGCAGGTTGTCGGTCATCAGGTACAGCTCGCCCAGGTATTCGTGCGCGCCTTTGTGTTTGGGGTCGATGTCGAGCGCCGCGGCGTAGGACTTGAGCGCGTCGTCGAACCGCCCGGTCTTGCGCTGGCTGTAGCCGAGATAGTTCCAGGCATCGGCCTTCTTCGGCTCCTTGGCGACGGCGTTCTTCAGGAGCTCGATCGCGTCGTTGTACTTCTCGGCCTTCACCGCCTTCACGCCCTTGTCGTAGTCGCTGTCGCTCTTGGCCGGGGTGTCGCTGCCGCCCATGGCGAAGAGCGGCGAGGCGGGCATCGCAAGACCCAGCGCGAACGCCAGGATTCCGGCGGCGGCGAGGCGGGAGGCGGTCATGGGACGGCTCCTTACATGTCGGTCCACGGAGAACTATACGCTTCCCGGTGGGCGGATATTCCGTTCATTTTCGTCGGCGCCGCGGATGCAGGCAAGAACGGCCGGCTAGCGCCAATGCAACAGCCGACGTTCCAGCCAGCCGAGCGCCGCGGCGACCAAGAGGCCCAGGACCGACAGCACGACCACGCCTGCGAGCAGCCGGTCGGTCTGCATCAGGTTGCCGGCGATCAGCACCAGCGCGCCGACGCCGAACTCGGCGTTGATCATCTCGGCCGCCACCACCAGGATCAGCGCGATCGAGGCCGAGATGCGGAAGCCCGAGAGGATTCCCGGCAGCGCGCCGGGCAGCACGACCTTGAGCACGATGTCGCGCGCCGGCACGCCGAAGCTCTGCGCCATGCGGATCAGGCCGCGCGGCACGTTGTCGACCGCGCCGAACGCGGCCACGGCCGTGGGAAAGAACACGCCGAGCGCGATCGTCGCGACCTTGGACGGCTCGCCGATGCCGAACCACAGGATGAACAGCGGCAAGAGCGCGATCTTGGGGATCGGGAACAGCGCCGAGACCACCGGCACGCCGACCGACCGCGCGATCCCGAACAGGCCGATGGCGAACCCCGCCGCGAGGCCGGCCGACGTGCCGACCAGCCAGCCGGCCGCGATGCGATGGAGCGACGCGGCGATATGCCGCCACAGCTCGCCCGTTTCCGCGAGCGCATAGAGCGCGAGGGCGATGCTGGACGGCGCGGGCAGGAACAGAGGGTTGACAAGCTTCGAGGCCACGGCGGCCTGCCAGACCGCGACGATCAGCGCGAAGGCCAGGACGGCCGCGCCGCGGCGCCGGCGCGGGGCGAAGCCGCCGCCGCGGAACGGCACGGCGCGGCCCGCAGCTTCGGGCGCTTGCGCTTCAGGCGCCGGCATGCTCGGCGATCTCGCGTTCCGCGACCGCGGCCTCGGCGCGGATCAGCGTCCACAGCCGGTCGCGCAAGGCGCTCAGCGCCGCGCGGCCCTCGGCACCGGCGCGGCGCGCGCGCGGCACGTCGACCGCGACCGCCTCGCGGATGCGCCCGGGCCGGCGCGACAGCACCAGGATGCGGTCGCTGAGCCGCAGCGCCTCGTCGAGGTTGTGCGTGACGTAGACCGCCGCCACGGCGCGCTGCCGCCAGATGCGCTCGAAATCCTCCATCAGAAGCTCGCGCGTCTGCGCATCGAGCGCCGAGAGCGGCTCGTCCAGCAGCAGCACCGCCGGCCGCGCGGCGAGCGCCCGCGCGATGCCGACGCGCTGGCGCATGCCGCCCGAGAGCTGCTTGGGCAGCGCGGCGCGGAACTCGTCGAGGCCGGTCAGCGCGAGGACGTCGCCGATCGCGCGGGCGCGCTCGGCGGCGCCGAGCGCGTGATGCTCGAGGGCGAGCGAGACGTTGCCTTCGACCGTGCGCCAGGGCAGCAGCGCGAAATCCTGGAACACGTAGGTGAAGGGATTGAGCGTGCCCGGCGGCAGATCGCCCCGTAGGCGCACCTCGCCGCGCGTGGGCTTGAGCATCCCGCCGAGGATGCCGAGCAGCGTGGACTTGCCGCAGCCCGAAGGCCCGATCAGCCCCAGCACCTCGCCGTCGCGCACCGCAAGGTCGATCCCCTCGAGCGCGACCAGCCCGTCGTAGGCGTGGTGGACGCCGGCGGCGGCAAGCTCCATCGCCCGCGCGCCTTCAGGGCCGGCGGCCGTTTCGCGACGGTCCTATTTCGGGACGTCCAGGTGGCCCTTCACGAAGCTCAGGTCCACGATGCTCTTCGCCTCGACGTCGGCGTCGATCAGCTTCTGGGCCTTGTACCAGCGCACCTGCTCGTACAGATCGCGCACCAGGAGCCGCCCCTGCGGGTCGATGTAGGGCAGGCTGACCTTGATCACCTCGGGCTTCGCCTTGGTGTGCTTCTCGATGATGGCAATCAGCGCGTCGGCGTCCTTGCCGAACACGCGCTGGCCCTTGGCGTCGCGCTTCTGGAACTGGGCGTCGTACTCCGCCGCGGCGGCCTGCCATGCCTTGACGAACCGCTCCACCACCGGGCGCTTCTCCGCGATCGTCTTGGGGCTGGTGAACACCGCGCCGAGCTGCCACGGAGTTTCCTGGTCCACCCAGCCTAGGATCTTGGCCTCGCCCTTGGCCTCGAGGTCGTTGGCGTATTGCGCGGGCAGAATCGTGGCGTCGACCTGCCCGCCCTTCACGGCCGCGATCATGTTGGGGACCGATTGCAGGGCGTTGATCTTTAGCTTGTCGAGCGCGAAGCCGCGCTTCTCCGCCAGCCGGCCGATCATGTAGTGGTGGCTGGAGCCGACCTGCGAGATGCCGAAGGACCGCCCGGGCAGCTTGTCGAGCGAGGTGAGGCCCGCCGCGTAGGCCTGGTTCGAGGCCACGTAGGCGTTGAACGGCCAGCCCTTCTCCTCGCGCGATTGCGCGGCGACGATCTTGATCGTGCCCTTGCCCGCGAGGTTGAAGAAGCCGGCCGTCGTGGCGGTGACGCCGAAATCCGCGTCGCCCGAAGTGACCGCAACGGCCACGGGCTGGGCCGCGGTGAAGAACTTGAGCTCGACGTCCAAATCCTGCTTGGCGAAGTGCCCGCGCTCGACCGCGATGAACAGCGGCGCAGACGAGACGAACGGCAGGACGGACACGCGCACCTTGTCGGCCGCGGCCGCGGGCCCCGCCGCGAGGAGCGGCAGCACGGCGGCGCACAGCACGCCGAACCATCGCCGCATGGGCGCCGGACGCTTGCACATCGGATCATCCTCCCCACTTCGCCCCTTTGAGGGCGCGGTTTCCGGCGAGGCTATAAGCCGCCCCGCCCAACGTCAACGCGAATGGAACACTTTCGGGCTTGATGAACCAGCCGGCGCCGCCCCACTCTGCGCGGCCCGGCTCGGACCGATCGTCGCGACGGGGCAACGGAGCGAAGGATGTACGTTCCCGGTCACTTCACGGAAGCGGACCCGGCGCGGCTGCATGCGCTGATCGAGGCCTACCCGTTCGGGCTGCTGGTGTCGGCCCTCGACGGCGAGCCCTACGCCACCCACCTGCCGCTGGTGCTGGACCGCGGCCACGGGCGGCTGGGCCGCTTGCGCTGCCACGTCGCGCGCGCCAACCCGCATTGGCGCGGCCTGGAGAGCGGCGGCGCGTGTCTGGTCGTGTTCCAGGGCCCCAACGCCTATGTCTCGCCCAACTGGTACGACCGGCACCCCGCGGTGCCGACCTGGAACTACGCCGCGGTGCATGCCTACGGCCGCGCCCGGGCGATGGACGACGCCGCGCTGCGCGGGCTGCTCGACGACCTGTCGGCGATCCACGAAGCCGGCCAGCCGGTGCCCTGGACCAGCGCCAAGCTGACCGAGGAATGGTTCGCCGGCATGCGCAAGGCCGTGGTCGGCCTCGAGATCGAAATCCGGCGCCTGGAAGGAAAGTTCAAGCTGAGCCAGAACCGGCCCGCGGGCGACCGGCTGAAGGTGATCGAGGCCCTGGACAAGGGCGGCGAAAGCGCCCGCGCGGTCGCGGCGATGATGCGCGAGAAGGAGAGCGCCTAGCGCGCGCCGGCGCTTTCTTCCGCGAGCGCGTAGCCGGCCGAACGCACGGTGCGGATCGCGTCGCCCTCGCCGGCGGCGTTCAGGGCCTGGCGCAGGCGGCGGATGTGCACGTCGACCGTGCGCAGTTCCACCTCCACGTCGCGGCCCCACACCGCATCCAGCAGCTGCTCGCGGCTGAACACGCGGCCGGGATGCTCGAGGAAGTGGCGCAGCAGGCGGAACTCGGTCGGGCCCAGGTGCACGTCGCGGTCGTTGCGGCGCACGCGGTGCGCCGCCAGGTCCATCGCGACGCCGCCGTGGCTCAGGACCGCGTTGCCGAGCGCCGGCCGCGCCCGCCGCAGCACGGCGCGCACCCGCGCGATCAGCTCCCGCGGCGAGAACGGTTTGGTGACGTAGTCGTCGGCGCCGGTGTTGAGGCCGCGGATCTTGTCCGCCTCCTCGCCCCTTGCGGTCACGATGATGATCGGGATGTCGCGCGTGCCGGCGCCGCGGCGAAGCTGCCGGCACAGATCGATGCCCGAGAGGTGCGGCAGCATCCAGTCGAGCAGGATCAGATCGGGCTTGTTCTCGGCGACCGCTACCTGCGCCTCCTCGCCGTCGCTGGCCTCGACCACGCGGAAGCCCTCGCGTTCGAGGTTGTAGCGCAGCATGGCGACCAGCGCCGTTTCGTCCTCGACGACGAGGATGGTGGGTTTGAGCGTCATGCGGCGCTGCGCGGCGGCGTGCCGGGCGGGTTTCCGGCGGGGCCCTCGGGCGGCGGTTCGACCACGGCGTAGCTGGACGTGTCGCCCTTGGGCCGGGCGGTGGGCGGGCGCTGTCCCAGGACCAGGAAATGCACCGTCTCGGCGATGTTCGTCGCGTGGTCGCCGATGCGTTCGATGTTCTTGGCGATGAACAGCAGGTGCGCGCAAGGGGAGATGCTGCGCGGGTCTTCCATCATGTAGGTGAGAAGCTCGCGGAACAGACTCGAGGTCAGGTCGTCGAGATCGTCGTCGCGCTGCCACACCGCGATCGCCTTCTGCGCGTCCTGCTCGACATAGGCGTCGATCACGTCCTTGATCGCCTGCTGCGCCAGGCGACCCATGCGCGGCACGGCGCCGACGGGCCTGACCGGCGCGGTCTGGTTCAGCGCGATCGCGCGCTTGGCGATGTTGGCGGCGAGGTCGCCGATGCGCTCGATGTCGCTGGCGATCTTGATCGCGGCCAGGATGTCGCGCAGGTCGCGCGCCACGGGCTGGCGCAGGGCCAAGAGACGCATGGTCTGGCTCTGCACCGCCTCTTCCAGGTGGTCGATGGCCGCGTCCTGGCGCACCACGCGGCCGGCAAGCTCGCTGTCGCGTTTGGCCACGGCCTGGATCGCCTGGGCGAGCTGCGACTCCGCCGCGCCGCCCATTTCAACGATCGCGTTGGTGAGGCGCTTCAGTTCCTCGTCGTAGGACTTGACGATGTGCTGCGCGGTCATCGGGCGGTCTCCCAGGCGCGCCGGAGGGCCCCGGCCATCATCCAACACCGCGGTCCGCCGCGTCCAGAAGGGGCGCGGCGCAAAGGACGTTCCCGACGGCGATCGCGATCGGATGCATGGGGCGGCTCGAACCTATGAACCGGCGGTCACGGGAATACGACATTGCCGTTACGGTTTTGTGACAGCGCCGGCGCCGCGGAAACCCTGGGGTTCTCTTGGGTGGAAGCAGCCGGCAGATAGACCGTGAACGTGCTGCCCACCCCCACTTCGCTGTCGATGTTGAGCGCGCCGCGATGGCGGCTGACGATGTGCTTGACGATGGCGAGCCCGAGGCCGGTGCCGCCGAGCTGGCGCGAGCGCGCGGCGTCGACCCGGTAGAACCGCTCGGTGAGGCGCGGCAGGTGGCGGCGCTCGATCCCCTCCCCCTGGTCGATCACCGCCACGGCCACGGCGCCGGCCTGTCCGCCGACCAGGCCCGGAGCGTTGCCCTGGTGCCAGGCCTTGACGCCGATCGGCGTGTTGGGCCGGCCGTAGCGCACCGCGTTCACCACCAGGTTCTGGAACACTTGCGCGAGCTGGTCCTCGTCGCCGACCGCCGCCGGCAGCCCGTCGGCGCAGGCAAGCTCGATGCGCATACCGCGCGCCTGGGCCTGGGGCTTCAGCGCGTCGGTGACGCCGCGCAGCAGTTTCGGCATGTCGACCTTGGCCGTGGGCGGCGTGTGCTCGTAAAGCTCGATGCGCGAGAGCGACAGCAGGTCGTTCACCAGGCGGGTCATGCGCGTGGCCTGCTCGTGCATGATGCCGAGGAACCGCTCGCGCGCCGACTCGTCGTCCTTGGCCGGCCCGCGCAGGGTCTCGACGAACCCGAGCAGCGTGGCGAGCGGCGTGCGCAGCTCGTGGCTGGCGTTGGCGACGAAATCGGCGCGCATGGCGTCGCTGCGCCGCGCGACGGTCATGTCGTTGAGGGTGACGATCGCGGCCGCGGCCGGCATGGCGCCGTCGAGCCGGCCGACATAGGCCGCGAAATGCCGCTCCACCGGCACCGCGAGCGAGAACTCGATCGCTCGCGACGCCTCGCCCCGCAGCACGGCGTCGACCGCCTGGAGCAGGTCGGGATGCCGCAGCGTGGCGGTGAGGTCGCGCCCCAGGCCCGTCCTGCCGACCGTCTCGCCGGCGGCGCGGTTCATGCGCGCCACCCGGCGCTGGGTGTCGATCAACAGGAGCGGCACGGGCAGGGCATCGAGCACCGTATCGGTCGGCGCGCCCGAGGCGTCGCGCGGCCCGGCCGGCTCCGCCTCCCCGGCGCCGAGCGCGCGCAGGGCCTCCGCGCCGCGGCCGAGCAGCCGGCCTGCGGACAGCGCGATCCTGCGAACGAAGGCGGATGCGGCCGGCATCGGCACGAGAAAAATCCCCCCGCCCCGCGCCGTCAAGTCAGGCGATGCGCAAGACCGGCTTGCCCAGGACCTGTTTCAGCGGCGTGACGCCGAGGCCCGGTGCTTCCGGGGCGGCGAGCCGGCCCGCCCGGCGCTTCGGTGCGCCCGTGGCGATCGGCTTGGTGACGTAGCTGTTGAAATCGGTCGCGGCGAACAGGAACTCGGGCGGCGTGGAGTGCGCGAGGTGCGCGATCGCGGCCGTCACGATGTCGCCGCCCCAGGTGTCCTCGACGATCATCGCCAGGCCCAGCGACACGCACAGGTCGCGCACCTGCCGCGCCTTGGTAAGCCCGCCGACCTTGGAGATCTTGAGGTTGATCACGTCGGCCGCGCGGTCCTGCGCCGCGCGCAGGACCATCGGCACGCCGTCGATCACCTCGTCGAGGATGAACGGGCGCCGCGTGCGCTCGCGGATCGCCCGGCATTCCTCGTAGCTCATACAGGGCTGCTCGATGTACACGTCGACGTCCCCGATCGCGTCGACCACACGCGCGGCCTGGTGCATGAGCCAGCCCGTGTTGGCGTCGGCGACCAGCGCGTCGCCAGGCTCGAGCGCTCGGGCGCAGGCCCTGATGCGCGCGATGTCGGTGTCCGGGTCGCCGCCCACCTTAAGCTGGAACTTCACGTAGCCTTCCCGGCGGTACTGGCCGACACGCCCCGCCATCGCCTTGGGCGCTTCCTGCGAGATCGCCCGGTAGAGCGGAAAGTCGCCGCCATGGCGCCCACCCAGGAGCTGCGCCACCGGCATGCCGGCGAGCTTGCCCGCGATGTCCCAGCACGCCATGTCGAGCGCCGACTTGACGTAGGGGTGCCCGCGCATGGCGGCGTCCATGCGGCGGTTGAGCGCGCCGAGCGCCGTCGGGTCCTGGCCGATGAGCGCCGGCGCCAGCTCCTTGATGCCGGTCCGCGCCCCTGCGGCATAGGCCGGTAGGTAGGCCGGTCCCAGGGGGCAGATCTCGCCGTAGCCGGTGATGCCGAGGTTGGTCTCAATCGCCACCACGGTGCTGTCGAACACCGTCACCTGGTTTCCGCCGGACCATTTGTAGCTGCCCTCGTGGAGCGGCAGCTCGACCCGCCAGGCGGTGACGGCGGTGATGCGGGGGGACTTGCGGGGAGATTTCGCCATGGCTTGTGTCACTCCAGCCGGAACAGCATCAGCAGCGTGCGCTGCACGGGGGACTTGTTGTCGTCGGAGATGAGCCATAGCAGCACCGCGCCGCCGGGGCCGCGTGCGACCGCCAGGCCTTCCATGTTGTCGACGCTCAACGGCGCGCCCCATTCCGCGATCGCCTCGCCATAGAGGCGCCCGCCCGGCTTGACGCGCGCGCCCGGCACGCGCACGAGGCGCGCGCCGGGCGGCGTCAGCACCCCGTAGCGCCGTTCCAGAACCAGGAGGTCGCCGTCCGGCAGCGCCGCCGCGTCGACGGGCAGGTATTCGCCGCCCACGGCGTAGCCGAGCGCGTGCCACGTATTTCCCTGAAGCAGCCAGGCCTTGTGGTCGCCCTCGCCGTTCGCCGCCTGCTCGCTGATCAACAGCACGCGGCCGTCGGGCCAGACCGCCATCGCCTCGGCGCCGCCGTTGGCGGGTTGGCCCGCGAAATCGTCCGGCACGGAAATCGGAATCCCCGGCCCACCGATCGTGCGGTAGCGCAGCACGCGATGCTCGCGCTCGAACGACACCAGAAACCCGCCCTGCGCCGGATCGCGCCGCAAGGCCTCGGCATCGCTGAGACGCTTGCCCGCGAACGTGCGGGCGCGCTCGTCCTTGAGCGGCTCGATCTCGCCGCCGCCGACGCCGGAGAGCCGTCCGTCGGCGTCGAGGATGGGACGGAACACCAGCCAATGGCCGGTGTCGGACACGGCGGCGAGCCGGCCGCCCGGAATCGCCTCCAAGCCGGAATAGCCGCCGAAGCGGCGGTCCGGGCTGGTGACGTGCACGCCGCCGAGCCAGGAAAGCTTCCCCACGCTCTGGACCGCGGCGGCGCCGGGGTGGAGCGCGATCGGCTCGGACTCGAGCGCCAGCGGCTCGGCCCATGCCGCGCCGGCCCACGTCGCGCCAGCCCACGCCGCGCCGGCGAACGCCAGCGCGAACGCGAGCGACAGCAGTCGGCGGCGCGGCGTCACGCCTCGCGCGCCTTCAGCAGCGCCTTGAGACGGTAGAGCGCTTCCAGCGCCTCGCGCGGGCTGAGCTCGTCGGGATTGACGCCCGCGAGCGCCTGCTCCAGCTCGTCCGGGCCGCGCTCGCGCGTTTCTTGGGCGCGCTTCGGCGCCGCGGCGAACAGCGGCAGGTCCTGCGCGAGCTCGGCGACCGCACCCGACTGCTCGCCCTCCTCCAGGTGCTTCAGCACCTCTTCCGCGCGGGCGACCGCCGCTTCGGGCAGGCCCGCGAGACGCGCCACGTGGATGCCGTAGGAGCGGTCGGCCGCGCCGGGCGCCACTTCGTGCAGGAACACCACGTCGCCCTGCCATTCCTTGACGCGCATGGTGTAGGGCGCGAGGTCGCCGAGGCGTCCGGTCAGCGCCACCAGTTCGTGGTAGTGCGTCGCGAACAGGGTACGGCAGCGGTTGACCTCGTGCAGGTGCTCGACGCAGGCCCAGGCGATGGAAAGCCCGTCGAACGTGGCGGTGCCGCGACCGATCTCGTCGAGGATCACCAGCGCCCGCGGGCCGGCCTGGTTCAGGATCGCGGCGGTCTCGACCATCTCGACCATGAACGTCGACCGCCCGCGCGCCAGATCGTCGGACGCGCCGACGCGGCTGAACAGCCGGTCGACCGCGCCGATGCGGCATTCCTCCGCCGGCACGTAGCAGCCCGCCTGGGCCAGGATCGCGATCAGCGCGTTCTGGCGCAGGAAGGTGCTCTTGCCCGCCATGTTGGGTCCGGTGACGAGCCACACCCGCTTGCCGGGCGACAGGTCGCAGTCGTTGGCGACGAAGTTCTCCCCCGGCGGCAGCGCGGCTTCGACCACCGCGTGGCGGCCCGCGCGGACCGCGAAATCGTGGCTCAAGTCCACGACCGGGCGGCAATAGCGCCGCTCCGCCGCGAGTTCCGCCAGCGCCGCCGCGACGTCGAGCCGCGCCAAGCCCTGCGCCGCCAGGGCTACCGCGTCCGCGCGCGCGCGAACTTCGCCCACCAGGTCCTCGAACAGCCGCAGCTCGAGCTCCAGCGCCTTGTCGGCGGCGGCGGCGATCTTGCGCTCGAGCTCGCCGAGCTCGACGGTCGAGAAGCGCATCGCGCCCGCCATGGTCTGGCGGTGGATGAAGCGCCGGGCGTGTTCGCCCTTGGTGAGCTTGTCGGCCTGGGCGGCCGAGGCCTCGATGTAGTAGCCCAGCACGTTGTTGTGCCGGATCTTGAGCGAGGGAATCGCGGTTTCCCCCTGGTAGCGCTTCTCGAGCCCGGCGATCAGCCGCCGGCTGTGGTCGCGCAAGGCGCGCTGTTCGTCGAGCTCGGCGACGTAGCCCGCGGCGATGAAGCCGCCGTCGCGCGCGACGAGCGGCAGGTCCGCCGCCAGCGCGCGGCCGAACCGGTCGATCAGGGTTTCGTGATGCCCGAGATCGGCGAGCGCGCCAGCGAGGTCCTCCGGCGGTCGCACCAGCTCGGTGTCGTCGCGCGCATCGAGCGCCTGCCGCAGCTTTGCGGCCGCCGCGAGGCCGTCGCGCACCGCCGCGAGGTCGCGCGGGCCCCCCCGCCCGAGCAACAGCCGCGACAGGGCGCGTTCGATGTCGGGCGCGCCCTTCAGCGCCGCGCGCGCGGCCCCGCGCGCCGGCGCGGCGTTGAGGAAATGTTCGACCACGTCGAGGCGGCGGGCGATCGCCCCGGGATCGGTCAGCGGCGCCGACACCCGGGCCGAGAGCAGCCGGGCGCCCGCGCCCGTGACCGTGCGGTCGATCGCGCCGATCAGGCTGCCGCGCCGGTCGCCGCTCGCGATCGCGCGGTCGAGCTCGAGCCCGCGGCGGGTCGCCGCGTCGATCTCCATGACCGCGCCTTCGGCGAGCAGGCGCGGCCGCTCGAGGCGCGGCAGGCGGCCCTTTTGCGTGAGCTCGACATAGTCGACCAATGCCCCCGCGGCCGCGAGCTCGGCCCTGCCGAAACTGCCGAACGCATCCACGGCCTCGACGCGGTAGAGCGCCTGCAGGCGGCGGCGCGCATTGTCGCTGTCGAAGCGCTGCGCCGGCAGCGGGCTCAGCGTCTCCTTCCATTGGCCCAGGGTCTCGAACAGTTCCGGCCGCTGCACCAGCCGGTCCGACGCCAGCAATTCGCCGGGCTGCACCCGTTCGAGCGCCGCGGCGAGGCCCTGGGCCGCGACGCGCTGCACCGTGAACTCGCCCGTGGACATGTCGAGCCACGCCAGCGCCAGGCGCCGCTCCGCCTCCGCCAACGCGGCGAGGAAATTGTGCCGGCGCGCGTCGAGCAGCGATTCCTCGGTGATCGTGCCGGGGGTGACGAGGCGCACCACGTCGCGCTTCACCACCGCCTTGCTGCCGCGCTTCCTGGCCTCGGCCGGGTCCTCGAGCTGCTCGCACACCGCGACCTTGAAGCCGCGGCGGATCAGCTTGAGCAGGTAGGCCTCGGCCGCATGCACGGGCACGCCGGCCATCGGGATGTCCTGGCCCAGGTGCTGGCCGCGCTTGGTGAGCGCGATGTCGAGCGCCTTGGCGGCCTCGGCCGCGTCGTCGAAGAACAGCTCGTAGAAGTCGCCCATCCGGTAGAACAGCAGGCAGTCCGGGTATTGGCGCTTGAGCTCGAAGTACTGCGCCATGACGGGCGTGGCGCCGGCCGGTGCAGGGGCGGGCGGCTCCGGCGTTTCGGCGGCGAACTTGGGCGCGGCGGTGGGCACGGGGCGGCTAGCCGGTTCCGGTGTCGCGTCGGCGGTTTCCGAGGGCGAGCACGATACCACGCGCCTCCGCGCCGCCGCGACGGGCGCTCGCGCGGCAAAAATCCAAGCGTTGCCGGGCTTTACAGCGCTGTGGAAAACCTGGGAGTATTCTTTGGGAAAGAACCGGCGCGGGCCGGCACGAGCGACCTTTTCGGGGGAACGCCGGACCATGGACGACGGCCGCATCCGCTTCAGCGACGAAGACGCCCTGCTGTTCCACTCCAACGGGCGCGCCGGCAAGCTGTCGATCGCGCCGACCAAGCCGCTGACCACGCAGCGCGACCTGTCGCTCGCCTATTCGCCGGGCGTGGCGGTGCCGTGCCTGCGCATCCAGAAAGAGCCCGACACCGCCTACGATTACACCGCCAAGGGCAACATCGTGGCCGTGATCTCGAACGGCACGGCCGTTCTGGGCCTGGGCGATCTGGGCGCCATGGCGGCCAAGCCCGTGATGGAAGGCAAGGCGGTTCTGTTCAAGCGCTTCGCCGACGTGGACGGCATCGACCTCGAAGTCGACACCAGGGACGTCGACGAGTTCGTGAACTGCGTCAGGTTCCTGGGCAAGACCTGGGGCGGCATCAACCTCGAAGACATCAAGGCGCCGGAGTGCTTCGTGATCGAGCAGCGCCTGCGCGAGATCATGGACATCCCGGTGTTCCACGACGACCAGCACGGCACCGCGATCATCGCCACCGCGGGCCTTCTGAACGCGCTGGACATCACGGGCCGCGACCTGAAGTCCGTCAAGCTGGTGATCAACGGGGCGGGCGCGGCGTCGATCGCCTGCGTGGAGCTGATCAAGGCGCTGGGCCTGCCGCCGCAGAACGCGGTGTTGTGCGACAGCCAGGGCGTGATCTACCGCGGCCGCGCCAAGGGCATGAACCAGTGGAAGTCGGCGCACGCCGTCGACACCAAGGCGCGCTCGCTGGCCGAGGCGATGGTCGGCGCGGACGTGTTCTTCGGCCTGTCGGTGAAGGACGCGGTGACCCAGGCCATGGTGAAGTCGATGGCGAGGAAGCCGATCGTCTTCGCCATGGCAAATCCCGATCCCGAGATCACGCCCGAGAACGTGCGCGCGGCGCGCGACGACGCCATCATCGCCACCGGGCGCTCGGACTACCCGAACCAGATCAACAACGTGCTGGGCTTCCCCTACATCTTCCGCGGCGCGCTGGATGTGCGCGCCTCGACCATCAACGACGCCATGAAGATCGCCGCGGCCAGGGCGCTGGCGGCGCTGGCGCGCGAGGACGTCCCGGACGAGGTGGACGCGGCCTATGGCGGACGCCGCCTGCGCTATGGGCCCGATTACCTGATCCCCGTGCCGTTCGACCCGCGGTTGATCGAGGCGGTGCCCGCCGCCGTGGCGAAGGCGGCGATGGATTCCGGCGTGGCGCGCAAGCCGATCGCCGACATGAACGCCTACCGCGCGACGCTGCGCTCGCGCCTCGATCCCACCGGCTCGGCCATGACGCGCATCATGGAAACGGTGAGCGCCAATCCGCGCCGCGTGGTGTTCGCCGAGGGCGAGGAGGAAAAGGCGATCCGCGCCGCCCTGGCGTTCCGCGCGCAGGGCTACGGCACGCCGGTCCTCATCGGCCGCGAGCACCGCATGGCCGAAACGATCAAGGCCGCGCAGCTGCAGGGCACGGAGGACCTGGAAATCCACAACGCGCGCCTGTCCAAGAGCAACAAGCGCTACACCGATTTTCTGTACGCGCGGATGCAGCGCAAGGGCCTGCTGTACCGCGACTGCCAGCGCATGGTGAACCAGGACCGCAACGTGTTTGCGGCCTGCATGGTGGCGTGCGGCGACGCCGACGCGATGGTGACGGGCCTGACGCGGAGCTGGATGGTCTGCTACGAGGACATCGCACGGGTGGTCGAGGCCAAGGCCGGCGAGCGGCCCTTCGCCATGGCGATCCTGGTGACGCGCGGACGCACGCTGTTCATCGCCGACACCGCGCTGCACAGCCAGCCCGTGCCCGAGGAACTGGCCGACATCGCCATGCAGACGGCGCGCGCCGCGCGCAACATGGGCCACGACCCCAAGGTAGCGCTGCTGTCGTTCTCGAACTTCGGCAACCCCTGGCGCGAACGCGCGCAGCGCATCCGCGAGGCCGTCTCCGTGCTGGACGCGCGCAAGCCCGATTTCGAGTACGACGGCGAGATGACCGCCGACATGGCGCTCGACCCGGACCTGCGCGCGCGGTTCTTCCCGTTCTGCCGGCTGCACGGCGCGGCCAACGTGCTGATCATGCCCGGCCTGCACACCGCCGACGTGGCCTCGCGCCTGCTGCAGCAGCTCGGCGGCGGCACCATGATCGGTCCGTTGCTGATCGGCCTGGAGAAGCCGGCGCAGATCGTGCAGCTGCGCGCCAACGTGTCGGACGTGGTGCAGGCGGCGGCGATCGCCGCCTATCAGTCGATCCGCTGACCCAGAAGGCGGGCGCGGAATGAACGACGACGGCGCAGCCGCCGGGCGCCCGGTCGCGCTGGCGTGGGCGGCGTGGCTGCTGTCGTCGCTGTTCTTCTTCTACGCACTGGTATGGCGCGTGGCGCCTTCGGTGATGGTCGACGCGCTGATGCGCGACTTCGCGGTCGGCGGGGCGATCCTGGGCAACCTGTCGGCGTTCTATTTCTACGCCTATGCCGGATTGCAGATTCCGATCGGCGTGATGCTGGACCGGCTGGGCCCGCGGCGCCTGATGAGCGGCGGCGCGGCGCTGGCGGGCCTGGGCGGGATTCTGTTCGCCCTGGCCGACTCGCTGACCCTCGCGTATCTCGGCCGCCTGTTGATCGGGGCCGGTGCGGCGTCGAGCTGGGTCGGCGCGCTGACCGTGATCGTGCAGTGGTTTCCCGCCCGGCGGTTCGCGGCACTGGCCGGCGGGACCCAGGCCTTCGGCATGATGGGCGCGATCGCCGGCCAGGCGCCGGTCGGCTTCGCGGTCGCGGCCTGGGGCTGGCGGCCGGGCATGCTGTGGATCGGCGTCGCCGGCCTGGCGCTGGCGCTGATGCTGTTCCTTTCGATCCGCGACCGGCCGGCCGCGCATCACGGAACCGCGGGCGTCCTGGCGGCGCTGCGCATCGCCGTCGCGCAGCGCCAGGTGTGGCTGAGCGGCGCGTTCGGCATGGCGATGGTCATGCCCACGGCCGCCTTCGGCGGCTTGTGGGCCGTGCCCTATCTGATGCAAGTGCACGGGCTCGGGCGCGCCGAGGCCGCGGGCCTGACCTCGCTGATCTTCGTTTCCTGGGCGTTGGGCGCGCCGCTGGTGGGGGGCCTCTCCGACCGGCTCGGCACGCGCCGCAAGCTGATGGTAACGGGCGCGTTGGTTTCGGCCCTGTGCGTCGGCGCGCTGCCGTTCGCCGGCGCCTGGCCGGCCTGGACGCTGGGCGCGTTGATGGCCGCGCAGGGCGTGGCGGCGTCGAGCATGGTCGTCGGCGTGGCGCTGGCGCGCGAACACGCGCCGGCGCAGGTCAGCAGCACGGCCCTGGGCCTGGTCAACACCTTCGTGATCGGCAGCGGCGCGATATTTCAGCCGCTCATCGGATTCGTGCTGGACTTGAGCTGGGACGGGCGGATGGCGGAGGGCGCGCGCGTCTATTCCCCAAGCGCCTACGCCTGGGCGCTGTCGGTGCTGCCGCTGGCGTGCCTGGCCGGCCTGGTCGCCGCCCTTCTGTCGCGCGAGGCGCGGCCGGGAGACCAAGCGGTCGGTCAGCGCCGGTAGGGGGTGTCGGCCTGGCTGCGGACTTCCTGCCAGAAGTCGTAGATCAGCAGCGCGATGACGCCGACGATGATCACGACCAGCGGCACCGCCTTGACCCAGAACACGTAGATGCCGAGGAACACCGCAAGCAGCGCGATGCCGATGACGCCGGTTATGATGAGGGTCATTCTTTGCCGTCCTTGCCGTTTGAATTGCCGCCGCGCCGCCTTCCGGCCACTTTCGCCGCCAGCCAGCGTGCGGTGCGCAACAGGCGCGCGTCGTTGCCGCGCCGCGCCACCAGCTGCACGCCCAGCGGCATGCCCGCCGGTCCCTGCAGCAGCGGCAAGGTCACGGCAGGCGTGCCGAGATACGTCCAGATCGTGCAAAATACCGGGTTGCCCGTCGAGTCCAAACTGGCCGGCGCCTCCCCCGGCGCGCTGGGCGTGAGGATCGCGTCGTATTCGTTGAACACGTCGTCGAGGGACTCGTTGATCTTCTCGATGAGGTCCACGGCGCGGCGATAGTCGACTGCCAAGTGCCGGCGACCGCGTTCGATCAGCTCGCGCAGTCTCGGGCTCAGCTGGTCGCGCGCGCCTTCGTATTCCCGGTGCAGGTTGCGCGCCATCTCGACGTCCATGATGGTGCGGTGCATGTCCACCACGTGCTCGAACACGGCGCCGAGTTCCACCCCGGACGCGTTCTCGCCCAGCGCCTGGACCAGCTCGCCGAACGCCTGCTGCGTGGGAGCCTCGGCTTGGTTCCACACTGGGGTCTTGACGAACGCGAAGCGCGGCGGCAGCGGCGGCTGCTCTGCCGAGATGGCGGCGAGCGGAGGCGTTGCGACCGGCCGGGTGTCGGGGTCGCCCTCGTCGTAGCCGGTCATTACTTCCGCGAGGAGCGCCGCGTCCTCGATCGTGCGCGCGAACACGCCGACGTGGTCGAGCGTGCGGGAGAGCAACAGCGCGCCGCTGCGCGGAATCAGCCCGTGCGTCGGCTTGAACCCCACCACGCCGCAGAACGCGGCCGGCCGGATGACCGAGCCGTTGGTCTGCGAGCCGATCGCGCCGGGCACCATGTTGGCCGCGACCGCGGCCGCGGAGCCCTGGGACGATCCGCCGGGCGTGCGCTTGGGATCGTGCGGGTTCTTCGTCTTGCCGGGGTGGAAATACGCGAACTCGGTGGTGACCGTCTTGCCCAGAATCACCGCGCCGGCCGCGCGCAGGCGCGCGACGGCCGCGGCGTCGCGCCGCGGGGTGCGCCCTTTGTAGATCGGCGAGCCGAACTCGGTCGGCATGTCGGCGGTGTCGAAGATGTCCTTGATGCCGACGGGCACCCCGTGCAACCGGCCCGTGGCCTGACCCTGCTTGCGCCGGTCATCGAGCGCCCGCGCTTGCGCCATCGCGTGGTCGCGGTCGAGGAACGTCCAAGCGCCGACGGACGCCTCCAGCTCGTCGATTCGTTTCAGGCAGTCGGCCACCAGCTCCGACGACGCGATGCGGCCCTCGCGGATGTCCAACGCCGCCTGGCAAAGACCCGATGTTTCCAGGCCCATGACCGGCTATCCGGCGCAGCGCCGCACGCCCGTCACCGCGCGGAGTACAGGTAGTCCGGCAGCCACAGCGCGAGTCCCGGGAAGATGTAGACCAGCGCCATGGTGATGAACACCATGAACACGAACGGCAACGCGCCGTTGAAGATGTCGGTCAGCTTCACGTGCGGCGGCGCCACGCCTTTCAGGTAGAACGCGGCCATCGCCACCGGCGGCGTGTTGAAGGCGGTCTGCGTGTTCAACGCCACCAGAATGCCGAAGAAGATCGGATTGATCCCGAAGTCGTCGAGCAGCGGCAGGAAGATCGGCACGAAGATGATGATGATCTCGGTCCATTCCAGCGGCCAGCCCAACAGGAAGATGATCGTCTGGGTCAGCAGGAGGAACATCGTGGGCGAGAGGTTGAGCGACAGGAAGAACTTCTCGACCACCCCCTGGCCGCCGAGCAGGGCGAACACCGCCGAGAAGGTCCAGGAGCCGATGAACAGGTAGCACACCATCGCGGTGGCGCGCGCGGTCAAGTACACCGATTCCTTCAGCATCTGGTAGTTGAGCGCCTTGTACGCGGCGGCCAGCACCATGCTGGCGAGCGCGCCGGCGCCGGCGGCCTCGGACGGCGTGGCGAGGCCGAACAGGATCGCGCCCAACACGGAGACGATCAGTATCGCAAGCGGCAGGAACGCCGTCGCCAGCGAATGGATCACCTGGACCAGCGGAACGTTGGTCTGCTCGGGAGGCAGCTTGGGACACAGCGCCGGGTTGATCAGCGCCCGGGCGATCACGTAGATCACATAGAGCCCCGCCAACAGAAATCCGGGAATGAACGCCGCCGCGTAGAGCTTCACGGCGGACACGCCGGCGGTCGCCGCGTAGACGATGAGCAGGATGCTGGGCGGTATCAGGATGCCGAGGCACCCGCCCGCGCACACCACGCCGGCGGCAAGCTTGGTATCGTAGCCCGCCTTGAGCATGGCCGGGAACGCCAGCAGGCCCATCAAGGTAACCACGGCGCCGACGATGCCGGTTGCGGTGGCGAACAACGCGCAGGTGACCAGCGTCGCGACCGCGAGCGACCCGGGAACGTGCTTGGCCGCGATCTGAAGCGAGCCGAACAATCGGTCGAGGATGTTCGCGCGCTCGACCACGTAGCCCATGAACAGGAACAGCGGCACGGCCGTCAGCACGTCGCTCGACGTAACCTCGAACGTCTTCTGCACCAGCAGCGTGAAGATGCGATTGAGGAAGATTTCCTGCCCGGGCGTGAAATACGCGTAGAAGCCGAAGCCCACCCCCATCGCCATCAGCGTGAACGCGATCGGAAAGCCCAGCATGATGATGAAAATGAACAGCCCCAGCATCAACATGCCGATTTGCGGATCGGTCATGGCCGGCGCCCCCCCGCCGCGGCGGCGGCTTGGGCTTTGCGCTCGCGCTCGGCCTGGAGCTTCTTTTCCTGCAGGATCACGGATTCGGTTTCCTCGACGTCGTGCAAGCGTTGCGGCCATGCGCCCTGCCGGATGCAAATGACGCAACGGATGATTTCGGCGGTCCCTTGCAGCAACAGGAACAACCCGGTGAGCGGGATCAGCGTTTTCAACGGAAACACCGGCACGCCGGCAGGGCTGAAGATGCTGACCTCGCGGAACTGCACCGACATCTTCGCGTAGTTCCAGCCCGAGTACATGAAGGCCCCGACCGCCGGCAGAAAGAAGAGGATGTAGAGCACGAGGTCCATGATCGCCTGGGTGCGCGGCTTCCACAGCCGGTACACCACGTCGCCGCGCACGTGCCCGTTGCGCGCGAGCGTGTAGGCGCCCGCCATCAGGAACATCGCGCCATAGGTCATGTAACTGATGTCGAACGCCCAGGTCGTGGGCGCCCGCAGCACATAGCGCACGAGCACCTCGTAGCTGACGGCGAGCGTCAAGACCAGAATCAGCCAGGCAAAGGCCTTGCCGACCCAGGTGCTGAGCGAATCGATGAAAAAAAGAAATCGCGTCATTGCCAATCAGCCGGCGGACGCCGCCGCCCCCCTATAGAGCAGGTAGGGCGGCGCGAAGCCGCGCCGCCCTTCCCTACGTTTCGCGCCCGTCGCGGCGCGACGGCCGTCTACAGCGCCAGCTTGCCGAAATGATGCTCGTAGGCGCCGCGATAGTCGGTCGCATTGAACAGGCCGTAGTACACGACCCGCTTCACCCATTCCTTCTGCGAGTCCATGACCTTCTTCATGAACGGGTCCTGGCCCAACTGCGCGATCAGGCCATCCCATGCCTTGATCTGGGCGTCGAACACGTCCTTGGGCGTGCGGAGCACGTTCACCTTGTCCTTGGTGATCAGCTCCTGCAGGTCCTTCGAGTAGTAGTCCATGCCCTTCCACTCGTTGGCCGAGGAAACCGACTCGGCTGCGTATTGCAGGACCGCCTGCTGTTCCTTCGGCAGGGCGTTGAACTTGGTGCGGTTGAACATGATCTCGAAGTACTCGGTGGCCTGATGGTGGCTGCCCATCATGTAGTTCTTGGCCACGTCCTGCGCGCCGAACCGGCGGTCCGAGGTCGGGTTGTTGAACTCGAACGCGTCGATCACGCCGCGCTCCATCGCCGGCACGATCTCGCCGCCGGGAAGCTGCGCGACCGCCAGGCCCATCGCCTGCATCAGGTCGGCCGCCAGGCCCACCGTGCGGTACTTCAGGCCCTTCATGTCGGCCATGCTCTTGACCGGCTTCTTGAACCAACCCAGCGGCTGGGTGGGCATCGGCATCGCGAAGAAGCTCTTGATGTTCACCTTCATGATCTGGGTCTGGAGCTCCTCGAACAGCTCCTTGCCGCCGCCGTTGTGGATCCAGCCCAGGCCTTCGTTGGCGTTGAAGCCGAACACCGGGCCGGTGCCGAACAGCGACGCCGCCTTGTGCTTGCCGTACCAATAGACGGTCACGGTGTGCGCGGCGTCGATCTGGCCGCCGTTCACGCCGTCGAACACCTGGAACGGGTGCACCACCGAGCCGCCGACCAGATAGTCGATCTTCAGCCGCCCGCCGCCCATATCGTTGACGCGCTTGACGTAGTCCTCGGCGAATTCGTTGAACACGTCCTTCGCGCCCCACGAGCCCTGCATCTTCAGGGTGGCGGTTTGCGCGCGCGAGACGTTGGGCATCGCCAGTGTCGCGGCCGCCGCCGCGCCCGCGGCCGCGCCCGTCAGGAACTTGCGGCGCGTCGCCGCTTTCGCCGCCCGCGCCTTGCTGGTCGTGGAAGTCATGGTTTGGTTTCCTCCTCAGTTGACTGATGCCGCATCGGTTGGTCCGACGGTGCTGCCGTGGTGGCATTCTTTATTTCAGTAAAGCATGGCACAAAATGGCCCAAGACCGTAAGAGGGAATCGGCGCGAACCGGGGCTTGGCTGCCCGATTTGACGTCACCAGCCTGTGAATAGCCTCCAGGCGACGCCCATGCCCGCGGCAACCGCCAGGACCGGAACCATCCCCAGCTTATAACGGAGCATCGCTACCATGGCCGCCGCCGCTAGCGCCATGGCCGGAACGTCCGCGGACCTTAACACCGGCACGTCCAGGCTCATTCCCCAGCCCGACCAGCCGAAACGATCGCGGAACAGCACCTGAAGCGCGAACCAGACCGCTAGGTTTAGGACTACGCCCACGACCGCCGCCGTGATCGCCGACAGCGCCCCTGCCGCCCAAGGATTGCCGCGCAACCGCTCGACATAGGGCGCGCCGAGGAAAATCCACAGGAACGACGGCACGAACGTGACCCATGTCGTCAGCGCCGCGCCCAGCATCCCGCCCCAAACCGGCGACAGCGGCGCACCCTGACGGTAACCCGCGATGTAGCCGACAAAGGTCAAGACCAGGATCAGGGGCCCGGGCGTGGTCTCGGCCATGCCGAGGCCGTCGAGCATCTCGCCGGGGCTGAGCCAGGCGTAACGCTCGACCGCCTGTTGCGCCACGTAGGCCAGCACCGCATAGGCGCCGCCGAAGGTCACCACCGCGGTCTTGGAGAAGAACAGGCCTTCGTCCACCAGGACGTGGGACGCGCCCAGCGCCAGCACGGCGACCGCGACCGGCGCGAACCACAGCGCCCCCCAAACCGCCACGACCCGCGCCGCCCGGCCGGGCGTGGGGTCGACATGCGTCAGCCGGTTCTCGTCGATCAGGGCGTCGATCACGGGCTTGCCCTTGGCGCCGCCGTGCCCCGGCGTCTCGGCGAACCATGCCGGCTTGACCTTGGCGCCGGCGAGCCCGACCAGCGCGGCGCCGAGAACGATCAGCGGGAACGGAACGTGGAACAGAAAGATGCCGACGAAGGCAAGCGCCGCCACGGCGCCGCGCGCGGCGTTGCGCAGCGACCGCCGGCCGATGCGCAAGAGCGCCTCGACCACCACCGCCAGCACCGCCGCCTTGATGCCGAAGAACACCGCCTCGACCAGGGGCAGCTGGCGATAGCCGGCGTAAAGCGCGCTCAAGGCCAGCATGACCACGAATCCCGGCAGCACGAACAGCGCGCCGGCAACCACGCCGCCCAGCGTGCGGTGCAACAGCCAGCCGATGTAGCAGGCGAGCTGCGTGGCCTCGGGCCCCGGCAGCAGCATGCAGTAGTTGAGCGCGTGCAGGAACCGCGCCTCGCCGATCCACCGCTTCTCCTCCACCAGGATGCGGTGCATGGTCGCGATCTGGCCGGCCGGCCCGCCGAAGCTGAGCAGCCCCACCTTGACCCAGACGCGCAGCGCCTCCGCGAAGGGTAGCGGCGGGGCGGAATCCCGATCCGTCACGTGGCGGGCCTTACCCTGGCGGGCGGCCAGTCCGCCGGCGGCCAGCCGTGGGTTTCGCCCTGCGCCTCGCGGCACCAGGCATAGAGCGCGTCGTACATCACCAGCCCGTGCTTCAACATTTCGTGGTCGTCGTTATAGACGCGCGACAGCCCGAGCGACAACGCGAGAAGGCCGGGCGCCTGGGGCGCAAGCTCGGGCCGACCGGTGTCGGCCCCGCGCACGATCACCGCGAGCTGGTCGAGCGCCCGGTCCCTGAGCCGGTATTTCTTGAGGAACGCGTCGAAGCTGCACAAGGGGCCGACGTGGCTCAGCTCCACGTCGGGGATGTCGTAGGGGATCGCGCCCGTGGCCTTGGCCCGGGGCAGCACATCGGCCGCCGGCACGAACAGGAATTCCGGCGCGGCGTCGATGAACCGGGCGATCAGCCAGGGACAGGCGACGCGGTCGATCTTGGGCCGCTCGCGCGTGATCCATTTCATGCCTTTTTCTCCCATCGTCGTTCGCTTAAACCAGCAAGACCGCACCCGAGGCCAGCAGCAGCCCGAGTACGATCCGCCGGAAACCCGCCTCGTCGAGCCGGCCGTAAAGCCTGAGACCCAGCCACGTGCCGGCGACCACCGCCGGCAGCGCCAAAACGAAAAGCCCGACGCCCCGGGGCGTGACCGCGCCCGCGCCGCCAAGCCACAGGATCGTCATGATGTGGATCGCCACGGCTACCGGCTGGAACACGGCGCGCTGCGCGTCCTTGCTCCAACCGCGCATGCCGCACCAAACCGTCGGCAGGATGCCGCTCAAACCCGTGGCGCCGCCCATGGCGCCGCTTAAGAATCCCACACCGCCGTCCAGCGCCCTGCCGCCGGCCGTCACGGCGCGGAAGGCGGGTCGCGCCAGGGCATGGACGCTGTTGGCGATCAACAGGACGCCGACGCCGCGGCGGAATTGGTGCGGATCGGCCCAACGCACGAGCTCCGCCCCCAGCGGCACACCCAGCGCGCCGCCCAGGATGAACGGCCACAGCCGCCCCCAGTCGAGCGCCTGGCGCAGCTTCCACACCGACAGCCCCTGCACCAGCGCGCCGCAGGCCACGATCAGGAACGCGGTTTCGACCGGCGTCAGCACGTGCAACCAGACCGCGGCGGCCACCAGCCCGAAGGCGAACCCGGCCAGGCCCGCGACCACGGCCGCCGTGAAGCTCGCGGCGAGGAACAGCATGGCGCTGGTGGCGGTCAGTTCCATCGCGCGCCCCACGCTCAGCCGGATTTCAGCGCGCGGGCGCCACCTATCCCATACCAAGCCGACAAGCCGCCGCGCACATAGCGCGCGTCGAAACCGCGCTTGCGCAATTCCGCCGTCACCCGGCAGCCGACATGGAATCCGTAGGCGCAATAGACCGCCACCGGAGCAGCGGTCGTCAGTTCGCCGCACCATTCGTCGACGCGCTCTGGGTCGCGCCAGATCGCGCCGGCCATCATGTCGGAAACCTTCGAGAAATAATGCCGCGGACGCGCGTCCAACACCTGCAGCCGTTCACCGCGGCCCAGTTGCGCGGCCAACTCTTCGACCGAGACCGATGGCAGTTCGTCGTCCACAACGCCGATCAGCGCGGCCGGTTTGTCGGCGATGGCCGCGGCCAAGCGATTGCCGACGGCGGCCCAGTCGATGTTCCGTATGAAGGCGTCGATATACGCCGTGGCATTGGCGCCGAATTCCAGGTGATACGCGTGCTCGTACATGTCGAGCGCCAGCAACGGAATCGTATCCATCATCGCCTGCGAATCGTCGAAGGCGATCTGATTGCAGAGCCTGCCGTCGCGCCGCGAATGGCTGAGCAGCACCCAGCCGGAGCGTCCGGACAGCGAGCGGGCAAGAGCCACGAATTCGCGCCGCCATGGCGCCACGCCGCCGAAGTTTTGCGTAAGCGCCGCCGATACCGCCTCGGGGATCTTGCCGTCGCCAGTGAAGCCCGACGATCCCAAACCGAGGCTGCCGAAATACAACTCGTGCAGGGCAACCGAGCCCGTTGCCGCGAGCTCTTCTTGCTTCAGCGCGCGAATCTCGTGGCCGGGCACCGTGGCGAGGTCGAGCGCCGCCAACCGTTCGCGCACCGCGTTGAGCGAGCGCAAGGCGGCGCCGTAGATGTTCTCGTAGTGGCTGACGATCAGGCGGTCGGGCAGGCCATTGAGCGTCCAAGGCTTGCACGGAATCGGCGCGATCTGCTGGTGCATGGCTTGGTCCCTTTCGCAATGGGCTTATGGCAGCGGCGTCACGCTGATGGCGTCGAAGCGCGTCACGCTGTCGGCTTTGGTCCACAGCGCGATCCGGCCGGCCGCCGGAAACGTCTTGTCCTGGGCGGTGGCGCGGCCCTTGCTCGCCGTCGCGTCCTCCGCCACCGTCCATTGCCCCGGCGTTCCCTTGCCGGTGCGCGCGAACTCGAATCCAGCCGGCGGTTGGGCCACGGGCATCGCCGACAGGTCAACGGCGGTAGTCTGCGCGACGGAAGAGGCCGCGCAGGCCAAGCCCGCGGCCAGCGGGATGAAAATGAAGCGAAAAAGGCGGGATGGCTTCGGCATGGCCGATTTCATGGCGCGTTTTCCTTCACGGCTTCGCCTGCGTCGCGCCGCCGATCGCGTGCCAGGCGGCGATGCCGCCCTCGAGGTAGCGCGCATCGACGCCGCGCTTCTTCAGCTCGTCCACGACGCCGTGGCTCACGTGGTGCCCGTAGACGCAATAGACGACGACGGGGCGGTCCTTGGGCACGGCTCCGGC
>Ga0233425_10003304_pt1 | contig 29581 bp, 18 predicted proteins | sample Watercolumn_Towu_2_FD_181712 | JGI IMG/M metagenome (GOLD analysis project Ga0233425, IMG submission 181712) | Freshwater microbial communities from Lake Towuti, South Sulawesi, Indonesia - Watercolumn_Towuti2014_140_MG | ecosystem: Environmental > Aquatic > Freshwater > Lake | place...
AGGATGGCGGATTCTCGCTGAGGCATGTGTTGCACGTGTGCGAGGAAGTGGGATCTGTCCTGCGACGCAAGGCTTCATACCATCTGGTGTTGGTAACCAGTACGGTCCTCCCGGGTGCCGTCGAGGGAACGATCAAGCCCTTTCTCGAAGCCCGCTCCGGCAAGAAGTGCGGGGTGGACTTCGGACTCTGCTACTGCCCCGAGTTCGTGGCTTTGGGAAGCGTCATCAGAGATCTCCAGAATCCCGATTTCTTGCTGGTCGGGGAATCCGACGCAGTCGCAGGAAAAATAGCGTCCGAAGTGCTTCAATCCATCTGCGTCAATCGTCCCAACGTCGTGCGAATGAACATCGCAAACGCTGAGATCGCAAAGCTCGCCGTCAATACCTACGTTACGACCAAGATCACTTTCGCGAACATGCTGGCGAGGCTTTGCGAGGCCGTACCGGGCGCTGACGTCGATGTGGTCACGGGTGCGCTGGGCCTTGATCGACGGATAGGTCGCCACTATCTGAAGGGGGCGATTGGATTTGGCGGACCATGCTTCCCGCGGGACAACGTCGCGCTTGGCCTTGTTGGCAGGCGGCTCGGAGTGGACGTGTCGCTTGCTGAAACGGTCCACAGAGCAAACCAGGAACAGACGAGGTCCCTGCTGGCGACAGTCAGGAGGGTCCAGAAGTCCGGAGGGACAACGGGGATCCTTGGCCTCGCCTACAAGCCCAACACGAACGTGACGGACGAGTCGCCCGGAATTGGACTGGCGCGGGCCTTGCTTGCGGAGGGCATGGATGTGCTGGCATATGACCCCGCAGTTCATGGCGCCGTCGCGTCGGGACCCGGCGATGGAATCAGGATCGCGGGGTCCGCTCGTGAGTGTTGCCGAGGCTCGGACGTAGTAGTGGTCGTCACACCGTGGGACGAATTCAAGGGATTGAGCTCCGTCGACTTCTCGCCCGAACGCAGCCCGGTGGTAATCGACTGCTGGCGTATTCTCGACTCGAGCCGGCTTGGCGATCGGGTCGAATACCTGCCACTCGGGGTGGGGCGCGACTGACGCCTTGCGGGACGCGACGTGTTGGTCCGAAATCCGGTCCTGATCGGGCTGGACGCCGCGCTTGTGGCGTCCGCATATTTCGGCGCGTTTCTGCTCGTTCACGTCTTCTCTCTCCAACAGACCTGGACCACTCTGTTCGCGATCACGCTTCCCGGCGTTGTTGGTCTGAGACTGGCCGTTCTCTGGCGATTCCATTCGTACGACGTCATCTGGCGTCACATCGGCATGGTCGATCTGCTCAATGCGGCGAAGGCGTGCGTCCTGGGATCCGCCGTTCTCCTGCTGGCGTTTCTGGCTGCAGGGCGCTCGTCCCCCGGAATGGTCTCCGTCCTCATCGTCGACGGCCTTCTGGCCACGGCCTTCCTGGTGTCGCTCCGCGTCGTTATTCGTTTGCGTCTGTCATCGGAGATCAAGAGGCGAAACTCGCGTGCGACCGCAGCTCTGCCAAACGAGAAGCGTCGAATCGTGATCGTGGGTGCCGGCGAGGTGGGCGAGAAGGTACTACGCGAGATCCGGGATAACGGACGGCTGAGATACGAGCCGATCGGATTCCTCGACGACGACCCCCGAAAGAGGGGTTCGCAAATCCATGGCCTTGCGGTGCTCGGGGGCGTCGACCGACTCGTCGAGTTGAGCAAGACCACAGATATTGACGAGGCGATCATCGCGATTGGCCGCCTGCCTGGTAGCCAGATGCGGCGCATGGTTCAAATCTGCAGGCTGGCGGGCATTCCCTTCCGGACCGTTCCGGTTCTGGAAGATATTCTCGACGGGCGGCTGGGCCTGCCAGATCTCCGCCCCGTGTCCTATGAAGACCTGCTGAGGCGTCCTGTCGTGCACCTCGACCGTGAGTCGATGACCGCCACTTTTCATGGCAAGTCAATCCTCGTCACCGGAGCCGGCGGGTCGATCGGCTCGGAACTGTGCAGGCAGATATGCCGTTTTAATCCTGCCAACCTCATTTTGTGTGAGAACTCAGAAAACAACCTGTTCGAGATTCAGCTAACGCTTGCCAACGAATTCCCGGATGCCCGGGTCACCCCGATCCTGTCCGACGTGCGCAGTCTTGGTCAGATGACCAGGATATTCACGGACCACGAGCCCAGAGTCGTCGTTCACGCTGCGGCATTCAAGCACGTTCCACTGATGGAGACGTTTCCCCATGGAGCCGTGGAGAACAATGTCCGCGGCACCCTGAACGTCCTGACACTTTCCAGAGATGCCCGCAGCGAACGGTTCGTCCTGGTCTCGACCGACAAGGCCGTTCGTCCCATCAGCGTCATGGGCGCCACCAAGCGCGTCGCAGAATTGCTGACCCTCGAATACGCCGCCCGGAGCGACGCCTCCCGGTTCATGATTGTGCGTTTCGGCAACGTTGCCGGAAGCCGGGGATCGGTGATCCCGCTGTTCAAGCAGCAGATAGAACGCGGAGGACCCGTCACGATCACCCACCCTCAGGTGACGCGGTATTTCATGACTATTGGCGAAGCCGCACAGTTGATACTTCAGGCCGGGGCGATGGGAGCCGGGGGAGAGATTTTCATACTGGAGATGGGCGATCCAATACGAATAGTCGATCTTGCCTCCGACATGATCCGACTCTCAGGCATGGAACCTGACGAGGACATAGAGATACGGTTCGTAGGCCTGCGCCCAGGTGAGAAACTGGCCGAGGAACTCTACGCTGAAGGCGACGAGGTTACCTCTACCGAAAACGCAAAGATCATGATCGTCAAGGAGAGACGAGAACGTCTGGACTCCATCATTGCGATGACCGAGGAGCTCCTCCGAGAAGCCGACAGGGCTGACGAAGCGCGGGTGAGAGCGACATTGGGCGAGATCGTCCCGGAGTTCAGGACGATCGACGCCTCCCATGATCGGAATGCGGATCCCCGGTCGTGAGGATCCTGCACGCGTTCCCGTTTCTGTCAGTCAAACGCGGCGGAGGTACGGTCAAGCTGCTGCGCGATCTAGCCCGAGCCCAGTCTCTTCGCGGTCACTCGGTCACGATCTATACCGGTGACTGGGCACTCGAGCGCGACGATGTCACGTCGTTGGCCGGCGTCCGGGTCCGGGCCTTCAGAAGCTGGATGAACTTCGGCTTCTACATAGCGCCGGCCTTGATTGGAGCCGCACGCAGCGAGATCTCCGGGTTTGACGTCGTTCACATGCACCTATACCGGAGCTTTCAGAACGTCGTGCTGCACAGATTCGCAAGGAAGGCCGGCGTGCCCTACATCGTGGATGCCCATGGTTCTCTGACGCGATTGGGGAGAAAGGGTCGACTTAAGGCGGCCTTCGACAGGTGGCCCGGTGGGACTATCCTGCGGGACGCTCGCTATTGCGTCGGAGAGACCGAACTGGGCGTTCGTGAGTACATCGACCTGGGCGTCCCGCCCGAGCGGGTGGTCCGAATCCCCCCACCGTTCCCGGTGGAGGAGTTCGCCGACCTGCCCGAGCGCGGGCTCTTCCGTGCGCGCCACGGGTTCGTCGATTCAGAGCGCATCGTGATGTTCCTCGGACGCATCCACTGGATCAAGGGAATCGACCTGCTGACCGAGTCATTCGCCCGGCTGGCATCGAGGCGGCGGGACGTTCGGCTCGTGATCGTCGGTCCCGACGATGGCTACCGGTCCGAGCTGGAGGCCTTGATAGCCGGACTCAAGCTCCACGACAGAGTCTCGTTCACCGGGTTCCTCGGCGGGCGTGAAAAGCTGTCTGCGCTGGTGGATGCAGACGTAGTCGTGCAAACCTCCCGGTACGAGCAGGGCGCGTGGGCACCGATCGAAGCCGTCCTCTGCGGGACGCCCATAGTTGTAAGCGACAACTCTGGTGCCGGGGAAGACGTACGGCGGATGAACGCGGGGTATCTGGTTCGGTTCGGAGATCTCGATGACCTCGCCGGGGCGATCGGTCACGTGCTCGACAACCGCGCGGAGGCCATCACCCGCACCCTGGCTGCCCGGGATTTCGTCGAGAAGAACCTGTCGATGGCTGCCGAGTTGGACAAGTACGAGCATCTCTACGATCTGTGTCGCACGTGACCGACTACTCCGAGGTCACTGAGGTTCCAGGCGACAACACGACCCTGGAAGCGATCTCGATGCTCTATACCCGGTACACGTTCGCCGCCTCCTTTTGTGACGGCAAGGACCTGCTGGAGGTTGGCTGCGGAACCGGCGTGGGCCTTGGCTATCTGGCGGAACGGGCATCAAACGTCGTCGGAGCGGACTACACTCAGAGCCTCCTCGCACGGGCACAGCGCCGCCACGGCAGCCGATTCCCGCTTGTCAGGCTCGACGCCTGCGTGTTGCCTTTCCGCGCCGGTTCGTTTGACGTAGTGGTCCTCTTCGAAGCCATCTACTACCTGAGCGAACCAGGCCGGTTCATGGACGAATGTCGCCGTGTCCTGCGGGGCGGCGGAACCTTAGTGATCTGCTCGGCGAACTGTGAGCGACGTGGCTTCCGTCCCAGTCCTCACGCTATTTCCTACTTCTCCGCGGAGCAGCTACAGGCCATGCTCAAGGAGCACGGCTTTCAAGCCAGCACCTACGCCGCATTCCCGGTGTCCACCGGTGTGCGCCGAAGCGCCCTGGACGGAGTTCGATGGCTGGCCCGCTCTCTCCGACTGACCAAGGGCATGAAGATACTCCTCAAGCGCGTCCTGTTTGGGCGCTCACGAGCCTTCCCTTCCGAGGTGACTCACGGGATGGCCGATGTTGGAGAACTCGTCCCGCTGCAGCCCGAGACGTCTCTGGCCGATTTCTCGGTCGTCTATGCCGTTGGGCGCCTGCCGTGATGACCCGCGAACTTCTGATCATCGCCGACCTGGTTCACGCCTACCCAAGGATCCCGGGCCTGGCCAGATACCTGCCGGCATGCGGGTGGCGGCCAACCATCGTCTGCCCGCCCGGACGCGCTCTTGGTCCCGATGAGCTTGGCCCCGCGACGAGTGTGGTCCAGGTACCCCATGCGCCGATGCTTGGCTCCTTGAAAGCCAGGCTTGGTGTCGACGCAACTGCCGGTCTGCGGGCTCATCTGCGGAACCGGTCTCGGTCGTCAGCGAGCAGCATCCTGGTTGACCGGCTGCTCGGAGTGGTCGGCGAGGTCGTCAACTACCCCGACGGCCACCGCCGATGGCTGACGCCCGTCGTGCGAACGATCGAGCCGTTGCTCGAGCAGGGTCGGGTCTCGGCGGTGCTGAGTTCGTCATCTCCAGTCACCTGCCATGTGATCGCGAGCACGCTCAGGAGGAGATACCCGTTCACGTGGGTTGCCGACCTCAGGGACCTCTGGTCCCAGAACCACAACTACGGGTACAGCGCTCTGCGCAGGCGCATCGATCGCAGGCTCGAGGTGAGAACGCTGCGTTCGGCCGACGCACTGATCACCGCCTCCGAGCCGTGGGCGGACCGTTTGCGAGAGCTGCATGTCAACAAGCGGATACTTTCCATACCAAACGGATTCGATCCCGCGCAGCTGGTTAACCGGGTCCAGGAACGGTCGAGTTGTTTCACGATTGCCTACACCGGAAACATCTATCCGGGCAAGCAGGACCCGCGACCGTTCTTCATGGCCCTGAAGAAACTCCTGGATCAACGGGTCATGAATCGGGGCGCAATTTCCGTGCGATTCTTCACGCCGAGATCTGAGTGGCTGGATCGTCAGATCATTGCGGCCGGCCTTGGCGATTCGGTGAGCCAGGATGGTACCGTACCTCATTCGGTTGCGCTCGAACGGCAGCGGAGCGCCGACGTTCTGCTACTTCTGAACTGGGAGGATCCAAAGGAGAAGGGGACCTATCCATTGAAGGTCTTCGAGTACCTCGCGGCGAAACGTCCAATCATTGCCATCGGCGGGTCCGGAGATGACATCGTGAGCGGTCTGTTGAACGAAACACGGGCCGGCAGGACGTGCACAGACGCAGCGTCCGCGTTCGATTACCTCAGCGAACTTGGGAAGGAGTTCCGGCTTACCGGCGGCGTGCAGTCCAACGCCATTGAATCCAAGGTGAGAGCATACGGCTATGACAGGATGACCGAACGGTTCGCAGATGTCCTGAAGGCCGCCGGCGTTGGCCGGACGATCTCGGCTTGATCCAGAAATCCTCCTTCTCCCTCGGCCGCCCGGCCAGGTAACGAGACTATTGGTGGTCAGCACGCCCGACGTCAGAAGATCCGACTCCGCCAGGAGTGGTGTGCTACTCGGTCTGGCCGTGTCCTTCGTCGCTCTCTGGTTTGTCGGACGTCAATTCGGCGGAACCATCGGATCCGCCTCCCTCGTCCTGTTCCTGGCCGTTGCTGGAATCATCGCCCTGTACCGCATCCAGTGGGGACTCGCCCTCCTGCTCCTCTTCAGCCCCGCCCATTTCGCCATCAAGGAACTCTCGCCTTCCGTCCTTACCGCCGTCTGGCGCGAATTGCTGCTCCTCATCCTCCTATTCTCATGGGCCGTACACGTCAGCGCCGGGACACTGCCCTGGCTGAGAAAAGACGCCGCGCACGTCGGTGTCGTGCTGCTCATTTATCTTTGCTGGGGGCTACTTGTCATTCTCTTATCGACAGACTTGCTCATAGGCATGACGGGCTTCCGCTTCGTGGTGGGCCTGGCCCCTGTGTTCTTCATTGCGAGTTCTGCCATCCGAAAAGAATCCGACATTCGGCTGTTTCTCAACGTCATAATTGCCAGCGGCATCCTGGTTGCCGGTATCGCTGTAATACAGTTTGCTCTCGTATCGATTCTGGGCGTCGTCGACCATGGCACCGGGATCGATTTCGCGCGCAAATATGCTCCGCACAGCTACCGGGCCGCGGGGATTCCATGGGACCGGTCGAATTCCATTCTGGTCGGGCCGAACGAGCTCGGCATTTTCATGGCGGTATCGCTGACGCTAGCCTTCGGGTACTACATATCGGAACAGAAGAGGGGCCGGCCGACTCGACTGTTGTGGCTGGGAATGGCCGTGCTGGCCGCCGGCCTCCTGGTATCGATGTCACGCACGGCAATGATCAGTCTCGCGATCTCGTACTTGGCTGTTGGAGTCATGGCCAGAAACTGGTACCGGTGGTTGTGGCTCGCCATTCCGGCTGTCGGTGTGGCCGTGCTGAGCGCCCCGTACTACTTCGGCCCACTGTTTGGCCCGGTAACGAGCTTCGCCGATCCGTATTTCGCCGGCACTCTGGCGGGCGTTACTTTCGGCGACTTTGCGGATGGCTCGGCTATCTGGGGGAAGGGGTATGGATCCACCATAACCAGTCTCGAGGTTGTCGGTCGTGACGGATCGTCAATCCTCCGGCTGGGAAGCGTCGATTTCTTTGCCCTCGAGGCGGTCAAACAGGTCGGTTGGCTCGGCTTCCTGTTGTCTCTGACGGTGTCGTCCCTCTTCATCAGAAGCTGCTACAAGGGTTGGAAAAATGCACAGTCCCCTCTGATCCGGGGAACTGCGGTTGGCCTGCTGGGCGCATTCATCGTGGTCATGGTAGGGAGCGCGCACTTCGCGGCCTGGGAGTACGTTTCGTTCGCGGCAAGCTTCTACGTCCTTGGCGCGATCGCCACGAGGCTATTGACGATCGATACACGACGGCCTGTCGGGTCACCTGCGAGTACCGAACCAGGCGACGAGGGATCCAGGCGCCTTGCTGACCAGTGAGCTCCTGTGGATGTACAGGACGATGGTCCGTATCCGGCTGGCGGAGGAGCGGGTCGCAGATATGGTTGAAGCCGGTGAAATCCGCACCCCGTGCCATCTTTACATTGGCCAGGAGGCTATCGCCGCCGGCATTTGCGCGGCCGTCAGCAGGGAAGACTACGTTTGGGGGGGCCATCGGTCCCACGGCCACTATCTGGCGAAGGGCGGCAGCCTCCGCCAGATGATTGCGGAACTGCTGGGCAAGGCTACTGGCTGCTCAGGAGGCCGTGGAGGCTCGATGCACCTGGTGGCACCGGAAGTCGGAATACTCGGCACGGTACCCCTGGTTGCCGCCACCATTCCTCTCGCGGTTGGCGCTGGCCTGGCGACAAAGCTGAACGGCGACGGTCGCGTGTCAGTCTCCTTCTTCGGAGATGGCGCTGCGGAAGAAGGGCACTTCCATGAGTCTCTCAACCTCGCCGCCGTCTACCGCCTGCCGGTCGTTTTCGTCTGCGAAAACAATCTCTACTCGAGCCATCTGCACATTCTCGAGCGTAGAGGCGCAGACAACATCCGCGACGCGGGGGTCGTTCACTCGGTTCCTGGCATCACCGTCGACGGTAACGATGCTTCCGCCGTGCTTGAAGCGGGAAGAGACGCGGTCGCCCGCGCCAGGGCGGGGGACGGCCCCACCCTCCTCGAATGCCGCACCTACCGATGGCGAGGCCATGTCGGCCCGGCCTGGGACATGGACGTCGGCGTGAAGAGAAGGGATGAGCTCGCCGCGTGGATCGCGGCAGACCCAATCAAGCGGATGGGTGAACGGCTCCTCGCAGCGGGAGTGACCGAGCAAGAGTTGCAGGCGGTCGCCGAGGCTGCCCGGGCCGAGATCGATGAGGCGGTCGAGTTCGGGCGCGCATCGCCGTATCCGGAAGCCAGCGATCTGGAGAGGCACGTCTTCCGGGACCGCGATGCGTAATCTGACCTACGCGCAGGCGATTCGAGAGGCGCATGCGCAGCTGCTGCGGTCGGACCCCAGGGTCTTTCTCCTCGGGCAGGGCCTCTGGAGTCCGTGGTACGCGGGCGGGACTCTGCAGGACCTGGAACTGGAATTCGGGCGGGCCCGGGTAATCGATTCTCCGGTATCGGAAAACGCCACCACCGGCGCGGCCGTTGGCGCGGCCATGGCAGGGATGAGGCCGATCGTGTTCCATCCCCGCATGGACTTCATGTTGCTGGCTGTGGACCCTATCGTGAACCAGGCCGCCAACTGGTCATATCTCTTCGCCGGGCAGGTCGGCGTGCCGGTGGTAATACGCGCTTCGGTGAACCGGGGCGGCGAACAGGGCGCCCAACACTCTCAGGCAGTCCACGCAATGTTCATGCACGTGCCTGGACTCAAGGTGGTCATGCCGAGCACACCGCACGACGCCAAAGGTATGTTGATCTCGGCTGTACGAGACGGAAACCCTGTACTCTACATTGACGACCGCTGGCTCTATGGTGAGGTCGGCGCGGTGCCGGAGGAGATGTATTCGGTTCCCATCGGTCCTGCGGTGGTGCGAACGTCGGGAAGCGACGCGACTGTCGTTGCGACTTCGTACATGGCGCGGGAGGCTGTGGCCGCGGCCGCGGAGTTGCGGCCACGGGGCATCGGAGTTGAAGTGGTTGACCTTCGCTCGCTGCGGCCGCTGGACCACGAGACGGTCGTCACCTCGGTTCGCAAGACTGGCAGGCTGGTCACCGCCGATGGCGGCTGGTTGACCGGCGGGGTCGGCGCCGAGGTAGCGGCGATCGTGGCATCCGAAGCCTTCGAGTCGCTGCGAAGCCCGGTGGTTCGAGTCGCGCTGCCCGACGTGCCCGCCCCAACGAGCAGGGCCCTAGAGCAAGCCTACTATCCGGCGGCCAGGCACATCGTGGCCGCCGTCGAAAAGGCCGTCAAGTCGACCTAGTTTTCTACAGGGAAGAACAGTCGTGGCTTTCAGAGTTCCCTTCGTCGATCCGCGTGAGCACTACCGGCGACTCAAACCGGAGATCGACGCGGCAGTACAGGACTGCCTCGCCAAGGGAGATCTCATCTACAGGCGGCAACTACGCGACTTCGAGTCACACCTGGCGTCGTTCGTCGGGGTGAAATACGCCGTCGGTGTGAACAGCGGCTACCACGCCCTGTATTTCTCGCTGGTCGCCGCCGGCGTGGGTCCGGGAGACGAAGTGGTTACCGTAGGACATACATTCGTCGCCACGGTTTCCGCGATCGTCCACTGCGGGGCGACGCCAGTCCTGGTCGACGTTGGTGACGACTACAACATGGATCCCGGACCGGTCGAGGGCGCGATCACGTCCAGGGCGAAGGCCATACTTCCTGTCCACCTGAACGGGCGAGTCTGCGACATGGGCGCTATCCAGGATATTGCGGCCCGTCATGGGGTTGCCGTGATCGAGGACTCGGCACAGGCACTGGGCGCGGCGTTCCTGGGAACCCGTGCCGGGGCGTTCGGCGCCACCGGGTGCTTCAGCTTTTATCCGTTCAAGGTGCTGGGAGGTTTCGGTGACGGAGGCGCTGTCACCACAGATGATCCCGACATCGCAGTCATGATCTCGCGCCTGCGGTACAACGGCGAGGACCGCGAGACCGGCGAGTATCACCATCACGGGCAGACGGCCCTGCTGGACAATGTCCAGGCGGCGGTTCTGGATGTGAAGCTACGACACCTGCCAGAATGGATCGACCACCGGCGAAGAATTGCGGGAATGTATCGGGAGCGCCTGGCGGAAGTGGGGGACCTGAAGCTGCCTCATTTCGATGATCGGGACCGGTACGACATCTTCCAGAATTACGTCATACGGACAAAGAGCCGGGATTCTCTTCGGAGGCATCTTTCGGCAAGCGGCGTGGAGACCCTGGTGCACTGGCCGAAGCCGATGTGGAAGCACCGCGGACTGGGGCTCGAAACCCCGAACCTGCCCAGAACCGAACAGATCTGCGATGAGGTCCTGTCCATGCCGATGAGCGCGGAAACGACCGAGGAACATGTCGAGATCGCGGCAGATGCGATTCGCAGGTTCTATCAGTGACTCGGGACGCCAGGACATCGAAGGTGCTCGTGTGGCGCTCGCGCTAGCAAGACGGGCCGACCTGGTCGCCCAGTCCGAGATCAGGGCGATGTCGATCGAATGCGAGAGCGCGGGAGGCATCAACCTCGCCCAGGGAGTCTGCGACACCGAGGTCCCGTTACCCATCCGCCGTGCAGCCCAGGACGCCATGGAGCACGGAAACAACAGCTACACCCGATTCGATGGCGTCGCCGAACTGCGCGCTGCAATCGCTGCCAAGATGCAGCGATACAACGGCATGGCCGTAGATCCCGAGTCCGAAGTCTGTGTCAGCTCGGGATCGACGGGGGCGTTCTACTCCGCGTGTCTGGCGCTACTGAATCCGGGAGACGAGGTCATCGTCTTTGAGCCGTACTACGGATACCACGTCAGTACGCTGTTGGCGGCGGGTGCGGTCCCCCGCTACGTCACGATGCATGCACCCGACTGGGAGTTTGGGCACCGCGAACTCGAGGCCGCCGTTACTGCCAGGACGAAGGGGATCCTCGTCAGCACCCCGAGCAACCCGACCGGAAAGGTGTTCGACAGACGGGAGCTGGAGCTCATCGCCGAGCTGGCCACCGATCGCGACCTCTTTGTCTTCACGGATGAGATCTATGAGTACTTCGTCTACGACGGACTTGCACATGTAAGTCCCGGCGTGCTTCCGGGCATGGCCGGCCGGACGGTCACGATCTCCGGATTCTCCAAGACCTTGAGCATCACTGGATGGCGAATCGGCTACAGCGTCAGCGATGCCCGCTGGGCCCGCATGATCGGGTTCATGAGCGACCTGGTCTACGTTTGTGCGCCCGCGCCGCTTCAATATGGAGTCGCCCGAGGCCTGGCGCTCCTCCGTGCAGACTACTACGAGCACCTCCGTTCTACCTATGCCGAGAAGCGCGACCGGATATGCCTCGCCTTGCGGCAGGCAGGTCTGGTGCCGCACGTACCTCGCGGCGCCTACTACGTCCTGGCGGACGCCTCACGCCTGCCTGGCCGGACTAGCAAGGAGCGAGCAATGGCCCTCCTGGCCGAAGCTGGAGTGGCTTCGGTCCCGGGCGAGGCGTTCTTTCACGCCGGTGGCGGCGAAGACCTCCTCAGGTTCTGCTTTGCCAAGACCGACGCTGAGCTGGACGAGGCCTGTCGAAGGCTCGGATCACTTTCTTGACCTGCACATCGACAAGACCGACCGCTACCGCGGGCCGCCACGACGGAGAAGGGTGCTCATGAAGGTGCTTGTGACCGGCGCTGGAGGGTTCATAGGCCATCACCTTGTCAAGCGCCTGAAGGCCGAAGGCCACTGGGTCCGCGGCGCCGATCTGAAGCTCCCGGAATACGAGCCGAGTCCGGCGGACGAGTTCATCGTCGCGGATCTGCGATCTTTCGAGCCAGCGATTCGAGTATCTACGGGAATCGAGGACATATACCACCTGGCAGCGGACATGGGTGGAATCGGCTACATCACGGCCAACCACGCGAGCCTGACCAGGAACAACATCCTGATCAACAGCAACATGCTGGAGGCGGCCCGCCTTGCATCCGCAAGCCGGTACCTCTACACGAGTTCAGCCTGCGTCTATCCGTCGTATCTCCAGAACGACGCCAGCGTGACACCACTGAAGGAGAGCGAGGCCGTACCCGCCGATCCGGAGAAGGGGTATGGATGGGAGAAGCTCTTCGCTGAAGAGATGACAAGGTATTTCCACGAAGACTTCGGGCTCGAAACGCGGATTGTCCGATTTCACAATATCTACGGGCCGCTGGGCACGTTTTCCGGAGGAAAGGAGAAGGCGCCTGCCGCGATATGTCGCAAGGTAGCGGTGGCTCCGGATGAATCCACAATCGAGGTCTGGGGCGACGGCCAGCAAACGCGAAGTTTCTGCTACATCGACGACTGCGTCGAGGGCCTGCTGCGCATCATGGCGTCCGGGTTCAACGACCCGCTGAACCTGGGTACGTCGGAGATCGTTACGATCGACAACCTCGTGGACATGACCGCCGAGGTTGCCCACAAGAAGATCATCAAGCACCACGATACGTCCAGGCCGCAGGGTGTGCGCGGCCGCAACAGCGACAACAGCCTCTTGAAAACCGTGCTGGGCTGGGAGCCAGCTACTGGACTCGCGGACGGCCTGGAGAAGACCTACTCCTGGATCTGGGAGCAACTTCTCCAGCAGGGATTGGCGCGGCCGCCCCGACCAGGTGTTCACAGGGTCCAGTAGACATATCCGCGTCCGAAACTGGACCTCCTCAGGACACCCTTCAGATCGACGATCACTCGATCCCTGTGGCTGTCGCGGAAGAGTCGTCCGTAGGAACGCGCCGGCCTGGCCAGAAGCTCGCGGTGCGGGACAGCAACGATTACCGCGTCGTATCCTTCGCCTGGCCGGGCGAACGGGTCGTCCCGCGCCGGTAGTCCAACCGCGGCGACCGCCTCGGCTTCCACGATCGGATCGAAGACGTGCACGGCGAATCCGTAGGAGCCGAGTTCGTTCACCACGTCCACTATCCTTGTGTTCCTGAGATCCGGCACGTTCTCCTTGAATGTGGCGCCAAGCACGAGGATGCGAGGAGCGCCGCCGAGTCGACCGGCCAGTGCGAGGAGCCTGATTGTCTCCTGAGCGACGTAGCGGCCCATCCCGTCGTTCGTTCGCCTGCCGGCGAGTATGACCTCGGGATGATGGCCTACCTCCTGGGCCTTGTACGTCAGGTAGTAGGGATCGACCGGTATGCAGTGCCCGCCGACCAGTCCGGGAGTAAAGGGCAGGAAATTCCACTTCGTGCCGCTCGCCTTGAGGACCTCCCGGGTGTTCAGTCCCAGCCTGTGAAACAGCACTGCCAACTCGTTCATCAGTGCGATGTTGACGTCCCTCTGGACGTTCTCGATGACCTTTGCCGCCTCCGCGGTGCGGATGTCTGCCGTGCGATGAATACCTGCGGCCACGATGTGCTCGTAGAGTCGAGCAACCCTTTCACAGGTGGGAGAGTCCTGCCCGGAAACCACCTTCACCACTCTGCTCAGCGAGTGTTCGGCGTCGCCCGGGTTTATTCGCTCCGGTGAATACCCGAGTACGAACCTCTCTCCCGCGCGCCCACCGGACTCTTCTTCCAGGACCGGCTTGCACACTTCCTCGGTGCAGCCGGGATAGACGGTCGACTCGAAGATCACGAGGGGTGGCCACGCGGTCCGAGGCCGTCGTCCCGCCACTTCGACGTCATGCGCGATTGCCTTTCCCACTGTTCGACTCGCGCTTATCAGAGGCTGAAGGTCGGGCTGCTTTGCCTCGTCCACCGGTGTTGGAACCGAGACGATGAAGCAGTCGACGCCGCGTAGGGCATCCGGCGTGTCCGAAAACGTGAGCAGCTTGCTCTTGAGAGACCGGGTGTCGACATCGCGATTCCGGTCTCTGCCTGCCTTCAGCTCGCTGACTCGCCTGGAGTCGATGTCGAATCCGGTGGTCCTGAACCTGCGTCCGAACGCTACGGCCAGCGGAAGCCCCACGTAACCTAGCCCGACTACTGATATATGTCTCGGCATACCGCCCGTCATCGTCCTGACAACCTTTCGTCATGGTGCCCCGCCCCGCTGACAATCAGCGGCCGGGCTCCGTTCGAGCCGATAGAGCATTGCACAGGGGCGCACTGGTCTCTCCACCACCGGCCTGGCCGGGCTGCGCCGGGTGAGCAAGTCAGTTGATACTGGTAACCGGGGCAGCGGGCTTCGTCGGAGCTCACGTTGCGCGGGCGCTATGCGACGCGGGCCATGAGGTGTTGGGTATCGACAACCTGAACGACAGCTATTCGCCGGTCCTGAAGCGGTGGCGGGTAGAGGTGTTCCTTCGAAGCAGTCCCGGATTCACGTTTCACCATTCGGACATCACGGACCTGCAAGCACTGAGGCAGGCTGTCGGCGCGCGGAAGATCGAGGCGGTCATGAACTTCGCCGCCCGCGCGGGGGTCGCCCCGAGCGTTCGAGACCCGTGGGCCTACTACGACTCCAACGTTGCAGGCACGTTGAACCTGCTCGAGCTCTGCAGGGAAGCAGATGTCCCGAAATTCGTGCTGGCTTCGACGTCGAGTGCCTACGGCAACGCCGAGCGACCCTTCAGCGAATCCGCGCCGGCTAACCAACCGCTCTCACCATATGCGGCATCGAAGAAGTCCGCCGAATTGCTCTGCTATACCTACCATCACCTCCATGGGGTGGACATCAGCGTACTGCGACTGTTTACCGTCTACGGCCCGGCGGGGCGGCCCGACATGAGCGTCTACAGGTTCATCCACTGGATCTCGCATCGAAAGCCGGTACTTCTGCGGGGTGACGGCCTCCAGGAGCGAGATTTCACGTTCGTAGGGGACGTTACGCGGGGAGCCATCGCCGCGTTGATGCCGCTGGGGCACGAGGTCGTCAACCTCGGCAGCGATCGCCCGGTTTCATTGCTGAGGGTCATCTCGCTCCTGGAGGACCGGATCGGCGCCAGGGCCGCCATCGAACACGGGGCAGCAGACCCCTTCGACGTGCGAGCAACGTGGGCAGACATTGGCAAGGCAAGAAAGCTCTTGTCCTGGGAGCCGCTGACGTCGCTGGAAGAGGGCCTGACCAGGACCGCCGAGTGGCATCTGGCAAATCGAGAGCTGACTGACCGCATACCTCTTCCGTGAGCGCCGTTCAGGATCACCGGCGGTACCGGAGGGCCAGCTCGATTCGGACGGATCCGCCGGGCGGCACGACATCCATCCCGGAGACAAGCGTACGCTCATCGTCCGACTCGACAGTACAGCACGAAACAGCATCCGTCCGCATCCCCTGGGACGCGGCAAGGGAGCCCGGCAGGTTCCGCCCGACCGGGGTGGACGCGATTTGAACCTCACGGTCGAACGCGAGCCACCACCTGAACCAGTAGCACGGCGGGTTCGGCGGCAGTGCCGGTTGGGCGCAGGTGGCCGAAGCAACCGGCAGCGAGTTGCTGACCGTTACGCTCACAGCAGTTTCGATGGTCCCGTCGGCGAGATTCACCTCCGTGCTCGCGAACGCTCGCTGGATCTCATCGGTGAACTTCGGCGAGTACACGTTTGCTTCATACCACCGGAACTGTCCGACTTGCAGTCCGTCGAATGCGCCATTCCAGCCGAGCGCCGCCAGCGCCTCGCTCGCCCGTGAGGAACCGGTGTCGATGGTGAGGGTGGCTCCGTTCGCGGCCTTCACTAGGGCCGCCGTCGCAAGCAGGGGGTCGACGCCAGCACCGCTGACGAGACGAGCGATAATTGCCTCCCCGAGCAGCCGCGCCGCCTGGCGTCGCGGGTCCTCGTCACCTCTGGCGCTGCCATCCGTCACGCCATCCCGTACGAACCGACGAACATCGCCGTCTCGCAGCGTCGAGGAGGTCGCTCCCTCGTCCACCTGCACCCCGCCCAGGGCGCCGACAAGTTCGGCAAGCGCTTCCTGGGTCACCCCGATCACCGCGTGCGGCCGCACGCCCTGGGAGTTGTTGTAGATATCCCGCAGGTGAGCCGCGCTCACCCGGAAATCGGGCCACCAGTTGGCGTCCCGGAATGGCATGACCTCCGAGCCGAAGGAGGCCCGGAACGATTCCGGCGCCCGCATCCAACGTTCGACCGGCACATGCTCATCCACTTCATAGCTGCTGAACACACGGTGATCGATGAGGACGCCGCGGTCGAACGTGAGCTCCCATACCGTGCCGATGAAGCCGCCGGTGGGCCGGACCTCCTCATCGTCCTGGCCGAGCACGATATGCGTGCGCCTTGTGTCGAAGGCGAGCAACTCCGACATGACCTCGATTCCGTCGCGGGCCCGGTCGACCTGGCCACTCAGACTCGAGGCCAAACCGGCCAATGGCGCGCTGCGGGCGATTCCCGAAACGGAATCGGCAAGGGTTGCGAGGCGGCGATCAAGCTCGGCCAGGGACCGTTCGAGCCGCCGTGCCGAATCACGGTCACGCGGCAGTCCGGCGCGGGCGACGACCTCCAGATCGGCCAGGGAATCGAGCACCGGTGCGGCGTCCGCTGCGACGGCCCGAAGAGCGTCGTCACGGATGGCAGGCGAACGTCCCAGCACCTCCAGGATCGATCGCGCGTCGGCAAGGGTCGTGTGGGTATCGAGCGAGCCCGGCGGAGGTGTGCCACCATCGCCGGGAGTCCCGGCAAGTGCGCCAAGCAAGGGCAAGAGGCGCGTCAGGGGAGGCTCGATCTCATCCCACAGGCGAAGACCGTCGAGGGCCGCGACACGCAACGACTCCGCGCGGGCGAGGTCGGCCCGGAGCCCCTCGGTCAGCGATGACTCGTCGATTCGAGCGTTGAGGACCCCGGCTCGCTCCAGCGATTCCGTTGCGGCAGCCAGTTGCAAACGATTGACCCGGAGCCCGTCGAAAGCCGCAAGAAGGCCGGCCACGGTCGGCGGGTCCCCGGCCGCATTGACGGCGTCTGTGAGTGATGTGACGACCGGCCGCGTGCCGTCGATAAGAGCGTCCAGGTAGGCCAACAGGTCGTTGATCTCGGCGACTGCCCCGAACCGCCCGGGAAGCGCGGACCAGGCGACCGTCGTCAGCCTGAATGGCAACGAGTACCAGCGCAGACGTCCGACACTGGACCGGAGGTCGTCGATGGCCACGCTGGCCTTCTCCGGGCCGGCCACGAAGGTGGCAAGTGTGAGCTGATCGGCGGATGTCGAGATATGGCGGCTCTCGCGGAGCGTGAGCAGCCCGGATACTCCAAGCCACGCCGCAAGCGCGATCGCGAGGGCCACGACTGCATATGTCGCGCGCCGGAGACGGACGGCGCGCGGTGACCGTGCCACCACTGAACCGGCCAAGCTCGCTGTCTCCCGATGGCGGCGTTGACCGCGAACGGCAACGAGGGCAACCAAGCCCAACACGACCACCGTGCCCGAGATCACCGCCCGTGTCACCAGTGCCGCGGCGAGCCCCTGGTCGAACGTGACGTTTGCAAGGCCAGCGCTGAGCCCGGCGATGCCCGCCTCGGTGACCCCGAGACCGGCGGGTAACAGAGACAGCGCTCCGCCGAGCGACGCCAGCGGGAATGCAGCCAAGGCAAGGGCCAGGCCGCCGGAGCCGACCGCGAGAAGCGATAGCCAGAAGACCGCGACCTCCAGCAACCAGATGGCCGCACCGAGGCCGAGAGTCCACGAAACGCCCTCGATGGAGAAGAGCCGTCCGGCCGGCCTGAGTGCCCTGGCCAGCCAACCCCAGCCGCGAGAGTCTGCACTGCCATCCCCGGACGTGGCGCTAAGCGCGCTCCGCTTGACGACGAGCGCTGCGATCGCAGCCACGAATACCAGGGCCGTCCCGCCGACCAGGGGGGGCCAGTGGGCTGCCAGGGCTCCGACCGAGAGCAGTCCTGCCCCTCCCAGGAGCACCATGACGGCGACGTCGCCAGTGCGCTCGGCGGCTATCGCCGCGATGGGTCCCGCGACCGTCGCGCCTCCCAGCCTGCGGGCATAGACCGCCTTCGCCACCTCACCGGCCCTGGCCGGCGTGAATGCAAACAGCGAACCCGCCAGGAACGCCAAAGCGCTCGGTTTCACTGCCAGGCGTCGGTCGCCCGCCACCCCCACGAGTACGTGCCATCGAACGAAGCGCAACCCGTGCGCAGCCACCCCCAGGGCGACCGCTGCAACGATCGGACCCGGCCGCGAATGTGCGAGCTCTTCGCCGACGGCACCCAGGTCCGCGATCATCCCGACCGCGGCGATCACGACCACCGTGACCGCCAGCCCGGCCAGCAGGTACATCAGGACCGCCGCTCGAGAACGGTGATCTTCCCGTTTTGAAACACGGTCCGGAAGCCTGCTGCGTGGAACCGGCCATACCCGCCGGCAACGACATTGTTGTCGGCGAAGATGAACCGCACGTTGGCGTCGGTGGCGATCGCCCGGATCCTTGACACCCCCGTTGCCGGCGCCAGCATCTCGGCCGCCAGGGCGACCTGCTCCCGCTCGGACTTCCCTACGAACAGGTACGCCTCCCCGGCCATGTACGTCGGGATGTGGGCATAGCCCTCGATCCACCAGCCGTAGTTGTGCCCGCGTTCCGCCCCGCTCGCCACGGCGATGGCTCCCGCAGGCGCATCCCGGTCCCGGAGATCTGTCATAGCGTCGAGCACCGGGTTGGTTACCACCGAGTACCAGTTATAGGAGATGACGGCGCGTCGCATCCCGGTAGCGAGCACGGCAGCGAACACGACCACCAGACTCACGCCCGCGACCAGCCCAACACCGACCCCGCCCCTCGGCGAACCCCGGGAACCGGAACGGACAGCGGCACCGGCAACGGACGTGATGAGGAGAACTACTCCGAGCTCGAGCGCCTGCAGAAAGCGCAACTCGTGTCCGAACGAGACGCCGACCACAGCCATCCCGAGAAAGGCGAAGCCGAGAATGGCCACCCGGTCTCGACCGGCCAGCGCCAGCCGGGCTCCAAGTGGAACGAGGGCCAGCACCGCGACGCCCCAGAGGACGAACTCCCATCGCCACGCGCTGCGGAGCCAGTCGCCTACCTGGCCGACCGACAGGTTAATTGGACTCGTGCGCACGCGTTCGGCTGCCGTCGCGTAATCGACGTACGCCGGCAGGGCCGCCGCCGACAGGAGCAGCGCGGGTATAAGGAAGAGAACGACAGCCCGCGATCGACCTCTAAGCCAGTTCCAGGGTGGCACTCGGGCGGCCCAGGCGTGCACGCCTGCCAGTGCCGCCATCGCCACGACCAGCTCGATGGACACCAAGATGTGCGTTGCGACCGTCAGGCCAGTGAATACTCCGGCCAGAAGCGGCGCCGCCAACCTGGTCCAGCGCGGCGAGTTCGAGCCGCGGCCCGACAGGGCGATGTCCGCCGACACGAGCGCAGCGATCATAAAGGCCGTTCCGGCAAGCTGCGGGTACCCCCCGAACGTGAGCACCTCGGTGTGGTACGGGGCAACGATTACCAGCAGCGCGACCAGCGCGGCCCGAAGCGGGTCGAGCACGCGGCGGGCCAGCAGGTAGAGCGGCGCGGCAATGGCAAGCGATGCCATCGCTCCGATGATCTTCAGTGCCGTCATCGGGGGCAGCACACGCGACGCGACTTCCGTAACGAGCGGCACGACCGGCGGGTACGAATCGAACCCCGCCCGGACGTCGCCGCCGCCGAGAAGCTGGTGCCCGAACGCCAGCCACTGCCCGCCATCCGAACCGGGAGGCGCCACGTGAGGACTGAAGATGGCCCAGCGGACAATCGCCACCGCTGTGCCGATGCTCAGGAGGACGATGAGTCCTTCCCGTTCCCTCGCGAGCAGCCCGTAGAGGCGGGTCATCGCCTCGGCGAGGATGCCACGCGCGCGGCGGGCACCGGCCTCAGGGCTATCTGGCCTTCGCAAGTATGTCCTCGATCAGCGCGACGACCCTCACGCCGTCCTCGGCCTTCGTCGGCGGCTCGCCGCCCTCCACTGCATCGACGAAGCCGCGGATCAGGTCGTTTGCTCCGAACGACTGATCTCCCGCAGTCACGCGGGCAGCGGTGGACAGGGCGCCGCGCCAGAACCGGAACGTCGCTCGCGCGGCGCCGCTGATCACGTCGCGGCGGCCATGGGCACGCTCGGGCGGGACCATCACGCAGACGTCGCGAAACAGGTCGATCAGGAGCGACGCCCGATCACATTGAAGGGCGAGCCACCACTCCGACGACGGCGCTCCGAACCACGCGGTGAGGTACGCCGGTCCGCGCTGGCCAGACAGCCGGGCCTCGATCCGCTCAACCCGTGGGCCTGTAGCCTGAGCACCTGCCGTCGGCGCGCCACCAGTCGACCACGCTGCATCGACGCTCAGGGGGCCGAGGAACCGCTGGCACAGGTAGAGAAGGTGCGGCGCCTCGTCGAAGAACAGCCCGCCGGGAAGCTCGCCGTACCACGCCGGCAGCCGCCGTCGAACGCTGCTCGTCTGGTAGCCGATTGCGTAGCGGACTTCTCCCGCCTCGCCCGAGTCGATCGCGCGGATCGCCGCCAGCGTCGAGCGGGCAAACAGGAAGTTGTGTGCCGGGCACAGGAGCCTGCCAGACGAGGTCGCGAGCGCCCCGAGGCGGGCCCCGTCGGCGGCGGACAACGTCATCGGCTTCTCGACCAGCACATGCTTTCCGGCCTCCAGGGCCCGTTCGATAGCCTCGGAGTGGGCCCGGGGTGGCGTGCAGATCGACACCGCCTGGACGGGCGACTCATCCAAAGCAGCAAGGTCGGAGTAATGGCGTGGGATGCCGAAGCGGCGCGCAATACTTCGAGCTCGGTCGGCGTTGCGGTCGAACACGCTGTCGACGACGACATCGGGGAGTTTGCGATAGGCAGGGATGTGGCGCTCGGTGGCGACCCAGCCAGTCCCGATGATGCCGACTCTGGTGGTCATGTCGCCAGTGCTTCGGCGTAGACGGCCTCGGTGGCCGTGACCACCGATTCCCAGCTGTGCCTGATTGCAGCGACGCGCCCGGCCGCGCCCATCGCTTCCGCGAGTGGGCGATCGGCGAGCAGCCTCGAGACTGACCTGGCAAGCGCGACGTGATCGCCAGGCTCGAAGAGGAATCCGGTCTCGCCATCGCGGACGACCTCAGGAGTCCCACCGACACGTGTTGCGACAACCGGAAGACCAGTCGCCATCGCCTCGAGAACGGCCAGCGGCATGCCCTCCAGCGTCGATGGTCGCACCAGCACCGCGGCGTTCCGCATCACCTCAGGAACGTTGTCGACCAGCCCCACGAATGAAAAAACGGATGCGAGACCCGCCCGTTCAACGTCGCGCTCGAGGCGTCTCCGCATCGGTCCGTCGCCCGCGAACACGAAACCCGCACCCGGGTGGTCCGCCAGGATTGCCGGTGCCGCTCGGAGGATCAGGTCAGGGCCCTTGTTCGGCACAAGCCGACCGACGAACAACACGACCGGCCCAGGCATTGCACCCCGGTTCCCCTCGCCCTGGCGGGCCGGGTGGAAGACGGTCGTGTCCACACCGTTCGGCACGACCTTTGCCGCTCCGGGCCGGACACCCAGCGACCTGGCCTGCCGGGCGACCGCTTTCGAGACGCAGATCACCCGCGCACTGCGGGCGAGGATCAGGCGCCCGACGGTCTGCTCGTAGGCACACAACAGGAATCGAAGCGGTAGGCTTCCGCCTTCGGTTGCACCGAGGTGCAGGGTGACGACCAGTCTGCCGGTGCAGCCGGCACGCGGGATGGCGACGGCTTCGGTCGTACGAAAGTAGAGGTTGTGAGCATGGACGATGTCTGGCCCGAACTCACGTAGCTCGGCGCCAAGCGAGCGGTACGCCGGGCAGGACCAGGCTGCCTGCCAGCCGACCAGGCCTGTCAGATCCCGGGCCGGCACCCTCCGGACTTCGACCCCGTGCAGCAACTCGTCTCGCGGCGCTGGCGTGGTGCGGAGCGTCAGCACTCTGACCGAGTGACCTCGGCCGGCAAGTCGAACCGCGAGTTGCCAAACCACTTGTTCTACGCCGCCGCCGGCGTGCGGAGGGAAGTAGTCGGACAGCATCATGATGCGCACAGCTGGATGTTAGCCAAGCAACTGGTGGTGCGCTTCGCCGAACCGGCAGCTCGGTGGCGGGGCGCTCGGTCGGACCGGCTCATGCGCCGGGTCGGCCGTGGGTTGGTCGGCCTACCTGCGGAACCTGTGTACGGCGAGGTGCCAGAAGTTACCGAGGCCGTCCCGCCAGACTCGCAGCTTGGAGTCACCCTTGCGGTAGCCGTACTTGATGGGCACCTCGCTGCACCGGGCCTTCAGCCGCCACGCGGCCTCGATCTTGATCTCTTCGGACAGGGACATGCCGGAGGACCGAAGCCGGACGCGGTCGAGCAGCGACCTCCTGAATACCCACATCCCCGACTGGGAGTCTCGGAACGGCAGACCATACAGAACCCGCGCCGCTCCGGACAGCGCGGCGTTGCCCCACTTGTTTCGCCGGCTCATCACACCGTTGTGCATGTATGCGAACCGGTCGGTGCTGATGAAGTCGAGGTCCTCCGACGCCAGAGTCTCCACCAGCCGTGGCAGTTCCGAGGCGGGGTATGTGCCATCGGCGTCCATCGTGCAGATGACGTCGCCGCTCGCCTCTGAGAAGCCGCGGCGATACGCGTGGCCGTAGCCCCGCCTGGGCTCCCGCACAACTCGGGCACCCGCCCTGGAGGCGATTGCCCCGGTTGCGTCCTCTGAGCCGTTATCGACCACCAGGACCTCCACCTCCAGGCCCAGCGACCGAAACGCCTGGACGGGAATCGACCGGATCGTATCGGCAATGCCCGACGCTTCGTTGAGGGCCGGGATTACGACCGACACGCGCCTCACGTCGATGCCTCTGGTCCGCGCAAGTCCGGCAGCCGCGTCACTGTCCGCGGGAGCGGACTGCGCCGACGCCCTGGAGGCGCTCATCAGACCTATCCCGCCGGCACCGACGGAGTCTGGGTGGGCATCGGTGGCGGAGTCGGAGTCGTCGGGCCTCGTTCAGCCGTGACACTGGCGGCCGGCGGTACCACGGTCGGCTCGAACAACGGAACGCCACCGCGAGAGAGGAACCAGATCGGGTCCTCCTGCAGCTTCGCCCGCTCGATCAGGTTGATCACATCCGCCTTCGTAAAGTACGACCCGTATGCCGAGATCGCTACCCTCGTTCCGCGATCGGTATCCGTATGGTACCCGTATTTGTCGATCCGGCCTGCCAGGCCCGGGTATGCCCTCGCCATGAACTCCGAGATCTTGTTGACGTCCACATAGTTGTCGGCAAGCTGGTCGAACGGCCCGTCGTAGTAGTCGTTTCTGGTGACGCTGATGCTGCGGATCGCGGCGAGGATCTTGCGGTTGTCGTGCGCAGCATCGACCCAGAAGCCAAAACCGCTACGGACCCCCAGGATGGTGTCGTCCGTAAGATCCTCGAAGGTATCGGGAACCGTCTCTTCCTCGTTGAGGACCCAGAAGAAGTAGTTCTTCTTCTTGTTGAACATCAGGAAGAACTGGTAGCCGGACTCGTCGAACGTCCGTTCGACGAACTGCTCGTCCGGGCCCAGCGCGAACGACTCGGGCGGGTCGGTCCGTAGCGGGTGCAGGTGGAATCGCACCGTTTTGCCACGGAACCTGACATCCCAGGTCAGCGGGTCGATCTCCGTGATGATCAGGCCATCAGCGTCGGTATAGTACTTCGCCCTTGAGAGACCCTGGCCGGGGACGCTCGGGAAGTCGATGAACTCGAAGTAGGCGAACGACAGCACGCCGTTCTCCCGCCGTCCCGCCGGAAGACGCATGTTGCCCCAGAACTGTCGCCCGTCGATGTTGAGGATGAAGTAGAAGTAGTTCTCCGACGGGTACACGATCACTTCGTCGGGGAAGCGACCGAACAGGTACCGGAACACCGAGTCCACGTCGGTCACATCGACGCCACCGTCGGTGGACAATCCCTCGACGAATTTCTGGTTGAGCAGGAGATACGGCTCGAAGCCGCTGGCCGACACGGGCGTTCCAAGCTTCGATATCGCAGTCTGCTGCGGCAGCAGTGGAATTGTGCCGCCGACGCTGGGGCTGGTCCGTGCGGCAACCGGCGTTGCGGGCGATTTCGCCGCCGGAGTCGGCGTGCCAGGCGACGGCGGAAGTACGCGGGTCGGCGACGGCGTCGACGTCGCCGGAGCAGCCCTGCAAGCCGCTCCGATGGCCAAGATCACGATCGCCGTGACCAGTTGCAGAAGGGCCGACTCACGTCGGCCCTGCCAGAAACCTTTCAAATGTCGAGCTTCTCGTGTTACGGAGACTTGAGCCTACGGGTCGAAATCACCGTCGTCGTTGGCGTCGATGACGATGTCTTCTCCCGAGTCCCACCGGTTGTTGTTGTTCTGGTCGTGGAACTTGAACTTCAGGAACCGGCCCACGTTCTGCAACGGGCAGAAGTGGTGCTGTGACAGGAACAACGGCTGCGACAGCTTGTTCTGCGGGTCCAGGATGATCAGGTCGATCCCGGCATCGTAGACGCCGTTGTTGCCTCCCTGCTCCAGGACCAGCGCGTCACCGGCGGACGCTTTCCCGTTGCTGTCGAAGTCGAAGAACAGGATGCTCTGCGTCGACGACGCCGTGAAGCGCAGGTGCGAAGGCGTGCTCGTTGACACCGTCGACTCGAACAGCTTCAGAACCGTTCCGGCGACTACGTTCACGCTCGCCGGGATACCAGACTGCACTGTGCCCGTGCCGTCCGCGTCGAAGACAAAGTCCGCGATATTCCCGTAGTCAGACTTCGCGATCACCGACGTCAGCGGCTTGTGCACAGCCGAGAACGGCACGTCGTGGCCGGTCGAGAACGCCGAGAAGTGCGACTTGGACAGCGTCGCCTCGTGCCAGTTCGTGAACACGGTGTCATGAATCCACGAGGTCTTGGCGTCGTGACCGACCGAGAACTGCGGGTGGTGCTTGAACGAGTCGACGACCTGGTGGGAGCCCGCGTTCGAGACTGTCGGGTCGTGCCACCGCGACACGGTGTTGTCGTGTGTCCACGACGTCTTCGGGTCGTGCTCCTCTGAGAAGAACGCCTGGTGCCCGATCGACTGGCCCGGGTCGTGCGTGTTCGACTGTGTCGGGTCGTGCCACCGCGACGTCGGGTCGGCATGCACCCAAGATGTCCTCGGGTCGTGCTTCGAGGAGAAGAATTCGTTGTGGTTCAGGGAAGCCGCGGACGAGTGGTCACCGGCCTTCGAGACCACAGGGTCGTGGAAGCGCGATCGCACGCCGTCGTGCACCCACGACGTCTTCGGATCGTGCTGCTCGGACAGGAACGCTTCGTGTCCCGTTGACTGGTCGGCGCGGTGCAACCTGCCGTCCCCCGGCTTCTTCGAGGACAGCGCCGGGTCGTGGTGGTTAGACCACATGTTGTCGTGGACCCAGGAAGTCACGGGGTCGTGGTTGGACGAGAAGAACTCGTTGTGGCCCAGGGACCGCACGGGCTCGTGGAAGCCGACAGCGGAGATCGCAGGGTCGTGGAAGTTCGACCACTGCCCGTCGTGCACCCAGGAGGTGTCCGGCCGGTGGTTCTTTGAAACGAACGGATCGTGGCCGAAGGACCGGCGCGGGTCGTGCGTCGTGCCTCTCGACCGGGCCGGGTCGTGGGCCGCGGATTGTGTCGCCGTGTGGGCCGATGACTGCGCCGTGGTGTGACCGGTCGATACCACTGGATCGTGGTACTTCGTGAACAGCCCATCGTGGATCCAAGAAGTGTTCACGTCGTGGTTCTCGGAGAAGAACTCATCGTGACCCAGCGACAACCTGGCCGAATGATCACCCGTCGAGAACTTCGGGTCGTGGAACCTGGAGAACGGCCCGTCATGCACCCACGACGTTACCGCGTCGTGGTTCTTGGACAGCACCGGGTCATGGCCGAGAGATCTCTTCGGGTCATGTGTGCCGGCCGACACGGCCTGGGAGTGAACCTTGGTGAACTGCCCGTCGTGTACGTCCGAGTTCGCCGAGTTGTGGTTACGGGAGAAGAACTCCTCGTGCCGGACCGACTGCTCGGCCTTGTGAGCGCCCTGCGACAAGGACTGGGAGTGCGTCTTCGATGCAGCGCCGTCGTGCGTGACCGACGTCGCCGTGTCGTGGTTCTTGGACAGGAACGGGTCGTGCCCGGTCGAGCGGTCGGCCAGGTGACCGCCGGTCGACAGGGCAGCCGAGTGCGTCCTTGATAGGGCACCGTCGTGGATCTCGGACGTGTCGGGCTTGTGAGCCTTCGAGAAGACCTCGTTGTGACCTGTCGAAACGGCCGTGTCATGCAGGCTCCCCTGCGATCTCGCCGCAACGTGCGTCCTCGAGCCGATGCCGTCGTGCACGTCCGATGTCGCGGCCGTGTGCTTCTGGGACAGGAACGGGTCGTGCCCGGTCGATATCACCACGTCGTGGGTCGGGTTCTTGGACTGCGCGGCCGAGTGGACGCGAGAGTTCACGCCGTCGTGGACGTTTGATGTCGCCGTCTGGTGGTTCTTTGAGAAGAACTCGTCGTGACCGATGGACAGGTCGGTCTTGTGACCTCTCGCCGATAGCACGCTTGTGTGCTGGTACTCGCGTCCCGTCGACGTCAGTTTGATCAACGACGTTGCCACGACGTGGTTCTGCGATAGGAACGGGTCGTGACCGGTAGACCGTACGACATCGTGCGTCGCCGATCCCGACAGGGTGGCGGTGTGCGTCTTCGATGTCACCGGTGAGTGGATCTGGTTGGTGGCGGACGCAGCCGAGGTGTGTCCCTGCGAAACGGTCGTGTTGTGCCCTACCGAGACGGTTGCGTCGTGACCCGACGCCGAAACTGCAGGGTTGTGCTTTTTGGTAAACACGCCATCGTGCACTTCGGACGTCGTGGGTGTGTGCTTCTGCGACAGGAACGTATCGTGTCCCTTGATAGCAGAGATCGCGATGTCGTGGGCGTTCGACGCCGCGGATGTGTGCTGACCGCCCGTAATCTGCTGGCTCGACTTCGTCGGATCGTGCAGGTTCGACTTCAGGGCGTTGTGGCCAAGCGAGACGACCGGATCGTGGAACTGCGACTTGAACGGGTCATGCCCGCCCGACGATTCCGCCGGGTCGTGGAACGCTGATTTCGCCGGGTCGTGTCCCTGCGATTCAATCGGAACGTGCCCCTGCTGGGACAGGGAAGAGGTGTGCCCGGCCGAACTGGTCGCGGAGTGGGCCGCCGAGTCCAACGGGTCATGTCCGATCTCCGACCGCGAGACGACGTGAAGATTGGAGGAGGTGGCCGTGTGGGACTTCGAGTCTCCAGCCTCGTGGCCGAACACCGAGAACGTCGTCCTGTGCCCCGCCGTTGAGTCTGCCGCCTTGTGCACGCGCGAGGTATTGGGTACGTGCGCGACGGACAACAGCGGGTCGTGCCCGACCTTGCTGAGTGCAGCGGCGTGAGTCGTCGACGTCGCGGTCGCGTGAACCGCGGACCGATGCGGCTCGTGCCCGACGTTTGACCTGGCCGCTACGTGCTGCGCAGACGACGTCGACGAGTGCTTGAATGACAGGTCCGGATCGTGCCCGGAATCCGACAAATCCGCCTTGTGTCCACTCGACAGGGCAACGTTGTGCCCCTGGGACAACTGTGCGTTATGCCCGTTCGAAACAAACGGGTCGTGCGCACCGGCGGACTTCACCGGGTCGTGGAGGCTCGACAAAGCTGGATCGTGTGCATTCGACACGGTCACCGAGTGGAAGTTCGATTGCAGCGGGTCGTGGCCGCCGCTCGAGCGACCGGGGTCGTGTGCCTGCGAAATCGCCGACGTGTGCAACGCTGACTGCGCCGGGCTGTGGCCGCCGCTCGACTGCGTCGGATTGTGCCCTGCCGATGCCGCCGCAGAGTGCTTGCCGGACTGGATGGGTCGGTGACCGCCCTGGGACGTCGCGATCAAGTGAAGCGCGGAACTGGACGCCGAGTGAAGCAAGCTGGATGCCGGGTAGTGACCGAACAGCGATATCGCCGTGTTATGGCCACCGGACGACAGTTTCGACGCATGCACCGCGGAGCTCGTCGCCGTGTGCGTGAAAGAGCCCTTCGGTTCGTGACCTGCCTGCGACCGCGAGGCGACGTGGGCCGTTGATGAAGTCGCGCTGTGTGAATTCGACAGCGCCGGATCGTGACCAAGCCCGGAGAGGGTGGCGTTGTGACCTGATGACACCGTCGAATTGTGTTGCAGCGACGCGGTCGGGCCGTGGCCTCCACTCGAAAGGATCGCGTCGTGGCCGCTGGAAATCGCGGGGGAGTGCCCCTGAGACAAGATAACGTTATGCGCGTTCGAGAGGGTCGGGTTGTGGGCCACGGCCGACGAGATCGGGTTGTGCAGGAACGAGGCCTGCGGGTCGTGCTGGCTTGATAGCGTGGCGCTGTGCTGCCCCGAGATTGTCTCCGTGTGGGCCGCTGAGGCCACGGTGCTGTGTTGCAGGTTTGACTCCTCGGCCGTGTGCGCCGCCGATTTCGTCGCGGTGTGGGACGCCGACTGAGTAGGGTCGTGGCCCGAACCGCCAACGAAGTAATCCTCGGTCTCGCCCCCGGCGAACGGGGTGACGGTCGTCCCCTTGTAGCTCGAGAGAGCCGAACCTGGCGTCAACGTGATTCGGACCCACGTGTTCTGAGGTGCGTACGTAATATTCGTGGTGACGATCGTGCTACTGGACGCGGCAACGGTCACCGCAAGGTTTTGAACGACCCACTCTCCCGGGTCGTCCCAGTCACCATCCTTGTTGATGTCTGCCAAGATGTTGATGTGACCTGACGCCGACGAGGTGGCCGAGTTAGTCACTTTCAGCTTGAGCGGGCTGGACGTACCTGCCGGCTGCTGCGTGACCCCGTCGTCGCCGGCATCGGCGTCGACCTGATTCGAGTCGAACTCGTGCGTAATCGTGTCGCCCAACTTCAGCGTGCCGACCGCATGTCGCGCACCGTTGCTGGAGAGCCGGGACGGGTAAGGGCCGTCCGGGGCGTCGCCGTAGTCAAACTGCGCCGAGAAGGCATCGCCGCTTACCGGCAGCGTACCCAGGCTACCGGGGCCGACGTCTGCCGAACCGCGCTTGTACTTAGTCCCTGCGCCGAGCGTGATCGTCTCGTTGCCGGCCCCACCCGTGCGCGTGAGGGTGAAGGACATTACGTCTCCACCGTTGCTGGTCGGTCCGGTGGATTTCGTGCAATTAATGGTCTTCGACGTCGCGGTGGAGCCCACGGTCGACGCGGTGCCTCCAGCCATGCTGCCTACGCAAGACGGGTTGGTAACTGAGAAGCTCGGCC
>Ga0233425_10003305_pt1 | contig 29575 bp, 32 predicted proteins | sample Watercolumn_Towu_2_FD_181712 | JGI IMG/M metagenome (GOLD analysis project Ga0233425, IMG submission 181712) | Freshwater microbial communities from Lake Towuti, South Sulawesi, Indonesia - Watercolumn_Towuti2014_140_MG | ecosystem: Environmental > Aquatic > Freshwater > Lake | place...
CCCTGCGCGCCAGCCTGAAGGGGTCGGCGGGCGGCAAGGCCGCTCCGGCGAAGAAGCCGGCGGCGAAGAAGACTGCCGCGAAGAAACCGGCCGCGAAGAAGAAGGCGGCATAGGCCTACCGGCGCCTTGTCATCCGGACGCTGCAAGGCGGCGGTCCGGGATGGCAGGTTTCCCAAAATCGGCGCCCTCTTGACTCCCTCACACAGTATGCGGCATACACTGTGTGTCACACACTATGTGAGATGCAGGGAAGCGGGATGAGCCTCGATCCGGACCTTTTCGAATCCATGCGGCTTGAGCTGCGGCGCGGGTCGCTGGTGCTGGCGGTGCTCGCCTGTCTGAGGACCGAACGGTACGGCTACACCCTGCGTCAGGCCCTGGCCGCAGACGGGCTGGAGATGGAGGAATCGACCCTCTATCCGTTGCTGCGCCGGCTGGAGAGCCAGGGCCTGCTGGATAGCGAATGGCGCGAGGAGGAGAAGCGGAAGAAGCGCTTCTACGTCCTGTCGCCGGGCGGCGTTTCGATGCTGGCCGCCCTGACCGACGAATGGCGGGGGATCAACGCCTCGCTCGACAAGATTCTCTGAGATCGGGCTGAAGGGGAAAAGCCATGGACATGATCGACCGCTATCTGAACGCCGTCGCCGCGCAACTGCCGCAGGACGAACGGGCCGACATCGTCGCCGAACTGCGCGACCTGATCCTGAGCCGGTTCGAGGCGAAGGAGGAGGAGCTGGGCCGGCCCCTGACCGAGGACGAGCAGGAGGAAATCCTGCGCGAGATCGGCCACCCGCTGGTCGTGTCCGCCCGCTATCGCAAGGGACCGGATCATCTGGTCGGGCCCGAACTGTTTCCCTACTGGCTGTTCGGGGTGAAGGCGGGGTTGCTGGTCCTGCTGACGGTGCAGGCGATCGGCCTGTTCATCCATCTGATCAGCGGAACGGACGATGCGGGGCAGGCGATCAGCCGCGCCTTCCACGGCTTCTTCAGCTCGGGCCTGACCCTGATCGGCGCAGCCACCGTCGCCGCCGCGATCTTCGAGCATTACGACATCCGGCCGAAATGGATGACGCAGTGGCGGGTCCAGGACCTGGGCGCCTTCGGCCTGTCGGACCCGGCGACCTGGGGCGCGTCGGTCGGAGCCGCCAATGCCACGAAGACGCCGGCGGCCCCCTCGTGGAGCCTGTCGCCGCGGGTGCGGCCCTGGCCCGGCGGGGAGTACGCCTTCTCGTTCATCGCCCTGGGAATGTTCTCGCTGTGGTGGGTCGGTCTGCTGCACTTCCCCGGCCTGATGCATGTCGAACTGCTGGGCGCGGATGCGACGGTGACGCCGGCGCCGATCTGGTCGACCCTGTTCGCGCCGATCCTGATCTACGCCCTGGTCCAGATGGCGGTGGACCTGAACAGCCTGTTCCGCCCCCATGCGGTGCGGCTGAGGGCGCTGGCCCAGATTCCGCTGGCGATCGGCGGGCTGTGGCTGACCTGGGCGATCCTCGAGGCCGGCCACTGGTTCACCCTGACCGACCGCAACGGCGAGACGGCCCGGGTGGCCGGGGACTGGGTCATGCTGGACGCGGAATTGCTGAGGACGCTGGGCGACGGGCCGCGCGATCTGGCGGGGGTGGCCGACACCCTGTCGGTGGTGATGGTCTGGGTGCTGGCCTTCACGGCGATCAGCCTGGCGTTCAGGATCTTCGCCAACCTGTGGCGGCTGGTCCGGCCGTAGCCGGCGCCGCGATGTCCGAAAACCGCGAGACATCGGGCGCCGCCGGGCCCATCCTGCAGCCATGGAAAACGCCAGCGAACTCGACCAGGAGGCCTGTTACCGCGCGGTGCTGACCCGCGACGCGCGGTTCGACGGGCGCTTCTTCGGCTGTGTGAAGACCACGGGCATCTACTGCCGCCCGGTCTGCCCGGCCCGGACGCCGAAGCGGGAGAACATGTTCTTCGTCGTCACGGCGGCGGCGGCCGAGGAGGCGGGCTTCCGGGCCTGCCTGCGCTGCCGGCCCGAGACGGCGCCGGACATGGGCGCCTGGCGCGGCACCTCCAATACGGTCAGCCGGGCCCTGGCCCTGATCGAGGCGGGCGCTCTGGACGAGGGCGACGTCGACGGCCTGGCCGCCCGGCTGGGGGTCGGCGAGCGGCACCTGCGGCGGCTGTTCCGCCAGCATCTGGGCGCGGCGCCGGTCAGCGTGGCGCAAACCCGCCGGGTGCTGCTGGCCAAGGCGCTGATCCACCAGACCGATCTCAGCATGGCGCAGGTGGCGCTGGCCTCGGGCTTCGGCAGCGTCCGGCGTTTCAACGAGACCTTCCAGGCGCTGTACGAGCGCCCGCCCTCGGCCCTGCGCCGGCGCGGCGAGCGGGTGCACGAGGGCGGGGTGAAGCTGAGCCTGTCGTACCGCCCGCCCTACGACTGGGAGGCGATGTTCGCCGCCCTGACCGCGCGCGGCGACACGGTCGAGGGGCGGCGCTGGTCGCGTATCCTGACGCCCGAGGCGGACGGGGCCGCAGGCTCGGTCTCCGTCGAGCCGGCCGGGGCGGGCAAGGTCTCGATCTGCATAGAGGCCGCCGATCTGAAGGTTCTGCCGGGGGTGCTGGCGAGGGTGCGGCGGGTGTTCGACCTGTCGGCCGACCCGGACGCCATCGCCCGCGACCTGTCCGCCGATCCGGTGCTGAAGCCGCTGGTCGAGGCGCGGCCGGGCCTGCGCCTGCCGGGGCTGTGGATCGACGACGATCTGGAAACGCCGAGCGATCGGCTCAACGACGAAACCCTGACCGCCCGCGCCGAAGCCTGGCGTCCGTGGCGGGCCTATGGCGCGCTGTATCTCGCAATGGCGGGCGTCAGCGGCGCTGAACTGATGGAGAGAGACGATGAAAAACGCGCAGCCTGAAACCCTGACCCTGGACCGCGTCCGGACTCCGACCGGCGAGGTCCTGCTGGTCACCGATGCCGAGGGCGCCGTGCGGGCGCTGGATTTCGCCGGCTACGAGGAGCGGATGATGCGCCTGCTGCGCCGCCACTGGGGCGAGGTCGCGCTGGTCGAGGGCCGGGCGCCGGCGAAGGTGCGCGCAGCGGTCGAGGCCTATTTCAAGGGGGACGCCGCCGCGCTGGAGGGGCTCGAGGTCCGTACGAACGGCACGGAGTTCCAGCGATCGGTCTGGGCGGCCTTGCGCGCCATACCGCACGGCGAGACCCGGACCTACGGCCAGCTAGCGGCGGCGATCGGCTCGCCGAAGGCGGTGCGGGCGGCGGGTCTGGCCAACGGTCAGAACCCCGTCGCCGTCATCGTGCCCTGCCACCGGGTGATCGGCGCCAACGGGACCCTGACCGGCTATGCCGGCGGCATCGAGCGCAAGCGCTGGCTGCTGGAACATGAGCGGACGGGAGCCCGCGCCATCGCCTAGAATTTGTAGTTCAGGCCCACCTGCAGGACCGGGAACAGGCCGTAGCCTTCCGTGTCTTCGGTGATCTGTTCGGACTCGGCGCGCAGCCGGGCCTGGAAGGCGGGATCGCTGGACAGGCTGCCGCCCGTCGAGGTCAGGGCGACCTCGGGTTTCTCGCTCCAGGCCACGCCGGCGACGGCGCGGAAACCCCAACGGCCCGAGCGGTAGAAGGTGTCGTCCCAGCCGATGCCGACAAAGGGGGCGACGTCGCGCAGCCTGACCGTCCCGTTCAGGGTTCCGACCTGCGAGGGCGTATAGGTCTGGCCGCCGATGTCCACCGGACCCGTCGGCGTGCCGGCGAGGGCGATGTCGCGGTCGCCGACATAGGCGCCGCCCGAGATCAGCAGGCCGTTGGCCAGCGGATGCATGTCGATGAAGCCGCCGACGGTGTCGAAGGCCAGGTCGGCGTCATAGTCGATCCCGTCATAGCTTTCGTCTGTCCCGTACGTCAGCCGGTCGACGGCGCCGCGCAGGGTGAAGATCGGACCCAGCCTGATCTGGACCTCGACGCCCAGACCGGTGGTGCCGGCCGTGCCGCCGACGGCGACGCCGGGTTCGGAGGACTGCGCCAGCGCCGATCCGGCGGACAGGAGCAGGGCGGCGGCGGCGAGGATCAGGCGCATGGAGGTCTCCGGCAGGTTCATCCCTTGCAGGGTGTTCCGGTTAAGATCGCCTTTCCCATAATCGGCGGTTTGCGCATCCGGCTTGCGTTTTCCGGCCAGCCGCCTACATTCATTCCGACTTATGCTAACTTTGAGCATAAGTAGAGGAAACCGAGTTATGGCGGATGGCATGTTTGGCTTGTCGAAGGAACTGGAGCGGGAGACCGCGCCGGTCTGGGCCAAGGTGAAGGACCACGTCACTCCCATGGAGTGGCCGGAGCAGGCCGCCCTGATCAGCGAGATCAATGCGCTGAAGAAGCAGCGCGACGCCGTCATTCTGGCCCACAACTACATGACGCCGGAGATCTTCCACGGCGTCGGCGACTATGTCGGCGACAGCCTGGGCCTGGCCAAGGAGGCCGCGCGGTCGCCGGCGAAGGTGATCGTCCAGGCCGGCGTGCATTTCATGGCCGAGACCTCGAAGATCCTGAGCCCCGACAAGACCGTGCTGATCCCCGACCTCAAGGCCGGCTGCTCGCTGGCCGAGTCGATCACGGGCGCGGACGTGCGCCTGATCAAACAGCGCTATCCGGGCCTGCCGGTGGTCACCTACGTCAACACCACCGCCGACGTGAAGGCCGAGACGGACATCTGCTGCACCAGCGCCAACGCCGTCCAGGTGGTGGAATGGGCGGCGAAGGAATGGGGCGTCGACCGCGTCATCCTTATCCCCGACGAGTTTCTGGCGCGCAATGTCGCGGCCCAGACCAACGTCGGCATCATCGCCTGGAAGGGCCGCTGCATCGTGCACGAGCGGTTCACCGCCGCCGACATCGCCGAGATGCGCGAAGCCTATCCGGGCGCGGAGATCCTGGCCCACCCGGAATGTCCCGAGGACGTGCTGTCGGCGGCCGACTTCGCAGGCTCTACGGCGGCGATGACCGACTACATCACCAGCCGCAGGCCGAAGCAGGTGGTGCTGATCACCGAATGCTCGATGGCCGCCAACATCCAGGGCGACGTGCCCGAGGTCAGCTTCATCGGCCCCTGCAACATGTGCCCCTACATGAAGCGGATCACGCTGGAGAACATCCGCGACTGCCTGCGCGACATGAAGTTCGAGGTGACCGTGCCGGAAGAGATGGCCGGGCGCGCCCGTCTGGCGGTGCAGCGGATGATCGACCTGCCGCCGCCGGCCGTCCCCGCCCGCTACGACCTGTTCAAGGCGAAGCACCACGTGGCGGTGGAGCTGATCTGATGCACTACGTTCCGCCGGTCCGCGTGGTCGCCAACGTCGATGCGAAGAGCCTGCGGCTTCTCGCCCTCCTGGCCTTGTGGCTGAGGCCGGAGAAGGCCACGTCTGCGCAATGACAGATTCAGACCAGACGCGCCGCCCGGGTCCCTGGGAGAACCTGCCGCCGGCTGCGCCGCCCGAGCGCGAGATCGCGCGGCCGCAGGCGGGCGAACCGCCGCTGGACAAGGGTCAGCATCCGGTCTGGGCGGTGGTTTCCACCCTGCTGCTGGGCGGCTTCATCTGGTGGGCCTCGGGCAGCTGGGTCGTCGCCGTGGCGGCCATCTGGGGCCTGCTGGTGCATGAGTACGGCCACGTTTTGGCGATGAACGCGCTCGGCATGGGTCCGGCGAAGATCTACATCATTCCCTTCCTCGGCGGGGTGGCGAAGAGCCAGCGTCTGCCGGCCAGCGAATGGCACGGGGTGCTGGTGTCGCTGGCGGGACCGGCCTTCGGGCTGCTGGCCGCTATTCCCTTCTTCGGCCTGTATATCGCGACGGGGCAGGGGATGTGGCTGCAGGGGGTGTTCATCATCGCCCTGATCAATCTGGTGAACCTGGCCCCCGCGCCTCCGCTGGACGGGTCGAAGGCGCTGGGGCCGGTGCTGGCCCGCATCCATCCGATGGTCGAGAAGGCCGCCATGGTCGCCGTCGGCGTGGTGGTGATCGTCTGGGGCTTCACCAACGGCAGCTATATCTTCGCCGCCTTCCTGGCCCTGGCCCTGTTCGGCCATCTGAAGCGCGGCGTCTGGCGGCCGGAGGGGCGTCAGCTCAACTGGCCGGAGGCGGCGCGCAGCGTCGGCCTGTTCGCCATCGTGGCCGCGGCCTGCGCGGGCGTGGCCCTGGCCGGTCTGATGCCGGTGGCGGGCTCGTTCGGGCAGGCGATGATGCTTGCCGGCAGCTATTTCGAGTTCGGGCGTTGAGCCGCATCCGCCATGACGGGCCGCTGATCGTCGGCGGCGGTCTGGCGGGCCTGTCGGCCGCGCTGGAGGCCGCGCCGCGCAAGGTGCTGCTGGTCACGCCCGCGCCCTTGCTGGAAGCCTGTTCCTCGGTATGGGCGCAGGGCGGCGTGGCGGCGGCCCTGTCGGCGGAGGATGCGCCGGCTCTGCATGCTGCCGATACGGCGGCGGCGGGAGCCGGTCTGGTCGAGAGCGAGGCGACACGGGCCCTCACCGACGACGGCCGCGAGACGGTGGAATGGCTGGCCGCCCTCGGCGCCCCGTTCGACCGGAACGCCGACGGCGGCTTCGCCGTCAGTCTGGAGGCCGCCCATTCGCAGGCCCGGGTCGCCCGGGTCGGCGGCGACGGGGCGGGGCGGGCCATACTGTCGGCCCTGGTCACGGCGGTGCGCGCCGCGCCGCACATCGAGGTCTGGGAAGACGCCCGCCTGCGCGGCCTGATGCAGGACGCCTCGGGCCGGGTGTGCGGGGCCCTGATCGAGCGGGCCCATGGACGGACCGTCGAGGTCACGGCGCCCGCCGTGGTGCTGGCCACCGGCGGCGCCGGCGGCCTGTACGCCCGGACGACGACCCCGGCGGCCCTGCTGGGCGAGGGGATGGCCCTGGCCTGGGCGGCGGGGGCGGACATCCTCGATCCCGAGTTCGTGCAATTCCATCCGACGGCCATCGACGTGGGGCTGGATCCCATGCCGCTGGCGACCGAGGCCCTGCGCGGCGAGGGCGCGCGGCTGATCGACCGCGAGGGCCGCTTCCTGCTGGGTCCGGCCGCGGACGCCGATCTGCAGCCGCGCGACGTCGTGGCCCGGGCCGTCCACGCCGCCGTCGCCGACGGACGCGGCGCCTTTCTGGACGCCCGCGCGGCCATCGGACATGAGTTCCCGGAAGCCTTTCCCGCCGTCTTCGCCGCCTGCATGCGCGCCGGTCTGGATCCGCGCGAGACGCCGATCCCCGTGGCGGCGGCGGCCCACTATCACATGGGCGGGATCGCCGCCGGACCGGACGGCCGCACGACCCTGCCGGGCCTGTTCGCCGTCGGCGAATGCGCGGCGACGGGGGTGCATGGCGCCAACCGGCTGGCGTCCAACTCCCTGCTGGAGGCCGCGGCCTTCGGACGGCGCACCGGGCGCGCGGCGGCCGCCGAGCGCGGCGTCGGCGGGACGCCGGTCCAGGCCGTGGCCGCTCCGGCTCTGGGCGACGCCGGGCTGCAACGGCTGCGCGCGACCATGAGCGCCGATGTCGGGGTGGTGCGCGACGCCGCCGGGCTGACCCGCGCGCTGACGGTCATCGACGAGCTGGAGCAAACCGCCGGACCGGCCCTGCCTCTGGTCGCGGCGCGGCTGATCGCCGAGGCGGCGCTGGCGCGGCGCGAGAGCCGGGGCGGGCATTTCCGTCGCGACTATCCGGCGACGGCCGCGCAGGCGCGGCATACGCGCGTCACCCTCGCGCCCGATTCCGCTGTGGAGTCCGGCGTCCTCGCCGCTGTGGGATAAGAGCGATGATCCGACGCCTGCCCGACCTGCTGATAGAGCCGGTCGTCCTCATGGCCCTGACCGAGGACCTCGGCCGCGCCGGCGATGTGACGGCCCAGGCCTGCATCCCCGAGGGCGCGCGCATGAAGGCCTCGTTCGTGTCGCGCAAGCCGGGCGTGCTGGCCGGGATCGACTGCGTGCGCCTGAGCGTCCTGGCCATGGATCCCGAGGCCTCGATCGATCTCAGGCTGCAGGACGGCGACGCCTTCGAGGCGGGGGCGGTGCTGGCCGAGGTCGAGGCGGACGCGCGCGCCTTCCTGTCCGCCGAACGGACGGCGCTGAACCTGCTCGGGCGGCTGTGCGGGGTGGCGACCCTGACGCGGGCCTATGTCGAGGCGGCGAAGGGGACCGGGGCCCGCATCGCCGACACCCGCAAGACGACGCCGGGCCTCAGGGCGCTGGAAAAGCACGCGGTTGTCTGCGGCGGCGGGGTCAATCACCGCTTCGGCCTGGACGACGCCATCCTGATCAAGGACAACCATGTCGCGGTCTGCGGCGGCGTCGGCGAGGCGATCCGCCGGGCGCGGGCGGCGGTGGGCCATCTGATGAAGCTCGAGGTCGAGGTCGACGGCCTGGACCAGCTGGACGAGGCCCTCATCGAGCGGCCGGACGTCATCATGCTGGACAATTTCACCCTGCCGATGCTGCGCGAGGCCGTGGAACGGGCGAAGGTCTCGCCGTTCGGCCGGCCGGTGCTGGAGGCGTCGGGCGGGGTCAGTCTGGAGACGGTCGCCGGCATCGCGGCGACGGGGGTGGACGTGATCTCGGTGGGCGCGCTGACCCATTCGGCGCCGTCGCTGGACATCGGCCTGGACGTCGTCTGAGCGAACCGGCGAACGCCGCTACGGAACGGCGCCGTCGACGGAGGGTTTATTCGGGGCAAGAAGGAGACTTCGATGACCCACGCCCCCCGAATTCCCAAGGAACAGCGCAGCTACGCCGACAAGGGCGGAAAGTCCGTGGAAGACGCCGCCGTGAATGACCGCCGCGATCTGGAAACCGGCGCCCAGTCGGGCCAGCCCGGCGACGCGGACGTCAACCTCGACACCCAAGGCCGGTTCGGCAATCTGAAGCAGAACCTGACCAACCAGTGGAAGGTTCAGGACCGCTGATCATGTCCAACAACCAGCATAACCCGACGCCCGAAGACACCAAGCGCTGGGGCGGGCCCGGCGCCAGCCACGAGAATGCGAAGAAGGAACCGCCGGCTTTCGAGGATCCGCGCGAGGGCGGCCCCACCAACCCGCGCAACAGCAAGGTGTCTGGCGGCGGCGGGGAGCGGGATCTGAAACACAGTCACGACGACGCCCATCGCTCGTCGAAGGGCCACCGCGACGCCTGACGGATCAGGCGGCGGTCGGGGTCGTCTCGGCGGGCGCCGGGGCGGCCGCGGGAACCTCAACGACGACGGGCGCCGGAGCGGGAGCGGCGGCAGGCGCACTCTCCGCCGGATCGCTGCGGCCGTCCTGCGAAACCAGCAGGTTGTAGGCGACGGCGCCGGCCTCACGCACGGTGGCGGTGGGGTCCATGCTGGCCTGGATCAGGCGGGGACCTTCGGCCGGGCCAGACGGGCGGGCGGCGTAGGTGAAGGCTCCGCGCGAGCCGGACCGGCCGCCGAAGCGATAGAACAGGTGGTCGCCGACCTGACCGACCCGCACCATGGCGTTGCGCCAGCCCGGGGCGACCGCGGTGGTGTGGAAGAAGGTGGCGTTGCCGACCGGGGCGAAGACGCTGCCGGACAGGGCGCTGGCCGCGACCTCGCGGGCCCGGTTCCAGGCGGCGCGATTGACGCGTCCGCGCATCGAGCCGTCGCAGGTGAAGCTGAACTGGCAGCCCGTGCGGCGGCCCGCGCCCTGGAAGACGACGCCGCAGACGCTCTTGGGGAAGGCGGGGTGGCGGACGCGGTTCAGGACGACCTGGGTCACGGCGCGCATGCCGTCGCGGCCTTCGCCGCGGGCTTCATAATAGGCGGCTTGGGTCAGGCATTCGAGATCGCGCGAGGCGTCGAGCGCGCCGCCGAGGCGGAAGGGCTGGGCCGCGACCGGGCCGGTCAGGCTGACCTGGCGCAGGGCGGAATTGTTCGACTGGGCGCGCAGCTGTTCGAGGCGCGCGGTCATCAGCTCGGCCTGACGGTCGCGCTGGGCGCCGCCGGCGACAGTGTAGGGATCGTGGCGGCGGGCGATGGCCAGCGCGCTTTCGTCAAGGCCGCCGGCCGCGGCCGCGAGCGCCTCTTCCGTGAATCCGGCCGCCGTGGCGCCTTCGATCCGTTCCGCCTGGTTGCGGACGTTCGCGGCCTTCGCCGCCGTCCCGCCCAGATAGGCGCAGCCCACCGCCAGTCCCATCACCACGCCGAAAGCCGCAGCCGCCGTGCCGGGCCGGATGCGGGCCAGACGATCGACAGGGGTCTTCGCGCACGTGTGCGGGGCGTTCGGCAAGGGCTCAGTCCTGTTCGGCAGGGCGCAGTGCCGCCCCCGGGTAGTCTCGCAACCGGGCGACCCTCTCCAACTGGTGGAAACCGGGCCGCGGTCGGTCTGCGGTAAATCGACGGTCGGCGAACGGGCCGGCTGTCGAGGACGCGCCTTAAGCCAGCCGTTTGTGGCGCCAATGTGGTTGATTCGCAAGATTCGCGTGCGGCGCAACATCGCGCCCACGGCCCCATGTAACGCCAAATGACAGTGCGTCCGTCGTGCGGCTTTGGATCTCAATCTATCGCGCTTGATCTGTATTTCCGATCACAGCCACAACACGGAACCCGCGTGGTTATGCATTGCTTCGATTAACGGGACCGGAGTCTATTGTCTTCGTTATGGTTTCGTTGACTCTTTTATCTTGGGAAGCGAAGCCGGAACCGGTGGCGCGGCAGGCGCGTTCCAGCTGCGCTATTGGGAGATTCCGACATGAAACGCATGGCAGTCACGCTTGTCCTCTCCGCCGTGGCGGTCGCCGCCGCCGGTTGCGGGCACACCATCGAACAGAAGGCGGCCACGGGCGCCGTGGCCGGCGCCCTCGTGGGCGGTCCGGTGGGGGCGGCGGTGGGCGGCGCGGCCGGCGCCGCGGTCGGTCACGCCGAGAAACCCAACTGACACACTTCGCCGTCGAGTGGGCGGGGCGGCAGCGATCCCGCCTCGCAACCTTGATTTCGCCCCCTATATAGGGTTAGCCGACGCGCCCGGGCTGAGTGAGCTCGCCCGCGCCGTTTCGCGTACTCCGATAACCGAACAAGGACTTCGACGACCTCCGCATGAGAGATCTGAAACAAACCGGCTTCACCGATCGCCTGACCGCCCAGCAGGAGGCCAAGAAGGCCCTGCTCGCCCGCTTCAAGCCCAAGCCCGCCGCCCCCGACCCGGAATTCGAGAAGCTGGCGCTTAAGCGCGCCGCCGAGAAGGAGGCCCTGCGCCAGCAGCATGAGCTGGCCAAGGCGGAAGCTCGCCGTGAAAAGGCCGAGAAGGAAGCCGCGCGTCTGGCCGCCGACGCCCAGGCCCAGGAAGCGGTGGAGGCCGAGAAGCGCGCCGCCCGCAAGGAGCGCAAGGCGCTCACCAAGGAAGAGCAGAAGGCCGCCCGCGACGCGCGCTACGCCGCCCGCAAGGCCCGCACCCGCTAATCCTCAGACGGCGGCATCCTCGGGCGTGAGATCGCCCAGGATGCGCGCCAGCTGCTCGCCCGAATAGGGTTTGCGCAGGAACGGCCAGGGCGCGTCGGCCAGGGCCGCGTCCACGTCGTCGCCCGCATAGCCGGACGTCAGCACCACTCGCATGTCCGGATGGTCGCGCTCGCAACGGCGGGCCAGCTCGATCCCCGTCATCCCGCCCGGCATGACCACGTCGCTCAGCATGATGTCGAACCGCTCGCGCTTCAGCAGCTCCAGCGCCTGGGGCGCGGTCTCGACAGCCCGCACCTCCAGCCCCAGCCCCTCCAGCAGTTCCAGCGCGACCACGGTGACGCTGGCGTCGTCCTCGACCAGCAGCAGGCGGCGGCCCGCCTTCATGGCCTGGGCCGCGCCGGGCCCCGCCTCGGCCGCGGTCGTCCCGTCCTCGGCCAGAGGCGGCAGATAGAGTTTGATGGTGGTCCCGCGCCCGACCGTCGAGGCGATGTGGGCGGCCCCGCCGCTCTGGCGCGCGAAGCCATAGACCTGACTCAGGCCCAGGCCGGTGCCCTTGCCGACCGCCTTGGTGGTGAAGAAGGGCTCGAACACCCGGGCGATCACCTCGGGCGGCATGCCGGAGCCGTTGTCCGACACGGCGACGCAGACATAGTCGCCGGCCGCCAGATCCGTGACCTCTCCGGCCGCGATCGTGCATGACTCGGTCTGGACCGTGATCCTGCCCTTGTCGCCCACGGCGTCGCGGGCGTTGACGACCAGGTTCAGCAGGGCGGCCTCGAACTGCGACGGGTCGACGCTGACCCGGGCGCCGCCGCGGCGCAGTTTCAGCCTGAATTCGACGGCCTCGCCGACGGCGCGGCGCAGCAGGGGCTCGCTCTCCCGGATCTGGGCGTTCAGATCGACGGCTTCGGGCCGCAGGGCCTGCCGGCGCGAGAAGGCCAGCAGCTGGTGCGTCAGACCTTCGCCGCGGCGAGCGGCGGCCAGGGCGGCCTCGCCCAGCTTCTGGCGTTTGGCCGCGTCGTTCGGCGAGCGCAGCATGATGTCCAGGGCGCCGATGACCACCGTCAGCAGGTTGTTGAAGTCGTGCGCCACGCCGCCGGTCAGCCGGCCGACCGCCTCCATGCGCTGGGCGTGCATCAGGTCGGCCTCGGCCTTGGCCTTCTCCGCCATGGCCTCGCCGACGCGCTCCTCGAGCAGTTCGTTGATGCGTTTCAGGTCCTGCTCGGCGCGCTTGGCCTCGGTGATGTCGACATTGGCGCCGACATAGCCCTGGAATTTCCCGCCCGCGTCGAAGCGGGGCAGGGCCTCGCAGCGCAGCCAGCGTTCGCCCATGACGGGATGCCGCGTCCGGATGACGCCCTCGAACCGGTCATGCCGCTCCACGGCTTCGCGGAACCCGGTCGTGAAGGTCTGGATATCGTCGGGGTGAACCAGCTTGCGCCAGCCCTCCACGACATCGAGTTCGGACTCGATGCCGAAATAGGTGCGGTAGCGGCGATTGATGAAGCTGGGCCTGCCTTCGGCGTCCAGCATCCAGATGAGGGCGGGCGCGCTGTCGGCGATGGTGCGGAACCGGGTTTCGGACTCCATCAGCCGGTCGCTGGCCTGACGGATGTCCGTCACGTCGAACGCCACGCCCACGAAGCCGACGACCTCGCCGCCGGCGCCCAGCCGGGGCCGCGAGAACGACTTCAGCCAGCGATACTCGCCGTCATGGCGTAGATAGCGGGCCTCCATGGAGAAGGGCTGGCCCGTGGCCTCGCCCGCCAGCGATTCCTCAATGATGCGCTCATGGTCGTCGGGATGGACCACCGCGCGCCAGTCGGCGAGGCGGGCCTCCTCATAGGTTCCGCCGTTGAAGGCGACATAGGCCTGGTTGACGAAGGCGCGGGTGCGGTCCTGCTGGGTCACCCAGATCAGCACCGGGGCGGTGTCGGCGATGGCGCGGAAGCGGGCCTCGCTTTCGCGCACCGCGCCCTCGGCCCGCGCCCGTTCGATTTCCGTCCAGGTCCGGACCGCAACTTCCTGCAGCAGATAGGATTCCGCTTCGGTCCATTCGCGAACCGCGGCGTCGTGGGCGTACATGAAGGCCTGCAGACGCCCGCCCCGGATGACCGGCGCGCGTACGAGGGCGCGCGTCTGCAGTCTCTGGAAAACCTCCAGGGCGTCCCGGGTCCGGGAATCCTTCTGAACGTCAGGAATGCGGATCATCCGGCCTTCGGCCAGGTCGGTGATCAGGTCCGCGCCCAGATCCTCCCGTCGGAATTCGCCTTCCGCGCTGACGACCCCGGTGGTCCAGTCCCGGGTCATGAAGACGACGCCGCGTTCCTGGTCCACTTCGCCATAGCCCACGCGGTTGACGCCCAGTTCGGCGCCCACGGCCCGCTCGGCCTCGAGCATGATCTCTTCCGGCGAAGGCAGGTCGCGCAGGCGGTCGGCCAGCTCGAGCAGGAAGCTCTGGCGGCGTTCCAGCGCGGCCAGGGTGTCCAGCGCCTCGCGCGTCTCGCTGACGTCGAAGGCCATGCCGACGTAGCCGAGGAAGGTCTGGTCGGCACCGAACCGCGGGTTGACGGAGATCCGCATCCAGCGCCAGCCGCCGTCCGCGTGCATGAACCGCGCCTCGAAACCATAGGGCAGATGCTGCGGCCGCGCGGCGGCCATGGCCGCTTCGACTTCCGCCTGATCGTCTGGATGGATGGTCTGTTTCCAGACGTGGCCCAGAAGCTCCTCGGCGGGCCGACCGTAATATTTGACGAGGGCCGCGTTGACGAATTCGACCTCGGCGTTGGCGTTGGTCATCCAGACCGGCGAGGGCGCCGTGTCGGCCATCAGGCGGAAACGGGCGTCGCTCTCGCCGACCCGCGCGTCGGCCGCGGACAGTTCCGCCACCGACCGATCGAGCCGGGCCAGGGTCTTGCGCAGCGAGGCGGCGACGGCAGCGACGAAGACGCCTACGACGATGAAATTGGTGGTCGCGACCACTCCGAGCGGCGTCGAGACGCCTACGCCCGTGGCGGACGGACCGGCAATGAGCCACCCTCCCAACAGTGAGGCGAGGACCGTGGTGAAGCCCGCCAGCCGGCCCGCGGCCAAGCCGGCCAGGACGACGCCGGGCAGAAGGATGATGAAGCCGCTGATCTGGCCGTAGAAGCCGGAAAGGGCCCAGCGCAGGGCCAGGGAGCCCGCGGCGAAGGCCAGGCCGATGAGGATGCTGATCCACCAGGGCTGCGGCGGAATCCGCGCCAGCCCGCTCAGCGCGGAATCAGCACTCGACAGACGTCCGAGAAATCCGCCTTCGCCCACTCAACAGCCCCCGCTCGCGCCCTGCGCGATCTTTCGGCAACGTATTGGGAAACATCACGTTCCTTCAAGCGCCGCCATTCGGATGGCTGTCGCATCCGGGCCGGTCTTGGCGAATGCGCCGGCCATGCCCACCTGTACGTTGAACCTTCACCTCCGGAGACGCCTCCCATGCCCGCAACCATCGACACCGGCCTGACCAAGACCGAGCGCGCCGACGTCGCCCAGGAGCTGACCAAGGTGCTGGCTGACAGTTTCGCCGTCTATCTGAAGACCCACGGCTATCACTGGAACGTGCGGGGCCCCGAGTTCTTCAGCTTCCACAACCTGCTGGAGCAGCAGTACCGGGACATATGGGCGGCCCTGGACGAGATCGCCGAACGCATCCGCGCCCTGGGCGTGCTGGCGCCGCAGAGCTTCTCGGGCTTCGGCAATCTGACCTCGATCAAGGACGGCGATCCCGAGAAGGAGGCGACCGCCATGCTCAAGGAGCTGATGCAGGATCACGAGACCCTGATCGCCACCGCGCGTGCGGCCTTCGAAACGGCCTCGAAGGCCGGAGACGAGGCCTCGGCGGATCTGATGACGCAGCGGCTGGCGGCGCACGAGAAATTCGCCTGGATGCTGCGCTCCACCCTCGGCGGTCGTTAAGGCTTGACCTAACGGCGCTTTTCCGCCTGAAAAGCGCCCCGCTTGCCGGGCATGTATGAGGGGCTGTGGCGGCCCGGGGCCGCCTTTGGGAGCTGGATTTGGCCGGAATCGACTGGACATCGACGCTGAAGAGGACGCGCCGGCTCGCCGCCGGCCTTCCCGTGGTGCTGGCCGCCTTCGGCGTGGCCATGGCCGCCAGCTCGACTCCCCGGCCCGAGATCGACCGCCGCGCCGAAGCGGTTCGGACCCTCACCAGGGGCGACCTGGGCGCCAGGGGCTTCGCCGCCATCACCAGCCGGATGGACCCCTCGCAGCTGGCCGTGGCCCTGCGGCATGATCCGGGCGAGCGGAAGCCGGCCCTCTATGGGCTGACGCCGGGCTGGGAAAGCCTGACCCTGGCCGGCCGCCCGTCGCTGGAGTTCGGCGCCACCGGGCTGGACGCCATGAAGCTGAACGCCGCGACGCCCAGCGCCTCGCAATATCTGCGCGTGGCGGCGCCGTTCGTGTTCAAGCCGGCCACGGCCGAGGATCGCCGCCGGGCGCTGCGCTGCCTGACCCAGGGCGTCTATTATGAGGCGGCGCTGGAGCCGACGGCCGGCCAGGAGGCTGTCGCCCAGGTCATTCTGAACCGCGTGCGCGATCCCAACTACGCCAACACCATCTGCGGCGTGGTGTTCGAGGGGGCCGAGCGCACCACCGGCTGCCAGTTCAGCTTCACCTGCGACGGCGCCCTCGGCCAGGCCCCGGTCGGCTGGGCCTGGGAGCGGGCGAAACGGGTCGCGGAACGGGCCCTGGCCGGCCACGTCTCGGCCGCGGTCGGGACGGCGACCCATTATCACGCCGACTATGTGCATCCGTGGTGGGCGCCGACGCTGAACAAGCTGACCCAGATCGGGGCGCACATCTTCTACCGCTGGAAGGGCGTCTACGGAGAGCCGGCCGCCTTCAGCCAGCGCTATTCGGGCCGCGAGCCCCTGATCGACGAGGCCCGTTTCTCGCGGCCGCGCATCCAGATCGCCACGGCCGCCGAGGCCGAAAAGGCGCTGGCCGAGGCCGCCGCCAACGGCGAGGGCGCGATGCGGACCGTCGAGATCAACGGCCAGACCCGCGTCGTCGGCGTCGCCTCCCTGGGCGGCCGCCGTCAGCCTTCGGCGGCCGAAATCGCGGCCATCAACCAGCGCCTCTCGGACTTCGAGGCGCCGGCTCCGACCGCGGCGGTCCCTCCGGTCGTGGCGGCCGCCCCCGGGGTGACCCCGATGGATGTCGAGGAAGTGGGCCGCCCCGGCTCCTGAGGTTTCGGAAATCGGAAGCTTTGCAACGGGTGCGGCCTTCGGGCATTACCTGTGTCCACGCGCCCGTGCGCGAAGTTTGGACCCCGTATGACCAAGACCGCCTGGAACGAGACGGATCGCCTCGCGGCCCTGCAGTCCTACGATATTCTCGATTCCGAACGCGAGCCCGCGTTCGACGACATCACCGCCCTGGTGGCGCGGCTGTGCGACGCGCCGATCGCCGTGGTCAATCTGATCGACGCGGACCGGCAGTGGTTCAAGTCCGAGGTCGGACTGGGCGTGCGCGAAACCCCGCTGGAAACCTCGTTCTGCCGCCACGCCCTGTTGGAGCAGGACCGGCTTATCGTGCCCGACGCCGCGCGGGATCCCCGGTTCGAGGGCAATCCGCTGGTCACCGGGGACGCCGGGCTGAGGTTCTACGCCGGCGTCCTGTTGAAGGATCAGAACGGCCTGCCGCTGGGCACACTGTGCGTGCTGGACACCCGCGCGCGGCCCGAGGGGCTGACCCCGATCCAGGCCGAGGCGCTGGAGGTCCTGGCGCGGCAGGTGATGAACCTGCTCAATCTGCGCAAGGCGATCGCGGCCGGACGCCGCGCCGACGACGATCTGATCGCCGCCGCCGCCGCCCTGTCCGAGAGCGAGGCGAAATTCCGGGCCATCGCCGACTCCATGCCGCAGATGGTCTGGTCGACCCGGCCAGACGGCTTCCACGACTACTACAACGCCCGCTGGTACGAGTTCACCGGCGTGCCGGCGGGCTCGACCGACGGCGAGGGCTGGAACGGGATGTTCCACCCCGAAGATCAGGAGCGCGCGTGGGCGCGCTGGCAACACTCGCTCCAGACCGGCGAGCCCTATGAGATCGAATACCGGCTGCGCCGGGCCGACGGCGTCTACCGCTGGACCCTGGGCCGGGCCCAGCCGATCCGGAACGAGCGGGGCGAGATCACCCGCTGGTTCGGCACCTGCACGGATATCGAGGACCTGAAACGGGTCGTCGACTCCAAGGATCTGCTGAGCCAGGAACTCAGCCACCGGATCAAGAACATCTTCGCCGTCGTCTCGGCCCTCATCGCCCTGTCGGCGCGCCAGTTCCCCGAGGCGAAGGACTTCGCCGCCGCCGTGCGGACGCGGATCAACGCCCTGGCCCGGGCGCATGAATTCGTCCGGCCGCACACCGACACCTCGCGCCCCACCGTCGGCACGATGACGCTGCACGCCTTCCTCAACGATCTTTTCAAGCCGTATGCGACCCTGGACGGCGCGATGCGCGTCACGGTCAGCGGCGACGACGCCGTCTTCGACGATCAGGCGGCGACCTCGGTGGCCCTGCTGTTCCACGAACTGGCCACCAACGCGGCCAAATACGGTGCCCTGTCCGTCGAGGGCGGCGCCGTCTCCCTGGCCACGCGCAACGAGGGCGACCGGTTCATCCTGGTCTGGGAAGAGCGGGGCGGACCGCCGGTGGAGGGGGAGCCGTCGCGGGTCGGCTTCGGCTCATCCCTGGCCACCCTGTCGGTCGAAACCCAGCTGGGCGGACGGCTGCAGCGCGACTGGGCGCCCGGGGGGCTGAGGGTCACCGCCGACCTGCCCGCCACCGCGCTCTCACGGCGCCGCGCTGCACAAATTGTCGCATAACGCCGTTTGTCTGCAACCCGGCATAAGAGTCAACGTTGGTTTAGCAACTTGTCCGTATCTTGCGGATGCGATCGAAAGAGACTGAACCGTCTGAAATCCCGATGAGTGCGCGTATTCTGATCATTGAAGACGAAGCCCTGGTGGCCATGGAGCTCCGCTTCGTCCTGGAAGATCTCGGCCACGAGGTGGTCGGGACGGTCGCCGATGCGCGCTCGGCGCGGGAAGTCGTGCAGGAAACCGAGGTCGATCTGGCCCTGGTGGACATCCACCTGTCGGACGGACCCACCGGCATCGAGCTGGGACGAGAACTGGGTCAGGAGCTGGGCGTCACCGTCCTGTTCATGACCGCCAACCCCGGCATGGTGCGCAACGGCGTGGCGGGCACGATCGGCGTCCTGTCCAAGCCGACCGACGAGCGGGCCGTGCAGACGGCGGTGGACTACGCCCTGCGCCGCCGGGCCGGGCGTCCGATCGAATACGCCCCGCCCGAGCTGCAGCTGTTCGGTTAAATCTGAAGTTGTAGGGACTTGCGTTCTCCCTCCCCCTCGGGGGAGGGTGGTCGCTGCAGAGCAGCGACCGGGTGGGAACGGCGAATATGGCGATCATCGCCAAAGCCCGCGCCATGAGAAAAACGATGAGCCCGCCTGAGGCTCGGCTTTGGGTCGCCCTGCGCCGTCTCCGCGCACAAGGGTTTCACTTCCGCCGCCAACATCCAATGCGCGGATATTACCTGGACTTCGTCTGCATCGATCGACGGCTGATCGTGGAAGTCGACGGTTCCAGCCATGAGAACCGTGGGGATTGGGATCGCCGGCGCGATGCTGCGATGGCCCGCGAGGGCTTCGTGACCCTGAGGTACGACAACGCGTCGGTGCGGGACAATCTGGATGGCGTTATTGGGGACATACTGGAGCGACTTCGGGCGGCCGTACCCACCCGGCCGCTGCGCGGCCACCCTCCCCCGGAGGGGGAGGGAGAGCAGGAGGACCAGATCACCAGACGCCGATCTTTTCCGCCTCCTTGTGCGAAATCGGATGATGCGCCTTTGCGTGGTCCTCCTCGGCGAGAAAGCGGACCGCCTCCAGCGCCGCCATGCATCCCATGCCCGCCGCGGTGACGGCCTGGCGGTAGATGTCGTCGGTCACGTCGCCGGCGGCCCAGACGCCCTCGATGGCGGTCGCCGCCGTGCCCGGCTTCACCACCAGATAGCCGCCCTGCTTGGTCTCCAGCTGGCCCGCGAACAGCTCTGACGAGGGCGCATGGCCGATGGCGATGAAGACGCCGTCCGCCGCGATCTCGCGCGTCTCGCCGGTCTTGACGTTCTTGATCCGCGCCCCGGTGACGTTCACGCCTCCGAAGCTGTTGGTCTCGCCCAGGATTTCGTCGATGGCGTTGTCCCAGACCACCTCGACCTTCGGGTTCGAGAACAGCCGGTCCTGCAGGATGCGCTCGGCCCGGAACTCGTCGCGACGGTGCACCACGGTCACCTTCGACGCGAAATTGGTCAGGAACAGCGCCTCCTCGACGGCGGTGTTGCCCCCGCCGACGACGATGACCTCCTTGCCGCGATAGAAGAAGCCATCGCAGGTGGCGCAGGCCGAGACGCCGAAGCCCTGGTATTTCGCCTCGCTCTCGATCCCCAGCCATTTGGCCTGGGCGCCGGTCGAGATGATCACCGTCTCGGCCAGGATCTCGGTCCCCGAGTCCAGCGTCAGGCGGAAGGGCCGCTGGCTCAGGTCCGCCTTGACGACGATGTCCTCGATGACCTCCGTCCCCACGTGCTCGGCCTGGGCGCGCATCTGCTCCATCAGCCACGGCCCCTGGATCACGTCCTTGAAGCCGGGATAGTTCTCGACATCGGTGGTGATGGTCAGCTGGCCGCCGGGCTGCAGACCGGCGATGACGACGGGGTTCAGCAGGGCGCGGGCGGCGTAGATGGCGGCGGTCCAGCCGGCGGGGCCGGAGCCGATGATGGCGACGCGAACGGTGCGGGGAGTGCTCATGCCCCTATTTAGGCGCTGATTCCGTCTCGCGCGATGGTAGGTTCCGACTGTTCACAGGTCTGACGGAGGGAAGACATGGAAGGCCGCAGTTTCATCGGCATTGGTCTGGCGCTGGGCATAGCCGTCGGCACGGCCATCGGCATAGCCATGGACAATCTGGCCATCGGCATCGGTCTCGGCGTGGCGGTCGGCGCCGGACTGGGCGTGACCCTCGACGCCAGCCAGCGCAAGAGGGCCGGGCGCATGGAAAGCAGTGATGGCGGAACCGCCTACACTTCGGACAGCGGCGGCCACGGCAAGCACGCGGATAACGCCGACGGGGGCTCGGACGGCGGCGGCGGCGGCGGAGACGGTGGCGGCGGCGGAGGCGACTAGCTCCGCTTCAGTCGTTCCAGCACCCTCCGCGCCGCGCGCGCGGTGTCGTCCAGCGGCTCGTAGCTCCAGCTCTCCAGCGTCCCGTCGAACGGCCGCGCGGCCCCGCGCTCGCGCAGGTCGGCGTGCAACCGCGCGAATTTGTCCGCCGGCTTCAGCGGGATCATCGGCAGGATGTGCACCGGCTTGCCGGTCGAGGCCGCCTCGGCCGCCATGTTGGCGCTGTCCTCGGTGACCAGCACATGGTCGGCGAAGTTCAGGAAGGCGAAATAGGGATTGGCGCCGGCGCCGTCCCAGATCAGGCCCGGCAGATGCGCCAGCCGCGCGGTCATCGCCGCCTTCGCCGCCTCGGGCGTGCGTCGCGAGAAGGTCAGCATCAGCGATCCCCCGGCGGCCTCGACGGCGCCGGCGATCCGCTCCGCCAGATCGGCGGCGTGGGCATCCGGCAGGTCGAAGGCCCTCGAACGGCCGCCGATCAGCGCGGCGACGCGCGGACGGGGCAGGGGCTCCAGCCGGTCCGCGAAGGCGGCCGCGCCTTCCGCAAGGCGCTCGCGCGTGACCCGATGCGGCGATCCGGTGATCGACAGCACGTTCGGGCCCTCGATCCGGTCATGGGCGGGGGCGATGATCAGGTCGTAGGCGGCGTTGCGCCAGCGTGGGTCCTGGGTCTGCACCACGAAGGTCCGGCCCCCCGACCGGCGCCGCGCGGCGGCCGACAGCGGCAGGGTCGCGCGGCCCGTGGCGATCCACAGGTCCGGCCAGGCTTCGCCGACGGCGGGCTCGACCGCGTCCGACGACGGGTCCAGCATCCAGGACGCCTTCAGCGCCGAAGGAAATTTGTCGAAGGCGGCGCGCCAGCGGACGCGCTTGACCGTGATCACCGATGGAAAAAGGCGCTGGACGGCTTCCGCCAGACCCAGCGCCTGATTTTCGATGCCGGTCCGGCCGTCGGAGACGACCCAGACGGAGAGCGGAGGCTGGTCGGCCCCTACTTCCACTCGACCTTGAGGATTTCGTAGGCCTTGACGCCGCCGGGGGTGTTCACCTCGACCACGTCGCCGATCTCCTTCGAGATCATGGCGCGCGCGATCGGCGAGGCGATCGAGATCTTGCCCGCCTTCACATCGGCTTCATGCTCGCCGACGATCTGGTAGCGCGCCTCTTCCTCGGTGTCCTCGTCGACCACGGTGACCGTGGCCCCGAACTTCACCTGGCTGCCGTTCAGCTTGGAGACGTCGATCACCTGGGCGCGGCTGATCTTGTCCTCGATGTCGGCGATCTGGCCTTCGATCCAGCCTTGACGCTCTTTCGCCGCGTGATACTCGGCGTTTTCAGACAGATCGCCATGCTCGCGCGCTTCCGAGATGGCCGAGATCACGCTCGGCCGTTCCACGGACTTCAATTGCTTCAGCTGATCGTCGAGGACACGGTAGCCCTCGGCCGTCATCGGCACTTTTTCCATATGTCGTGAATTTCTGAGCTATCGCCCGACTAGAGGTGGGTACGCCAAGGTCGCTGGGCGCTCGCGACCGGCCCAAGAGGGTAGGGCGCCCGGGCCCAAGGTTCAAGGGGCAAGCTGTATCCGGAAGATTGTCGTTATGTGACAGGCTTGCGGCGGCGTTCGCGGATCTGCTGGATGCTGCCCCACAATTTGACCCGCCCGACCAGACTCCAGGCCAGCCAGGCGACGGCGGCCAGACCCATGGCCATGAACAGGCTGGACAGCAGGACGACGCCTGCGGCCATGAACGCCAGGATGAAGGCGACGGCGGCGACAAGGGCGGCGATGACTTGAATGGTTCTCGGACGCATGGGCCCATTAACGTTCGATTCAGGGCCCGGTTGCGCCCTAATCCGGATTCGGGACCGGTCGCAGGCCGCCTGTGGCGCCGAAGCCATCGTCAGGCGTAGCTGTATGGCCCGCCCCGCTCGAGGGCCCGCTGGTACGCCGGGCGGTCATGGATGGTCTTCAGGAAGGCCTTCAGGCGAGGCTTGTCGGCGCCGTAGCCGATCCGCGATCCCGCCGCCTCGACCGGAAAGCTCATCATGATGTCGGCGGCCGAGAAGGCGTCGCCGGCGAACCAGGCCGAACGGGCCAGTTCGGCCTCCCACAGGGCGGTGTGGGCCGTGATCTGGGGGTCGATCATATTGGCGTTCATGGCCTTGCTGATACCCTTGGCCACGCCTCGGGCGAGGAAGGGCACGCGGTCCGGGAGGACGCCGAAGATCAGCTTCAGCAGCAGGGGCGTCATGGCCGATCCCTCGGCGTAGTGCAGCCAGTAGGTGAAGCGCCGCCCGGCGTCGGTTCCCGGCGCCGGCCGAAGGCCCGAACCGGGACGGGTTTCCAGCAGATATTCGATGATGGCGCCGGTCTCGGCCACGCGGACGTCGCCTTCGTCCAGCACCGGCGACTTGCCCAGCGGATGGATGGCCTTGAGTTCGGGCGGGGCCAGCCGGGTCCTTGCGTCGCGCTGGTACCGTTTCACCTCATAGGGAAGGCCCAATTCCTCGAGCAGCCACAGCACGCGCTGGGAGCGGGAATCGTTGAGGTGATGGACGGTGATCATGGCGACGGCTCCGCTTGGCCGCGCCAGTTAGCGAGGTTGACGCCGCGTCCGTCCAGCGGATTCAGACGCTGCGTCCGCTCCAGCGGCGGCGGGGGTGCGCGCGGGTCGGGCCGCGGCCCGGATGCTTCGCCGCCTGCCTTTGCTCCCATAGCTGGAAGGCGAGGGTCGCCAGCGCCAGCTTGCCGGCGTGACGCCCGGCCATCCGCCGTCCGCCCTTGCTGAGCAGGAGGCCGCCGATCAGGGTCGCGAGTTTGGGAAGGGGCATGTTGGTCTCCGTTCCGGCGTGAAACGGGCGGCGACCGGAACGGTTCAGCTCGCGGCTCAGCCTTTCGGCATCAAGGCCTGGGCCGCGACGACGGTGGCCTCCACGCCGGTGGTGACCGAGGGTCGGGGGATCGATGCGGAACAGGGGAGAGCGGTGGCCCGGCGCGCTCTCCGCCTGATCGGCGGGCGTGCTGACGCCCCGGTGGGTCTGCTCGAAACTGCATCTGTAATCGACGTCGACCGGGTTGGCCCAGGTCCAGGGGCGGGCCTCCTGCGCGGCGGCGGGAAGGGCGACCAGCCGGGCGGACAGGACGATCAGGCGGCGCATGGCGTCACGCCAGCACGCGGCGCCGACGGTTGAGTTCACGAGCCGTTTCGCCCACACCCGGCGCATGAGCACGACCGAGCCCCGCCTGACCTCGCTGGCCCATGGAGGCGGCTGCGGCTGCAAACTGGCCCCGGCGGTGCTGCAGGACATATTGAAGGGCGTCCCGCAGGCGGCGGCCTTCGCCAATCTGATGGTCGGGACCGAGACCAGCGATGACGCGGCGGTCTGGCGGCTCAACGACCAGCAGGCGCTGGTGGCCACGACGGACTTCTTCATGCCCGTGGTCGACGACCCCTTCGACTTCGGCCGCATCGCCGCGACCAACGCCCTGTCGGACGTCTACGCCATGGGCGCCACGCCGATCTTCGCCCTGGCCCTCGTCGGCATGCCGGTGAACGTGCTGTCGACGGAGACCATCGGGCGCATCCTCCATGGCGGGGCCTCGGTCTGCGCGGCGGCGGGCATACCGGTCGCGGGCGGCCATTCCATCGACAGCGTCGAGCCGATCTACGGCCTGGTCGCCCTCGGCCTCGTCCATCCGGACCAGGTCCTGACCAACCGCGGCGCCCGCGCCGGCGACGTCCTGGTCCTGACCAAGGCCCTGGGCGTCGGCGTCCTCAGCGCCGCCTTCAAACAGGGCCGGCTGGAGGAGGCGGGCTACGCCGCCCTGATCGCCTCGACCACGAAGCTGAACACCCTCGGCGCGAAGCTTCCCGGCATGGCCGGCGTGCACGCCGTCACCGACGTGACCGGTTTCGGCCTGCTGGGCCATGCGCTGGAGATGGCGAAGGGCTCGGCCCTGACCGTCGAACTGATCGGGCATCCGCCCCTGCTGGAGGCGGTCGAACCCCTCGCCGCGAACGGCGTGCGCACCGGCGCCTCGGGCCGCAATTGGGACAGCTACGGCGGCGCGGTCGACCTGTCGGCCGGTCTGCCGGACTGGCGCCGCGACCTGCTGACCGATCCCCAGACCTCGGGCGGCCTGCTCATCTCCGTCGCCGCGGGGCAGGCCGAGGCCTTGCTGGAGCTCGCCCGCGCCGGGGGCTTCGGCCAGGCCGCCGTGGTGGGCCGCGTCGTCGAGGGCCCGGCGAGGGTGCGGGTCGGCGCATGATCCGGCGCACCGTCGAGCTGTCTTCCCGGTCGCGCGACGCCTTCGACGCCCTCATCGACGTGCGCAGCCCCGCCGAGTTCGCCCTCGACCACATCCCCGGCGCGATCAACCTGCCGGTGCTGGACGACGCGCAGCGGGCGGCGGTCGGAACCGAATATGTCCGGGGCTCCAAATTCCTCGCCCGCCGCACCGGCGCGGCCATGGTCGCCCGCAACATCGCCGCCCATCTCGAGGGGGCGCTGGCGGACCGGGACGGCGGCTTCCGGCCGCTCGTATACTGCTGGCGCGGCGGCCAGCGCTCGGGAGCCATGGCCACGGTCATGGACCAGGTCGGCTGGCCCGTCACGGTGCTGGACGGCGGTTACCAGACCTGGCGGCGGCAGGTGAAGGCGGCCCTGTACGATCAGCCCCTCGCGCACCGGCTGGCGCTGCTCGACGGGCCGACCGGGTCGGGCAAGACCGCCCTTCTGACGGCGATGGCGGGGCAGGGCGCGCAGACCCTGGATCTGGAGGCGCTGGCGGCGCACCGCGGTTCGCTGTTCGGCGCCATGCCCGGCGGCCAGCCGTCGCAGAAGGCCTTCGAGACCCGGCTCCACGACGCCCTCTCGCGGCTCGATCCGTCGCGCCCGGTCGTCGTCGAGGCCGAGAGCAGCAAGATCGGCGCCCGCGTCATTCCGCCGATGCTGTGGGCCGCCATGTCCGCCGCGCCGGCGATCCGCATCGAGTCGCCGGTCGGCGTGCGCGCGGCGCGCACCGTGCGGGACTACGCCGGTTTCGCGGCCGATCCGGCGGCGGTGGACGCCGCCCTGACCCGCCTGCCGCGGCATCACAGCAAGGAGACGATCGCCGGCTGGCGCGCCCTCGCCGCGAACGGAGAGACCGGGATCCTGGCCGAGGCCCTGATCGTCGGCCACTACGATCCGGCCTATCGCCGCGCCGGTGGCGGCAGGCCCGCGGTCGCCGTCGTCGAGGTCGGATCGCTGGACGAGGCGGCCCTCGCCGCGGCCGCCGACGCCGTCGCCGTTCAGCTGGCGCGGCTCAGCGGGGAATGATCATGTCGAGGCCGACCACGGCCGCGACCGCGACCGAGGCTGCGACCCAGGTCAGGGCCAGGGTCTTCCACGAGACGTTCAGCCGCTGGACGCCGGCCGCCAGCAGGAGGAAGAGACCGGCCGTGACGATAGCGGGCAGGGTCCACGGACCCCAGCCCAGCCAGTCGCTGACCCGCGCCTCGTCGTTCGGATGGACCAGGCTGATGACGGTCGCCATCAGCCGCATGAAGGCGGCCCAGAAGAGAAAGACCCAGGCGGCGGCGCTACCCCGCGCCTGCACCAGCGCCAGGGCGATCAGGGCCTGGACCACGGTCACCGCGGGACCGGCGGCCGAGATGATCGCGGCATCCGCCGGGGTGACTACGGACCGCGTTCCGGCGCTGTTCAGCGAGAACCAGGGCTCGTAGCCCAGCAGGTTCGCCGCCAGCCAGTGTCCTCCCTCGTGCACGGCGAAGGTGATGAAGCCGGCGATGAAGACCAGTCCGTAGAATCCGGCGCCCGTGCGCATCCGTTGCATCCGCCCCTCCCGCGATACCCTGCGGTCAAGCTTGCGGGGGCCCGGCGGCGGCGTCGAGTTAAGGATCGTTCACGCGCCGCGCACGCGACGGATGGCCAAACGGCGCGGCGGCGCCTAGCTTCGCGGCATGACCCGTTCCCGCACCGCCGCCCTCTTCTCCTCGCTCAGCCTGTGGGTGCTGGTCGCCCTGATCGGGGGACTGGCCGCCGGGGCGGCGGCGCAGGCGTACGGAATACCGGGCGGGACGGGCACGGTCGCCCTCGTCGAGGGCCTGGGCCAGCTGTGGCTCAACGCCCTGAGGATGACCATCATCCCGCTGGTCTTCAGCCTGCTTGTGACCGGCATCGCCTCCATCGCGGATGCGGCCGCGACCGGCCGGCTGGCGCTGAAGGCCATCGTCGTCTTCGCCCTGCTGCTGGTCGGGGCCACCGTCTACGGCGTCCTCGCCTCGCTGGGCCTGCACGCGATCTGGCCCATCGATCCGGAAGGCGGCCGGCTGCTGCTGTCCGGCGCGGTCGGCGACGAGGCCGTGCGCCAGAACCTCGGCGGCGGCGGCTTCTCCGCCTTCCTGACCAGCCTGGCCCCGTCCAATCCGATCCGCGCCGCCGCCGACGACGCCATCCTCGGCATCGTGGTCTTCGCCATCGTCTTCGGCTTCGCGACCACCCGCCTGTCCGCGCGCCTGCGCCAGCCGCTGATCGTCTTCTTCGAGGCGGTGTCCGAGACGATGATCGTCATCGTCCACTGGGTGCTGCGCGCCGCCCCCGTCGGCGTCTTCGCCCTGTCCCTTGGCGTGGGTCTGAGGGCCGGGCTGGGCGCAGCGGGCGTGCTGGGCCACTACGTCGCCATCGTCTCCCTGGCCCTGATCGGCCTGATCCTGCTGACCTATGTCGTGGCCGTGGTCTTCGGCCGGGTGACGCTGGGCCGCTTCGCCCGCGCCGCCGCCCCGGCCCAGGTGGTGGCCTTCTCGACCCAGTCGTCCCTGGCCTGCCTGCCGGTCATGGTCGAGCGGGCCATCGACCGTCTGGGCGTGTCGACTGCGACCGCCGGTCTGGTCCTGCCGCTGGCGGTGGCCATCTTCCGCATTACCTCCACGGTCGCCAACCTGGCCGTCTGCATCTATGTCGCCCATCTCTACGGCGTTCCCCTGACCCCCGGCGTCCTGATCGCCGGCGGCGTGGCGGCCCTGGCCATCAGCGTGGGCACCGTGGGCCTGCCGGGTCAGGTTTCGTTCTTCGCCTCCATCGCCCCCATCGCCCTGGCCATGGGCCTGCCGCTGGACGTCCTGCCCCTGCTGCTGGCGGTCGAGGTGGTGCCCGACATCTTCCGCACCGTCGGCAACGTCACCGCCGACCTGACCGCGGCGCGGATCGTCGAGGGCCGGGACGCGGCAGCCGATCCGGAGGCGGGGTCGGGAATCCAGGGCTGGAAGGAGACGTCGGGGACGCCTGCAGGGGGTGGTTAGCGGACGTCCGAAACCACCCGCGGTGAGGCGGCGCGCTCGCAGAAACTGTCCCGAAGCGACAGCGACTCCCACAGCATGATGTCCATCCCGATGTCGCGTCGCCGCTGATCGACCTCTTCAACGGAGTCTATGCTCGTTCGATCAAGCTTTCCGTCTCGGCAAGGCTGGTTCGTCCCAAACGGCTGGGATTTGCCTTCCGCGAGGGTATCGCCCGGGTGAGTCGCATGATGCGAACCGGCGAATGGTCGCAATGGATAGGGAGGAGAGCATATCCCACGGGGTAGAAACCGGACCGAACCCGAGTACGCTCTGCAAATGTCGACTGGAGGTGGGCGAGTGAAGTCGGGCATCCTGGCCGTTCTGATCGGGCTCAGCCTGTCTGGCTGCATCCACGTCATCGATTTGCGAGCGCCGCACAATCTGTGGCGCGAAGCCGGCGTCCATCAGTTCGGAAGCGCCACAATCGAAGTTGGTGAGAACGATCTTGTCATCTCTGACCCTGGCTGCGGCCGCTTTGTGCTCAGGAACCCAAAATGGCTCGTCGCTGCATCACATTCATATGCCTATGAGGTCGTACAAGCGTCCGAAGTTTCGGCAGCATGCGCAAGCGCGGAGGGGGCTCGGTACGCGCAGGTAGCGGCGGTGCTCGACGAGGAGGGCGACCCTGCGAGGTTCCCATTCGGTCAGCGCATTACGTACACACTCGCAACCTGTTCCATCAGCGACGGACCCCACTGTGTGGATCTCGTCGCGAGATACATTGATTTTGAAAACGGCGACTCCACCAGGAACATCACCGCCGACCGTGAAGCGATGCTGGCGCGCCGGAAGGCGGGCGTCGAAGTGGACAGTGTCCGCCAAGGGTCGGGAGCCGCGCGTCGCTGAGGGTGGCAGGCGGACCTATCTGATCCGGTTCACGATGTGGGTGCGGTAGCGTCGCTCCACCGCCGTGCCGGTCCGATAAATCACCAGCCCGACGAGCATGAAGGCGGCTCCACCGGCCATGTTCGCGGCCAATAGCTTCATGTCATTCGAACGCAAGAGCCAGGGTAGATTGCTCATTGTGATGAGGATCGCGACAGCCGCTCCACCAAGCGGCCGCGGCCGTGAGGCTGTGTGGCCCAACCCAACTGTCGCCTTCCGGGTCGGTCGCCAGTGTCTGGTGTTCGCGCCTCGGAGACGCAGCGCCGAGGCATGGGCGAAGCCTGACGCCTCGCCCATGCCTTTTGCCATTTTGCCTTAGTGGGCCGAGACGCTTCTGGCTGCCTGGTCGATGACGTCGGCTACCTCTCGGGGGTGGGAGACCATGGGCACGTGGCTGGCCCGGATCTCTACCTTGGTCGCGCCGATCTTGTCGGCCTGCTGGTGCAGCATGGCTGGACTGATGGCCGCGTCCTCGGTGGCGATAATGAACCAGCTGGGGCGGGTCCTCCAGGCGGCCTGGGTCACCGGGGTGGCGAAGGCCGACATCGCGATCGGCACCTGGGAATCGCGCATGAAGGCGGCGTCCGCGTCGCTCACGTCGGCTGCGAACCCTTCCTTGAAGCGCTCGAGGTTGATGAAGCCGAAGCCGTCGGCCTGCTCATC
>Ga0233425_10003306_pt1 | contig 29571 bp, 28 predicted proteins | sample Watercolumn_Towu_2_FD_181712 | JGI IMG/M metagenome (GOLD analysis project Ga0233425, IMG submission 181712) | Freshwater microbial communities from Lake Towuti, South Sulawesi, Indonesia - Watercolumn_Towuti2014_140_MG | ecosystem: Environmental > Aquatic > Freshwater > Lake | place...
TGACCGGCGCTGCAGGCGGGCCAGCCCGCCCGGTGGTGAACCGACCGGGCTATGGCGCAGCGCCCGCTCAAGCGGGCTGGAATGGCAATGACCGCGCCAAATGACCCACTAGTACCTCACCACTGAGAATTTGATGGATTGCGCCACTGGCGTTATGCTGTGGAAAAACGTCAGGAGGCGGCAATGCCCAAGAAGATCTACATCGTCAACCTGAGCGACGATGAACGGCAGCAGTTGTTGGACTTGGTCAGCAAAGGGACGGTGGCGGCCCGGCGGCTCAATCGGGCGCATATCTTGCTGCAAGCGCATGAAGGCGCCACGGATGGCGCCATTGCCAAGGCGTTGCATGTCGGGCGAGCCACCGTTGAGCGTATCCGGCAGCGCTTTGTCGAAGGCAACCTGGAACATGCCTTGAATGAAGATCCCCGTCCTGGGGCCAAACGCAAGTTGGACGACAAGCAGGAAGCCTTCTTGATCGCAACCGTATGCAGTACGCCGCCGGCTGGGCGGCAGGCCTGGACCATGCAATTGCTGGCGGATCGGATGATCGAGGCGCAGCAGGTCGACACGTTGTCAGACGAAACGGTGCGGCGCGCACTCAAAAAACAAGCTCAAGCCGTGGCTGAAAGAGCAATAGTGCATTCCGACCGTCGACGCCGAGTACGTTTGGCATATGGAAGATGTACTGGACCTGTATGCCGAACCGGACGACCCGCAGCGGCCACGCATCTGCTTCGACGAGTGCCCGTACCAACTGCTCCGCGAAGTACAGCAGCCACTATCCGCCCAAACTGGGCAACTGCTGCGCTACGACTACGAATACAAGCGCGAAGGCACGTGCAATCTGTTTATGTTCGTGCAACCGGCCACTGGCTGGCGCCACGTTGAGGTGACTGAACGCCGCACCAAACCCGATTTTGCCCAGTGTATGAAGGATTTGGTGGATCGCTACTTCCCAAACGTAGCTGTGATTCGAGTCGTGCTGGACAACCTGAACACGCATACGCCGGCTGCTCTCTATGAGGCCTTTGAACCTGTCGAAGCGCGCCGGATCATCCGGAAACTCGAGTTTCACTACACGCCCAAGCATGGCAGTTGGCTCAATATGGCCGAGATTGAATTCTCCGTCTTGGCCGGCCAATGTCTGGACCGTCGACTGCCAGATGTTGATCAAGTTCGCACCGAGGTGACGGCGTGGGAACCCAGCGTAATGCCGAACAAGCCAAGATCCATTGGCGCTTCACCACTGACAAGGCGCGCATCAAGTTGGAACGCCTTTATCCATCATAATCACGGTGGTGAGGTACTAGACCAAATCGCCGCGCAGAGTTTCGATGCCTTGCCCGAACTGATTCGCATCGTCATCAACGAGGCGATGCGGCTGGAACGCCAGCAGTACTTGGGCGTCGCACCTTATCAACGTGCACCTGAGCGCCGCGGGCATGGCAACGGCTTCAAGCCGCATACTGAGCGCACGCGGCTGGGTGAGATCACTTTTGCCGTGCCCCAGGTGCGAGAGGGCGGTTTCTTCCCGTAGGCGCTGACGAAAGGTCTGCGCAGCGAACGGGCGCTGACGCTGGCCATGGCCGAGATGTACGTGCAAGGTGTGTCTACCCGTAAAGTCAGCGCCATCGTCGAAGAGCTGTGCGGCAGCGCCGTATCGTCGAGCCAGGTCAGTCGGGCCACGACGCTGCTCGATGAACAACTTGACGCCTGGCGTAACCGACCATTGGGCGAAATGGCCTATTTGTATTTCGATGCTCGCTACGAAACCGTCCGGCAAGCGGGCCAGTTACGTGATGCCGCCGTGCTGATCGCGACGGGCGTTGATCCGCAAGGCCGTCGCCACGTGCTCGGCGTGTCGGTCGCGCTCAGCGAGCAGGAGGTTCATTGGCGCATGTTCCTGCAGAGCCTGGTGGCCCGCGGCTTGCGGGGGCTGCAACTCATCGTTAGCGATGACCATGCCGGCCTCAAAGCCGCCCGACAGGCCGTCTTTGGCGGTGTACCGTGGCAACGCTGCCAGTTTCACCTGCAACAGAACACCCAGGCCTATGTGCCGCGTAAAGACATGCAAGCGACAGTCGCGGCGGACATCCGTACGATCTTCAATGCGCCGAATCGCACTGCCGCAGACGCCTATCTGGGCCAGATGGTGCAGCAGTACGCCAAGACCGCCGCCAAGCTCGCCGAGTGGCTCGAACGCAACATCCCGGAAGGCTTGACCGTGTTTGCTTTCCCGGCCAACCAGCAGCGACGGTTACGCACGACCAACGGTCTGGAGCGCATCAATTGGGAACTCGATCGCCGGACCACCGTCGTCAGTATCTTCCCGAACGAGGCCGCTTGTCTCCGCCTGGTTACGACCGTCCTGATCGAACTCGATGAGGCCTGGCAGCAGGAACGCAGCTATTTGTCGTTCACACCCGGAACCCCGGCAGCGTCGTCGTAGTGGCTGTGGATAAGTGGGCAACTGCGGAGGTGCGGAGCAGTTGTCCACTTATCCACAGCCCGGGCTTCTGTAGGAGGTCCCCCCGCTGAAAGGTCACCAACGATTTTACAGAAAGAAACTTGCACTATCGAAGGGGAGACTTTACGGGACTCGCTGATGTCCTGTGCGGTAATCTCTGATTAGATTTAGATAGTCAAGTAGCACCTCTGCCAATATTTTAGGATATAGAAAAAAAGCAAAGCGTCCTACGAATCTCCTGTGTCTACAGAATCGCATCTTATCTTGTATTATTTTTATTTGTAGCTTAATAACTCGTGTATGCTGAAAATTTGTGCCTTTATCGAATTCCTTGTAAAGATTGATACTTGTTTCGTAAAATGCTATTGTGTTAGATTTGAGCATTCCTGACATACTGGTTGGGTGAAGTCTATATATAGACATAATATTTGAGTCATAGGCAATAGGGCCATGATGCGCACACCAGAGACGAAGCGCAGTATCACCATTATCCGTGGTTAAATAATAAGCACATGGTAAGTAGTTTGCAATATAACTACGTGCAAATAGACTAGCAGTAGGAATATGGGACACTATAGAAGATAAATCGTTGTTTATGTCTAGTCGCCTCGGAAGATTTGGAAGACTGACATAATGAGGAAGTCCGCGTTTATCGTGGCGTATTGCAATAGCATCATGACAACACATTGAGTATTCCGGGTTAGTCTCCATAAACTCGAACTGTTTTTGTAGTTTGTTGGGATCAATCCAGTAATCATCACCGTCGCAGAGTGCAATATACTTGCCGCGTGTGCGTTTGATGCACCGGTACACATTGGCTTTTGCACCCACATTATAGTCGGCGGTAACGACTCTGATGACGTCAGGGTAGCGTTGGGCGTACTCGAAGACGATTTCCCGCGTCCCATCGGCGCTAAAATCTTCGCCGATGATGTACTCGAATGGAAACGCCGTCTTTTGCGCCAGAACGCCTTCGATGCAATCCCGGATATACGGAGCGTGCTGATATGTATAGGTCCGCACGGTCACAACAGGTGCGGGGATAGCTTCCAATACCCTGTTCGGCAGTTCGTAAGAGTCGTTGACTCGTCTCTCGATTTCAGCGGCATCCAGGTTCATCAATCCCTCACTCGATATTTTTATTCAGCGTGCTCGGTTGCGGACGCATCGCCTTGAGTAGTACGCGTAACGTTTGCAGTAATTCCTCACGTTCTACCAACAGCAATATGCCGGCATACACGAGCGAGAATACCACCGCTTTTACAACTCCACTCAACCAATCGTTCCCGGCGCCGTTCGCCAGCGTCAGGGCTCCGTAAACGGCGAGCAATCCCAGTCCCATCGCCAGGGCGGGAACGCAGAAAAGTTTCCGGAGCGAAAAATCCACCAGGCGGCGCGCCTCCGCATACAGAATGATCATCCCCACCACCAGCATCGCGTCCACCGCCAGGGCCACCCCGGCGATGCCCAGCCCCGGCCCCAGCGTGACCAACCCGGCCACCATCACCGCCAGTTGGATGATGCGCGCCCGGATGACCCGCTCCGGCGCGCCCGAAAGGATGAGCAGCGAGCTGATCATGTTTTTGATCGGATCGAACATCGTGTAGACCAGCATCAGCCGGAACGCATCCAACATAGGCAGCCACCTGTCGCCGAGCACCAGGCGGATAACCTCGGGCGCGACCAGCCACAGCAGCGCCGCTATCCAGAAGTTGGCGCGCGCCATCAGCATGTTGACCCACGCAAACGTCCGGGAAAGGCGCGGCCGATCGTCCAACAGCTCGGTGTACGTACCGATGACGACCTGGACGAGAGGAAGCATGAGCACATGGCGCGGGTAGGTGGCATAGCCGTAGGCTTTGTCGTAAAATCCCAGCGCTTTGTCGCCCAGCGCGACGCCGGTCCAAATGTCGTCCACCCGGTCTAGCGCCTCCAGCAGGAGCGCTGTCCCAAACACCTTACTGCCGAAACCGATGAAATAGCGTGCCAGTTCTTTCGACCAACCCAGGCGCGGCCGCCACACCGGACGGATGACGCCCAGCAGCATGACCCAGATAAGCGTCGCCGCCATATTGCCACAGAGCAACGCCCATACGCCCCATCCACACCAGGCCAACCCAACGGCAACGAGCGTCGTCGCCACGGCGCTCGCGGCCTGCGCGAGCGCCAGGCGGCGAAACTGCACCTGTCGGGTCAACAGCGTATTGATCGTGCTCATCTGCAACCCGACGAATGAAATGGCAAGCATAATCCAAAAGACCCAACGCGTATGCTCCGGCGCAAAGAGCGCGACGCCCACTGCCAACAGCGCGGCCCAGACCAGGCTGAACAGTAATTTGAGCGTAAAGCTGACCCGGAGAATTTCCTCGGTAACGCCCTTCTCTCCTCTTGTACGATGCAGAAATGCGGAGTGAAACCCAAAATTGGGCAGTACCACGGTGAGCTGAACGACCGATGTGACGAAGGCGAATACGCCAAAGGTCTCCGGTTCCAGCAGCCGGGCCAGGGCGATGGAACCGCCAAAACCTATGACCAGGCTGATCACGTTGGCTGTGACGTTGTAGATGGAAGAAGTGACGCTACGTCGAACCAGACTCATTCATCAAAACCTATCATCCTCTGGTAGGCCAATATACTCCCGCAAATCTCTCCATCAGCTCAACGACATCTTTGGTCGTTTTCGAGCCAATCTCTGTCAGCTCCTTGAGCCACTTGGCGTTGCGGTAAAAAATGGATTCTGGCTCGGGGATCAGTCCGCCGATAATCGCGTCTATCATCTGCTCTGCTCCCATAGCTACGCTCATGCGCGTTTCAAAGCCTTCTTCGCGCATGCGATGTGTGGAGACACAGTAGTTGCGCCGGTCCTGATCGAGCAACTCAAGAAAAGTCACACGCAAGTGCGGGTTGAGGTTCTGGAAAATTTTGACCAGGTCTATCACACGCAGGTTCTCGTGTGCGATGTTGTAGCACGCGTGCTGGACCAGATATTTCTCCGCAAAATAAACCGTAGCCCGTGCACAGTCGTCTACATGCAGAAATGGGCGCCATTGCTGTCCGTCGCCGAAAACTTTGATCTCGTTGTAGAGGGCGCTGAAAAGACTAAAGATATTGATTACCAGATCGAAACGCATACGCGGCGAGTATCCGAACAGTGTGCCATTGCGCAAAATGATCGGCCTCCAGGTAGCATCGGCGAGGTCCGCCAACGCTTGTTCTGCCTTGACTTTAGTGACCGCATACGTTGTCAAGGGATTCAACACACCATTTTCGTCAATTGGCCCCTCGGCTGCGCCATAGACTGAGCAAGATGATGAGAAAATAAAACGGATGCCTTTGCGCCGGGCCCCCTCGGCCAGGCTTTCGGTCGCCAAAAGATTTACTTCTTCTGTCAGCTTGGGGTTCAATTCTGCCGAGGGATCGTTCGAGATTGCCGCGAGGTGGATGAGACAATCACATCGGTCCAATACCTCATCACGTAAACGCGGGTCCAGGCAGACGCTGCGGAGGTCTTCACGAATCAATTCAACGCGCGGCTGAAACGCGCGCAGGTGTCCGATGCCAAAATAGCCGATGTCCACAACCCGCACATGGTGTCCACGTGACAGCAACTTGGGAATTAAAACAGAGCCAAGATAGCCCGCGCCGCCTGTGACAAGGATGTTCATTCCTGGTGGTTGCTGATTTGCGGTTTCTGGATTGTGGCTTGTCATCATAACAACTGCCGCTCTGCATCTACGAGCGCCTCCACCACATAGTCCATTTCTTCGCTGGTGATGCTGGTGTAAAACGGGAGGGTGATCACCCGCCGCGATAGCGCTTCGGTGCGCGGCAGCGGTCGGTCGGCAAAACGGCGGAAGTAGGTCTGTTCGTGTACAGGGGGAAAGAAGTAAGGACGTGTTTCGACGCCCCGTTCCTTGAGGAATTGGATCACCGCATCGCGCTGTGTGGCGCCGGCTTCGGGTACGAGGACAGTAAAATCCTTAAACGTATGCCGCACATTCGAGTTCCACGGCAACGTTTCAAACGTCGTTTGTTGCTGAATGTGATCGAGAAAATAGCGCGCCTTGGTCTGGCGTTCCTCCAGCCGCGCGTCGAGGTGACGTAGATTGTACAAGCCGATGATCGCGTGAAACTCGCTCATCTTGCTGTTGACTCCGCGCCAGTGTGCGTCATAATTGTCCTCGATGCCATAGTTGCGCATTTTGCGAATGCGGCGAATGACTTCAGGATCACGGCTCGAGACCATGCCCCCCTCAACGCTCACCAGCACTTTGGTTACCGACAATGAGAATACCTCGGCGCTGCCGAAACCACCGACACGGCGGTTATTCAACGCAGAACCAAATGCATGCGCCGCATCATAGAGAACAGCGATATGGCGACAGCGCCGCCCAGCGGCTTGATCCACAATGGTCTGAATCTCATCCACTCGACAGGGCAGTCCGTACGTGTGTACGGGCATGACCATTGCGACATCTTCATGCTGTGCGAGCAATGTCGCTACATCCGCAGGCGACAACGTGAGATCATCCTCACACTCGGCGAACACAGGCACGCCGCCCGCGAATAGCACCGCTTGCGCGGTTGCCATGAAGGTAAAGCTCGGCAAGATGACCTTTTGACCTGGCGTCAAGCCCAACGCCTGAAGCGTCAGGATCAGTCCCATCGTGCCCGATGAGGTCGTGACGACCTGCGTGCCCAGGTAATCGCCCGCTTCTTGCTCGAATGCCGTCACATACTTGCCAAAGTTGGTGATCTTGCCATTTTCGAGAATTTCGCGGAACGGTTCTTGGACTGTCTCGAACGCGGGAAGATCAGGTTTGATGAGCGGGATTTTGGTCATGTGATTAAGCCTCCCAAGATACCAGTGCATATGAAAGCTTTGACTCTTTGGTTCATCATGTCTTCAACCAATGAGAAACACAATGATCAGAAAGTTGGGCATTTTTATCTTGATTTCTCCCATTGTCAGCCGTGATCAAGTCTCGCCGATTTGGCTTTACCTCAGATGTCTCACCTATCGTTACACCCCAGAGCGAAATGTATCCAGGTAATGCTTGATCTTTGCGGGCGGATTCCACATCATCACATCAATGATGGATAGGGCCGGTTCAAACTTGTAAGGGCTACAGTCATAAATCATACTCGTGAAAGATTGGATGGTGAGCTTGATGCCGTGTTCCTCAAAACGCTTTCTATCAAATAGCACGGCGCCACCGATGGGGTTGATGTATTCGCTGGCTCCGACCGCTCGCGAAATAAAAAATGCCCAGTCCCCGGGGCCTTCGACTGTTCCCTCAAAGACGAGGTTCATCTGAGAAAACACGCGAATCGGGGTGGCGATGCCCAATCTCTGGCAAGTCTTCCTGAACGTTATGACGTTTGTCTCGGACAAATTGGGACTCACTTCCGAAAAGCATTCCTCTAAGAAGCCGACGACTTGCTTGTAGTAAGGCGCCTTTTTCTTATAATGTTGCAACTGTCGCAAAATTCGCCCGCGCCAATCGGTTTCCATCGCAATCTCGACCTGATTGATGGGAACACCACGGGGATGTTTCCTAAGCGGCACCGTGATATATTGCCAGCCTGTGGTGGGATGTAGAATGCGATTGCGATTCATCCAATGGTGCCGCTCGTATTGGGGGGTGTCGAACACGATCCACTCATCCACCATATTGATCAGGTCAAAATAGCCCAGCCAAGGGAAAAAATACGGCTGCATGATGCCGAGTTTCATGACGCATCAGCTCCGCAGCAGCCTGAATCGGCACGGTCGGAGACCGGCCTGAGCGGAGGGGAAACGGCCAAACGCTCAACATCCTTGAGCGCCTGCTGAATCTCCGCCCACCGCTCAGGAGACGAGCGAATGGTATTGGCGGCAGCGAAATGCCCAGGGCCAGTGTAATCGCGATGCAATGCATAGCCCAATCCCGCCATCTTCTCGACCAGATCGGCCCACGTTGCGGCGGGAGCCTGGCAGAATTCTTCGTAGTGGAGGGTCAGCGCCCTGGCCGGGTCAAGTTGCGCCATGCCCGCATCGGTTGCCTGGCGGATGAAGTAGATCTGCCCGGCCACCTGCGCCACCGGCGGCAGGTCCTTGAGCCAGGCGTATTCGGGCGGCTTGAATGAGTACCAGAACTCCTCCGAGCCATTACGCCTCTGACGCCCTTCCAGCATGGACTGGACGACGTAAGCCGGTTCGCGTTCGAGATTGACGAACAGGACATTGTCGAACGCGGCATCCAGGAACGGGATGTGATAGTTCAGCAGCATGGCCTTAAGTGCCAGCGGTTTGCCCAGGGCTGCTTCCAGGGCGGCAAGCTCGCGGTTGAGCCGGGCGACATCCACCTGCGCCAGCTTCTCCGGCAAGACGACGTCCGCATCCGGTTGCAGCGGGAAGAAGCGCCGCCAGAAATACCAGAATTCATGCGGCGCCAGCGCGCCCTCGGTTTTGCCGAGGGTCGAGGTGAACGGGACGGTCTGCTTGAACCCCGAAATCTCCCCGTGGATATCGTTTTCGATCAAAATCTGCTGGATGCGCGCGCCGAGATAGGGCGCCGCATAAAAACGGGAGATCAGGTTCGTGGGATAGCCCCACTGCTGGCTTTCGGCCAGCCACTGCATGAAGAGGGTCGTCCCGCTGTGCGGCGCGCCCATGAGCAGCAGGAGCGGCAAGCCCGGCCGGGTGTACTGCCGGTTGACTTCCTCCTGGCACCGGGTCAGCAAGCCGTTCACCTCCCGCAGCAGGCTCTCCAGCTTGTGACTTCGGCGAAAGTCGCCAATCCCGTGCTCTTCTTGGGCTGTGCTCATCGTGTTCCGATCCAAAGCAAGGTATTGCGGATGAATTTGAGATTGTCGCCGGCTGCGATCAAGCCGAAGCCGGGTCGGGTGGTGGCGTTGGCGGCGATGAGACCGGGCTGGGCGCCGGTCTGCGAGCCGATGAACCCCGAATCGGCGGCGACGACGACCCGGCCCTCGCCGGTCAGGCGCCCCCGGTCGGCCGCGACGGCGAAATACCGGCCCTGGGACGTGCTGCTGTTGCGATAGTCGCGCAGCGCGCCGGGCAGGGCAACCAGCGCGACGCCGCCCTCCCCGGTGCAGAGGCTGGAGCAGTTGTTCGTCACCAGCGAACGCACCGGCTGCCCGGTCTGCGCGCCGGAGATGATCGGATGCGCCAGGCACAGGTCTGCGCCGGAGATTTCGACCGGCTTTTTCCATTCCGGGGAGGCGAAAAAGGTGTTTTCGATCTCGATGCCGAAGTTGCGGGCCAGCACCGCGTCGTTGCAGGTCATATTGGGATATGGCTTGCCCGGAATATCTCCGTGATTCGCCATCAACAGCAGCCCGCCGCCGCGCCGCACAAAGGCCGGAATCGCCTCAAGCTCGACCTCCGTGTAGGGGTTGTCGGCGATTTTCCGCGTCGTGATCACCAGCACGTCAACCTCCCCCAGCAGATCGCCGGACAGGGGCGCGGGCGGCGAGAAGCGGATCGCGCAATCGGGGATTCGCTCCAATTCCAGCAGGAATGTCGCCAGCCGCCCTCCGTCCTGGCGGTGAATGCGGGCCTGGAGACCCAGGCTGTCAATCAAGACTCTCATGCCATCCTTATGCTGCTGCGCCTGGCCCAAAGACCGCGCCTTTATCTCCGTCGAATCAGTCCTGAACGCAGCGCACACTGTAACCGTAGTTCTGGCTCATGTCCCAGCGGTTCACTGTGCCGGAGAGGGTCAATTGCCGCGCCCAGACGCGCAAGGGCGATGCTTTCGTGGCAGACCACCAATAACCGAGACGGCCGATACACTGGAAACCCCCATAACAACAACGGCCACCCGGCACGGCCGAAAAACCGACTGCATCCGTGCCATGTCTGACAGAGACGCCAGTTATGAAGCTCCGCGCCATACGCCGCAGGGCCGTCAGACCGCGCGCCTGGGGTCGGGTGAGCGCTTCCCAACGTGGATGCGCGGACGTATTGCAGTCGCCCCCCAGGGGCGAACCGACCGGACGGCAAGATTTCAGCGCGTAGCCCACGTTGGCCGCCGTGATGCGCTTATGGGTGCGGATCAGGAAGTCCGTTAACTCCGACCATTCCGCATCGCTGGGCAGGTGCCAGCCCGGCGGGCACGCCGCCAGGGCCGCCGGCCAGTTGTACAGCACGCCGTAGTTACGGTAATTGGCCGTGGCTTTCGCTTCCTCGACGTTGTAGCCCTGATAATCGTAAACGTAGTAGAAAGCGGAACCGTCCGGCGTTGTTGTCGCCGGGCATACGGCCGGCAGGTATCTGAGATTCTCGGCCAGCCAGCATTGCGCGCCGATCTGCACGGTTTGATACGTGGCGCCATCCCGGGGATCGGTCAGTGTGTCCGTGACCATCTTCCATCCTAACCCGGACGAACCGGAACCGATAACGTTTTAACGTTCCAACGTTAAAACGTTCCGGCAAGATACTAATCCCGGACGCAGCGCACGCTGAGACCGGCCGCCTTGTCGAAGTTGGCGCGGGTCACATCGCCGAACTCATGGCGCATGAACCGATACCAGGCACGCGTCCCGTAATACTCGGTGGCTGACCACCAGAAGCCGTGGAAGCCAAGCTCGGTGAACGCTCCATAGGCAAAACGGCCGCCCGGCAGGGCCGAAAAACCCACCTCGTCAGTGCCATAATGCAAACCCACGTTGACGGAGACAGTCTTCCGTTCGGGCGGAGGCGTGCTGAGCGAATCCCAGCGCGGATGCTCGGCGGTATCATGGACGCCGCCCAAAGGCGAATCCACCTGGCGGCGCGATTTCAAGGCGTTGCCGACGCAGTTGGTGTGAGACCAGTCGTTCAACAGGCCGTGTTCCGCCATCAGGTAATCCACCAGTTGCGTCCACTCGGCATCGCTGGGCAGATGCCATCCCCGCGGGCAAGCCGCCAGCGCCGCCGGCCAGTTGTAAAGCCCCCCGTAGTTCCGGTAATTGGCCGTGGCTTTGGCCGCGCTGACTTGCTTCCCCTGATAACCGTACACGTAGTAATAAGGTTTCGTTTGAGAATGATTCTGGACGCTCTGCCAGGGACGCAATAACGAACGTTCGGAGATAGGCGACACGGACGGCAGATACCTTAAGTTCTCGGCCAGCCAGCATTGGTCGCCGATCCATACGGCGCGATAGGTGTTGCCATCCCGGTCGTCGGTAAATGCGTCGTCAGTCTTCATAAAACCCCATTTGCAATACCGCAAGACTTGCTTTTGTCACCCTGAGCGGGTCTGCCCCGTGAGGTGCGTTGCAGCGCGATTCCAGCGAAGGGTCTCGTCACAGCATGAGATTCTTCGCTGGATTCTCGCCGTTACGAGAGTTTAGGGGCGAACCCGCTCAGAATGACAAGTTGCGAACAGCGAGTTTTGCTCCATTACCCCCATTCACAGGACAAACGGTGATTTCAGTAGGCCGGGCTGCTCAATGACGAGCGGCGCGACTTTGCGGTCATCGCCCTGGTTCGTCACCGGGAAGGATGAAGTCCTGAACCGGCCGGGGCCGAGGAACTCATCCTCGAAGCACAGGAAGGTGCCGACGACGTAATCCATGTACATCCGGCCGCCCAGCGGGGCGACAAACTGCTTCTGACGGAAGAATGGTTGCAGCACCATCTTCTCGATATCCGGGGACTGAAAAGCGTGTTGCCATTGCTCCTCTTCCGTCACCCAACCGGCCAGGATCCCCGCGCTCTTGCCCAGCAGGTACGGTTTGATGATCCAGCCATCCTTGTCGGCCCTGGCCTGTTCCCACAAATCGGGCCGTTGGCTGCGGGTGTACGTCGGCGCGATGTGTTGGGTGAGAAAGGCGATTTCATCCGCGTTCAGGAATTGCGCCAGGAAGTCCTGGTTCGTCAGCACCGATAGGAAGCGCTTATCGTGGATCAGGAACTTGGTGCGCAGATCGTTCAGGCTGTTCGCCGCGGCAAGCTGTGCGATGATCGCGTCATCGAGCGTTTCCAGGTCCATCTGGTTGAATTCATCAATCACCGCCGCGCCGGATAAAAGCTCAGGCTGCCGGGCAATTTCAGCCGGGGTGTGCACGGTGCAGGGGATGCCGGACTTCTCGAAGATCTGCGTGTAAAGGCGCAGGTCCATCGGCCGGTCGGCCGGGCTTTTCAGCGCACACACCCGTTCGAACGGGCCGAAGTAGCCGGTCAGGTGGTCGAGGAAGCGGCGGTAGCGGCTCGGCGGCTGGTCCATGCCTTGCTCGGCTGCCAGCCGGCAGGCGATCAGTTCCGTGACGCCCGCATTGAAGAAGCCATCCAGCGGGAACCGGCAGCCGATTTCGCAGACGCGGATTGCCTTGTCCTGGCCGATGACAAAATCGGGACGGTAGGTGCCGGTGCGATAGGGCCGCTGCGAGGCTATTTCAACGATCCGCCTGCCTTTCGGCGACAGCGGCATGAGCGAGGCGTATTCATCGTAATGGGCCACGAAAAAGCGGATGGCCCGGTAGAGCAATTGCTGTAGGGTGTGCAATTCTTCACACCGGGCAGGCGAGACCAACATGGGAGCCTTGTGGAACCATTGCGAGATGCGCGCAATTTCATTCTCGGCTACTTCGAGAAACGCCGGTTCAAGATAATTCATCTATTCCTCCCACGTTGCTCGGGCGGCGATTATCAGAAGCCGTTTCTGTAGCGCGCGACTGCCTGCGCATATTGCTTCACTCTGGCGACGAATGCGCTCGGCCGCAGCAGATAGTAGCGCCAGCCCAGTTGCTGACGCCGCCAGGCTTCCTGTTCCTTCTTGATTTGCTCTTGGAGCACATCGGTATGGTGATAGCCGGTGTCCCGGTCGAGCTGCTGATAGAGACAGATGATATCCGAGAAGCGCTTTTCCGGCTGTGCGATCATCCTGGCGGTGAGGCCGTGGAAGTGCCAGCGGTATACGGCCATGACCTCATTCAGATACCCCACCGTTCCATGATGCGCGCACCACAGACGGACCAAGACATCGGTACACCAGACCTTGAGCCGCCACTCCGGCAAAGTGGCGAGCACGTCGCTGCGCGCCAGATGGCTCATCAGCGGCGTGCTGATGCGGCTGATCTCCGCAAAGGTCAATGTGTCCGGCATAGCGTCGGTAAAGTAGAGGCCAGCGCTGGTGTTGTCCCCATTCACGACGAAAACGTTGTGGAAGCAAAAAGTCATCTCGGGATGCGCTTCCATGATGTCTACTTGCTTTTGCAGCTTGCGCGGGTCAATCCAGTAGTCATCCCCTTCGATCATGGCATGGTACTTGCCCTGGCACGCCTGTTGGACGCGGTAGCTGTTCGGCATTGCGCCGAGGTTAGCCTCGGATGGCAGGACGCGTATCTTCTCCGGGTATCGCCCGGCGTAGGCCAACACGATTTCCCGCGTGCGATCGGTGCTGCAATCCTCGCCGACGATCACCTCGAAGGGGAAGTCGATGCGCTGCATCAGGATGCCTTCCAGGCATTGGGCGATCCACTTTTCGTGATTGTAGGTGACCAGCCGCACGCTGACCAATGGCTGTATGCTCATGGAATGACTTGCTCCTGAGCAGGAGACTCGTTTCTTTCGACAATCCCGGTCTGTAACCCGGGCAGACCCGGTGCATAGATCCACTGCTGGGCAAAGGTTTCAAGCGCCTCTCGATGCTCCTCACAGATAGCGGTCAACTCGGCAATGTATTCATCCGTCGTGATGCGTCTGCCGCAGTATCTGGAGCACATAATGCGCAGCGCCTGAAGGTACTGATTCCCGAGCAAAGAATGCAGCATCCAGTGCAACCAGACACCCTTTTTGTAGATGAGCGCACTGATCAAGCCTTTCCGCTCGTAATCCTCGCTGCTGACCTCAGCCAGGGGCTTGTCCCCCCAGGTGGCAACGGCCTGCCGGTAAGCCTCTCGGTACGCTTCAAGTGTTTCGTCGAGACGGGATTCGCCTCTCGATTCCAGGTAGAGCAACGCCAGGTATCCGGCCAATCCCTCGGTCAGCCAACGATCTCCGTGGCCTTTCGCCCACACGCCGCGGCCCCACCACTGATGCGCCAATTCGTGGGCCAGGGTGCGCGCGTTCAGCCTGTTCTCGCCGACATGGATCAGGTCGCGATCGGCGTAGCCGCCGGGAACGTAGCTCGGCCCCATGACTACGACCAGATGGGAATGCGGATACGGCCCCAGGCTCGTCTCGCAGAAGTTCAGGGTATCCAGCACGACCCCGGCCAGCTCCGGCCTGGGCGCCCCCCACAGGAACGTACACCGGCCAGCATCGTGCCTGTGCAGCCGGCCGCCCACGACCGACATGCCTGGATACTCATCCTGGGTGTCCCACTGGCAGCAGACGAATTCGCCCGCGTTCCAACGGCGGATCAGCGGCGACGAGGCGGCCGCCTCCCACTCGGCCGGCATCTGCAATTGAACCACATAGCGGCCAGGGGGGACCGGCAGCAGCTCCTCTTGCCGGTCAGCAAGCACCGGGAACCAGAACTGGTCATCGCGCAGCCAGAAGAAGTCCTCGCCGATGAACGCGCGCGCCTGCTCCCCCGCGGCGTCACTTTGCGCCAACCGTCCCGCGTAAGCCACCTCCAGGATCGGCTGCGCCTCCATGGCGCCTGCTGGCACGCCAATCGTGATCCGGCCGGTTTCGGCCTGCGCAAAGCCGCACTCGCGCGCCCCAAGACAGACACGCGCCGCCTGCAAATGGGGGTTGATCTGCAAGGTCAATTCCCCGGTCAGCGCCTCTCCCGCCAGATGAAGCACCGCAGTGGCGGTCATCTCTGATCTGGCGGGGTCGAGAGACGCCGTGATGTGGTATGGCACTATTTCATCCCTGATCCAAGAATCGCCCCTGCCACTCTGGATTCGAGGCTTCAGCCGGTTTCTCTGGGCCGCGAGCCTGACCGGCTAAAGCCTCGACTCCCTAAGATCAGGCGTTCTTCTTGAAGAACTCGCTAGCCTGCACCAGGTACTCAAGCGGCGCCACCCGTTGCAGCACGCGGTTGTCATAGGCCCAGCGGCGGTTCCACTGGGCGGTATACATCCTGTCGCGCCAGACCCGAGTCATCTCCTCGCCGATGATCACCGTCGTCAAGAAACGATAGCGGTCGCTGTAGCGGAGGAATTGATCGAAGGTCGTCAGGATGATCTCTTCCTGCCCCGAATCCGAACCGAGCAGGGGAGATCGCCCGCTGTAGTTCGAGGACTGGTCATAGACGTCCGTGATGATCGCCATCGGCGTCGCCGGCGCGATGTGCTCCGACAGGATCTCGTAGGCTCGCTCCAACCTCTCTCTGGTGCGCTCCAGGGGCGGGTGAAGCTCCGGGTAGCGATCCGGGGGATAGAAAGTGGGGCTGCCGGCTGATTCCAGGATCAGCTTGTACAACACGATGGCGAAGCCGCCCAGCGCCGCGCCCTTCAGCCGGCGCTCGACCGCGGCGAAGGGCATATCCTCGTCGCCTAATGCGATGAGAGCAAAGCCGTTCATCAGCGGGGCGCCGACCCTGGCGGCCGCCGCCACCATGCCGGCGACGCCCGGAATCACCTCAACGTCGAATGCGCCGTCATGGTATTGTTGGGCCTCGATGAAAAAGCCGGCATATCCCCAGATCCCCGTGTCGCCGCCGCTCAAGATCGCCACCGACTTGCCCAATAGGGCTTGGGCCACGACCGCGGCCACGCGGCTCTGTTTTGCCGCTTCGGGGGTGTCGGCCGCGGCCATGGTCACGCGGTCGTCTATGATCTGCGCCGCCCCGTTCAGAAAGGGCCGCGCGATTTCGATGAACCCAGGATGCCCCGCCACGACATCCACGCTCCGCAAGACCGCCTGCGCTTCTGGCGTGATCTGGCTGCGGGTGTGCCCGATGCTCAAAGCATATACTTTGCCTCTGGACATCATAGGTTTTCTTTCGTGGTCTTCACAATCTGCCCCATCTCCAACAGGATGCCGAGCGCAAAGTCCGCATCCATCAATTTCAAGGCCAGAGCCGCCTTGCCGAGCGACTGCGTCAAGCTGGACAGGCTCGCCAGATACGTTATATGCGCCATCTGCAAGCCGCGGGAGATCGCATCGCAAAAGGTCATCAACCCCAACGGGCACAAGGCTTCCCGGCCCCATTGGTCGTTCAGCCGGTAGAAATCTTCGCAGCTCGCCGCGCCGCAGACGCCGCAATCCACACCGCTGGGCCGATTGGTCTGCTTGAAGCCTACGATCAGGATCGCCAGGCTGGCCTCGGCGCGCGTCCTGATGGTCGAGAGGCATTTGCTCCAATAAGGCGGGAAGGCATCCGCCTGAACCAGTTGCATGAAATCGCTGACGAACTGCTTGCGCTCGTCGCCCGACAGGAACAGGGAGGTGATCCGGTAGTTCAGTTGCGGTCCGGCCAGGATCGCGCCCATCATCTTGACGGCTATGTTCCAGGCGATGGTCTGTTGCACTTCGGATGTATCCAGGCTGGCTCTCATCGCGTTCCTTACTTCGTCTCATCTTCTGGAATCGAGGCTTTAGCCGGTCACTTGCGTCATCGAGAGAAACCGGCTGAAGCCTCGATTCCGGTTGGCCTTGGAATTCCCTCGCCGGCAGCGAAGGCGTAATCCAACTGGCACCGGATATCCGGCCCCAACGGATCGCCGAGGAACGCCTCGGCCCGCGCCCGGCACCCGCTGCACGCGTATTTGAGCTGGCAGACGCCGCACCTGCTTTTCAGCTCGGTCCGATCACGATACAGGTCAAGCTCCGCTGAATCGAACCAGATCTCCTCCAGGCTGCGCCGGCGCAGATTCTCGGTCGTAGGCGGCAGGAATGGGCAGGCCCGGATCGTGCCGTCGGCGCCCACGGTCAGCTCCGTCAGCCCCGCGCCGCACTTGCTCATCAGCAAAGGCCCGCGCTCGATGTCGGGCGTGGCTCGCTTCCGGCCCACGCCCGCCCAGACGAGCCGGGTCGGCCGGTCGCGATGTTGCGCCCGTTTTTCCTCCATGATCTGGCCCAGCCGCTCGAATTCCTCTTGCGACAGGCACAGATCACGCAGGGCCTGGCCGCGGCCCGAAGGTTGCAGGTCGTTGATCGCGAATTTGGCGGCGCCCAACGCGACGGCCAGGTCAACGATCTCGCCGAGCTGATGCAGGTTGTGCCTGGAAACCACGGTGAAAATGGCGAAAGGCGCCCCATGCTTGACCAGATTGTGGATTCCTTGCACCGTCCTGTCGAAAGCCCCTTTGACTCCCCGGAAGCTGTCGTGCACCTCGCCGATCCCATCCACGCTCACTGCGATGTCATGCAGGCGCATGGCCGCGATGCGGCTGGCGGCCGCGTCATTCATTGCGAGCGCATTCGTGGTCAATGTGACGGACAGCTTCTTGGAGATGGCGTATTCCATCACCGCGAACACGTCCTCGCGCAAGAGCGGTTCGCCGCCCAAGATCCCCAGGTTGTGTACGCCCAAACTGACGCACGTATCAACCAACCCCAGGGCTTCCTCGGCGCTCAGTTCTTGATCCAATTTCCGGCCGGCGCTGACCAGGCAGTGCTGGCAGCCCAGATTGCAGCTATTGGTCACCTCCCACTTCACCGTCGTCGGCATGATCAGGGGGTAGTGCAGCCCCCATTTGCTGACCACGCCGATCAGACGTTGGGTAGAGGCCCGCAATTGCGGTGATTGGAGGATGGCCTTTAGCTCGTCCCGCGGAGATTCCAGCAGTCCCCAAAAGCGCAATAGTACGGCAGCGCGTTGCTCCTGCTCGTCCGCACACGCCGCACAGGCGTCGCCATCTCCTTCGGCAAAGATGCGCCGCAGCGCCACGCGCAGCCTGGACGCGCCACAGGTGGGGCAACTGCCCGTCAACGCGCCCAACCTGGCCCTGAACTGAAGGCCGTTGATCTCAGCCAGGGCCGCGGCTATGGCGGCGTGCTCCACCTTCATGCAATCATATCCTCATGAGGCCGTAGCCCCAGCATGTGGTCAGTGCGGGCGCTTTGCGCCCGCACTGACGGCGCGACAACCGGCTTCACCCATCCGCAGGTCCACTGCGCTATTCCCTGAAGAACCATTTCGGGCGCCTGAGACAGAGAGACGGGTGCGACTTCTCAGGCGAACCTTTCCCTGCCACGATTGATCAGTTACTTGTTGTTGATCCACGCAGCGCTGGTGGAATCATCCATCAACTCCTCCAGCGTGCGCATAACGCCCTGAGCAGCGCGGGACTAGACGTCTACGCAGTGCAGGTCCGAAGCATCCACGCAATGCAGGTCCGAAGCATCCACGCAGTGCAGGTCCGAAGCATCCACGCAGTGCAGGTCCGAAGCATCCACGCAGTGCAGGTCCGAAGCATCCACGCAGTGCAGATCAGACGCGTCTGCCGATCTCGCCAGCCTGCTCAGAACCCTCAACGCCGTGCTTGCCATGTGCCATCCTCCTTTCTTTGCCAGACTAAACTACGGTTCTTCAGGGAAGAGCGCAGTGGACCTGGCCATCCCCCCCCCGCCAGGTATCCCACATCTCGGTTTTCCTTGTCTCCTTGTTTCCTGACCTCCTTGTCCCCTGATCCACCGGTCTCCTTTTTTGTCGGCTCCTACCTGGCGCGCAATGTCATTAAGGACCGGTTTCAGCCTGGTCGTACACCACCACACCGCCCTCAGGCGGGCACACCTCGCCAGGCCGCGCGCCAGCCGCAGTGTGCAACACTTGCAAGCCCGACGCGCGGCGCAGGTCGGCTTCCAGCCCGGCCAGCAGCAGCGAGTCGCCGCAGATCAGGATGAGGGGGAAGTGGAAACGTCATGTTGTCAGTATACAACAAAACGTCCGCGCAAGTCAAGCGAAAAAGTTATAGAACGTAGGGCAATCGCATCTAATAAGGATAATATAATTAGTGACAGTAGACAGATGAGTCAAGAAGTGCTATCCTTCAGGTATCAGGAGGATCGCCATGAGCGACAAACCGACCGTCCCGACCGCAGCGATTACCGACCATTTTGCGCGCCTAGAAGACCCACGGCTTGATCGGACAAAACGCCAGCAACTGCTGGACATCATTGTCATCGCCATCTACGCCATCATCTGCGGGGCGGATGATTGGGTGACGGTGGAAGTGTTCGGCAACGCCAAGTTGACGTGGTTCCGCACGTTTCTGGACCTGCCCAACGGCATTCCTTTGCATGACACTTTTGGGCGGGTGTTTGGCCGGCTCAATCCAGAACGCTTTGAGCAGTGCTTTCTGGCCTGGATCCAGGCTGTGAGCGAGATCATCCACGGCCAAGTCATTGCCTTTGATGGGAAGGTGCTGCGCGGCTCTTGCGAGCGCGGCCTGGGCAAGGCGGGCAGCGCCATGGTCAGCGCCTGGGCCACCGCCAATCATCTGGTGTTGGGGCAGGTCAAGGTGGACGACAAGTCGAATGAGATCACGGCGCCGCCCAAGTTGCTGCAACTGCTGGAACTGGCAGGCTGCATCGTGACGATCGCTGCCATCGGCTGCCAGACGGCGATTGCCCAAACCGTGGTCGATGGTCAGGCCGACTATGTGCTGGCGGTCAAGGAAAACCAGGGCCATCTCTATGAGGACGCCAAAGGGCTGTTCGATGCCGCCGAGGAGGTGCACTTCAAGGCTGTACCGTACGATTACTGCACGACGACAGACAAAGGGCATGGCCGCCTGGAAATCCGCCAGTGCTGGACGATCTCCGAGGCCACCCTGGTCAATTACCTGCGCAACCGCGAGGGTTGGCCCAAGCTGCAGACGCGGTCAAAGTCGTCAGCGAGCGCCGAATGAATGGCGAGACCACCATTGAGACGCGGTACTTCATCTCCAGTCTGCTGGGCGCTGCTAAGCGGTTGCTCAACGCCATCCGCAGCCACTGGGGCATCGAAAACTCTGTCCATTGGGTGCTCGACATTGCCTTCAATGAAGACCATCATCGCCTGCGCAAGGACAATGGGCCAGCGAACTTCCTCAAAGTCCTGGTCGGCCCGAGCAAATAAGATGCGATTGCCCTAGGAGCAGCGGGCATACCAATCCATGAGACCACAGACACCTTACGAAACCATCGTGCAGCATCCTCGGGGCGGCATGAGCACGAGGACAGTTATCAGCCTATGAGCGTGCTTCTTCGCCCGACGGCCATTCTGGTTGTCGCTGCCAGGCGTCTGTTTGCGCAGTGGGGGCTGGCGGCGGCGATCACTATCGGGCTTACCGTATCTGTCGCCCTGGCCGTCAGCCTGCCGCTGTATGCCGATGCCGTCAATTTCCGCATTCTGGTGACTGAGCTTGGCGCAGTGCCCGGTACCGAAGGCCAGATTGCCCGGCGCTCCCCGTTTGCGCTTATGTTCCGCTACCTCGGTAGCCTACACAAACCGCTGAAGTGGTCGGCCATTGAGCCGGTAGACAGTTATCTGCGCGGCCTCGCGGCCGCCGATCTGGGTCTGCCTCGCAAACTGGTCGTCCGGCACGTTGCCACGAATAACCTCAAGCTCTTCGCGCAGAAAGACTTCGTATACAGCGATACGCGCCAACCGCTGGGTTGGATTTCCCTCGGCACAATCACCGATCTCGCACCGCACATCACCCTGGTGGAGGGACGCTTCCCCGCGGCGGCGCCGGCGAGCCAGGAAAGTCCGATCGAGGCGCTCGTCAGCGAGGCGCTGGCGACCAGGCTCGGCCTGCAAGTGGGCGAAACGTACATCGGACTGGACACCAACGAGACCCTGCGTAAAGGTCAGGCGGCGTTGCTCCAAATCCCGCTGCGCGTCGCGGGCATCTGGCAGGCGGCCGACCCCGCCGATCCCTTTTGGTTCTATGATCCCGCGGCATTGACGGATGTGCTCTTGCTGCCCGAGGCCAGCCTGCGCGACCGCATTGGCAGCCAGGCCGACAGCGAGGTCTTCACGGCGCTTTGGTATCTGGTGATGGATGGCGCCACTGTCAATGCGGCGAACGCGGAACGGCTGCTTGGCAGGATCTTAACGACGCAACGACGGGCGGATAGCCTGCTGCCATTCATCAACCTCGACACATCGCCGGTGGAAGCGCTGCGGACCTACGAGTTGAAGACGGCCTGGCTATCCATCCTGCTGTACGCGTTCAGCATCCCGATCATGGCGCTGGTCCTGGCCTTTGTCGGTATGTCGGCCGGCCTGTCGGTCGAGCGCCAGCGCAGCGAGATCGCGGTGTTTCGCAGCCGCGGCGCCACGGTGTCGCAAGTGCTCGGCATCAACCTCTTGGAGAGCCTCCTCCTGGGCGCGATGGCGCTCGCCGTTGGCGTCATCGTGGGGCAGGCGTTGGCGAGACTGATCGGCCACACGCGGGGCTTCCTCGACTTTAGCGGCGCTGACGTGCTGCGGGTCGTCCTGACCCCCGCGGCAGTCCAGTTCGGCGTCGTGTTGCTTGGCCTGACAGTCGTGGCGCAGGTCGCGCCGGCGTTGGGCGCGGCCCGGCACACCGTCGTCACGTATAAGCAGGAGCGCGCCCGCACGTTGCGCGCGCCATGGTGGCAGCGGGCCTGGCTGGATGTGCTGCTCCTGATTCCGGCCGGATACGCCGCTTATCTTCTGCGGCAGCAAGGCAGCGTCGTTGTGCCGGCGGCCGGTCCGGCGTTGGCCGCGCAAGCCAATGCGCTCGTCAGCAATGCGTTACCCAGCGATCCGTTTCAGAACCCCCTCCTCTTCCTGGCGCCGGCGTTGGCGGTGTTCGCGCTGACGCTGTTAATGCTGCGGCTGCTGCGACCGCTCATGGCGGCGTTTGCCTGGCTCGCCGGCCGCACCAGGAGCGTAGGCGTGCTGCTGGCCGCACGCTACCTGGCCCGCAACCCCAGCCACTACGCCACGCCGCTCGTGTTGTTGATCCTCACCTTGAGCCTATCCGCCTACACCGCATCGTTGGCACAGACGTTGGATGACCACACCTATGACCAGGCCTTCTATGAAACCGGCGCCGACATGCGGCTGGTGGAAGGTGGGCAGGCGAAGTCATCCGGCGGCCTGGTGCTCACGGGGCTGCCGGGGATGGGTGACGCCAAACCGCCCGAAGGCGCGGCCACCGGAAAGACGGAAGGCGCGGCCTGGGAGATCTTGCCGGTCGGTGAGCATCTGAAAGCGCCCGGTGTCGCGGGCGCGATCCGTGTCGCGCGCTATCCCGCGGCCGTGCGGCTCAGCAACAGCCTGCCGACGGGCGTATTCATGGGCGTAGATCGGGCAGAATTCGCGCGCGTGGCTTTCTGGCGCCGAGATTTCGCGTCCGCAAACCTGGGCGCGTTGATGAATGCCCTGGCGGCGGCCCCAAACAGCGTCTTGGTATCGCGGCAGACGTTGGCGCAGAATGGCCTGGCTGTGGGCGATCGGTTGCGCCTCGCCGTCGAGGCGCTGGGCAGCAAAACGGAATTGGATGTCGTGGTGGCCGGCTGGTTCGATCTGTTCCCCGCCTGGTATCCGCAGCAAGGCGCGCTCTTCGTCGGCAACCTGGACTACCTGTTCGAGAAAGTGGGCGCCCAAGTGCCATACGATGTCTGGCTGAAGGTGGACGGGACGCGTGATGGCGCTGAAGTCGTGGCCGGTCTGCGCAAGGTGGGCTTCCAGATTTCGTATGCGGATGATGCCGTGCGCACCGTGCAACGCCAGTTGCGCCGCCCCGAGCGTCAGGGGATCTTCGGCGTGCTGTCAGTGGGTTTTGCGGCCGCAGCCTTCTTGAGCGCCTTCGGCTTCCTGCTCTACGCGCTGTTTTCCTTCCGCCGGCGCTTCGTGGAATTGGGGATGCTGCGGGCCATCGGACTCTCCGCCAGTCAAATGACCGTCCTGCTGGCCTCTGAGCTGGCCTTTCTGATCCTCATGGGCCTGGCGGCCGGCACCGTGTTGGGGGCTGGAATCAGCGAGTTGTTCATCCCTTCCCTGCAAATCGGCAATACCCCGGCCTCACGCATCCCGCCGTATCTCGTCAGCATCGGCTGGCCGACCATTATCCGCATCTATGGGTTGTTGGGGCTGCTGTTCCTGGGCACGCTGATCATCCTGGCAGCCTTGTTGTTGCGGATGCGGGTGTTCCAGGCCATCAAGCTCGGCGAGACAACATAAAGACATCGCCCCTTCGTTCTTATGTCGGGGTCGCCGTGCGAATATCCGGCCAGCCATACGCCACGTCGGCCAGCTCGGCGCCGCCGATAGTGATCGTCTTCTCGCCGACCAGCACGCCGCCCATCGCCTCATAGAATGCGCGCGCCCGGCGATTCTCCTTCAGCGCCCAGATGATCATCGCCCGAAAGCCGTCAGCCACGAGCCGCTGGCTGACGGTCCGCATCAGCTCGCGACCGATACCCCGGCGCTGGTATGCCTCCAGTACGTAGAGGCCGTACAGCTCGCCATCGTAGCCGGGAATGCCATCGCGTTCCGGTCCACCCGATGCCGAGCCGACGATCCACATAGCGTCCTCCGCCACATAGACGAAGCGGCCGGTCCCCTCGATGAACGCGTGCTCGCGCCAGCGAGCCTCACTGCGCTCGTAGCTCAGTCCGGCCAGGTGCTCCGCGGGAACGATGCCGGGATACGCCGTGCGCCAGGTGTCTACGTGGACACGGGCGATGCCGGGGATGTCGTCGGGGGTGGCCTCACGGATGCGCACGGGCGAACTCCTCGGCAGTCAGGCCGAAGATCAACTCGTCGTGGTATGCGCCGCCGGTGTAGATCATGCGCCTCAGCCGGCCTTCGAGCTGGAAGCCGAGCTTCTCGTGCAGCCGTATGGATGCGTCATTGAACGCATAGATGTGCACCGTGACTTTCTGATAGCGCAGCTCGCGGAAATAATAGGCCAGCACCAGCCGGATCGCCTCGGATGCGTAGCCCTTGCGCCAGTGCTCGCGGGCAATCGCCAGGCCATAGCCGAACGTACCGTGCCGCGGTTCGCACGAGTGGGTGTTGATCGTGCCGACCGGGACGCTGTCCAACGTCTCGATCAGCCAGCGGTAGGCGTGTCCTTCGGGTTTGGCAAGCGCGACCTCGGCGGCGAACTTCTTCGTACCCTCCTGCGAGCGCGGGAACTCGATGTGGTAACACAAGCGGGCGATCTCGCTATCTTCGTCCCAGCGCGCGAATGACTCCCAGTCGCCAGGTTCGATGCCCCGCAGGCGGATGAGATGGCCTTGCCAGATATTCATTAAGATAAAGCCCTTTGTCGGTCGCGAGGCTTTCGCCAGTTGCGCCGCGCCACAAGTAACCGGCTGAAGCCGCCGAACTCGTAGTGCTAACCCAGCCTCAATCGCTCGATCTGCTCCGGCGGCGCCCGGAGTTGGATAAGAGTCTCTTGGAGAGCAGCCTGCATCTGCCGCAGCTTCGCCGGCGCGCGGTCGGCCAGGTTCACCAACTCATTCGGATCGCTCCGCTTGTCGCTGAGCCAGGTGGGCGCCGGCCACGGCAGGTAGCCGACGACGGGGCGCCGGCCATCCGCGAAGGGGCCGAGGGGATAGGGCAGGAACTTCGCCAGGCAGTAGCCGTGCCAGTAGAGTGGCTGGTTGCTCGCCACGGGCGACTGGTGCAGGATCCACGCGCCATCCGTGATACTCATGCTGTGGCCGAACTGCCCGCATACGGCGAAATCCCGCGTGTGGGTCGTAGAGTCCTCGATCACAGGTAGCAGGTTCACGCCGTGCAACGGCCGATCGGGAGGTGTTTGCGGCTGCGGCCGGCCGACCGCAGCCAGCACTGTCGGGTAGATGTCTACGAGCTGGACGAGCTGCGACCGGCGCTCGCCGTGGCCGTGCGTTGGATGGGCCACGATGAAGGGGATGTGCGCCTTGGCGTCGTGCTCGTGCGCTTGCAGCTTGCCGATGCGGCCATGATCGCCGTTGAAGGTGCCGTGGTCGGTGGTGAAGATCACGAGCGTGTCTTGCTACAGGTCAAGCCGATCCAGCGCGTCGAGGAAGCGCCCCAGCCAGCGATCCAGGAAGACAACCTTGGCCGCGTAGCGGGCGCGATACGCGTTGAACTGCGCTTCGGTCAGCCGCTCGCGCCAGGGGATATAGGGCGCGGCCGCGGTGATACCCGGCACATCGTAACCGCGCGGATCGAACTGCTTCAGGATATCCTCCGGCGGATCCCACGGCTCGTGCGGGTCAAAGATGTCCAGGTGCAAGTAGAAGTCGCGGTGCGCCCGGTTCGCTTCCAGCCAGTCAATGGCTCGCCGGAAGACCTGAGCGCAGAAATAGTCTTCCTCCGACTGGCGGATAAAATGCACATTGCGCCAGTGCCGCTCGTTCTTGGTCCGCCGGTCGCCCTCCGGGCAGGCGAACGTGACCGGGTCGGTGCGATACGCGTCCGCTTCGCAGCCGCGCACGAAGTCGAAGCCGGTGTAGCCCATGTGGTAATTGCCCGACCCCTGCTCCCACAGGTGGAAGTGGTCGGAAATCAAGTAGCTGACGCGATAGCCATTCTCCACCGTCCACTGCACCGACTGGTTGGGCGGGCCGGAGACCTGGCGCGGCAGGTCGAGGTCGTCCTCTTCCAGCGGCCCCCACCCGCGCTCCAGGAACTCGTGGCGGCCGGTGTAGATATCGCGGCGCGCGGGCATGCACGGCGTCGAGCCGGCCCAGCAGTTGTCGAAGGTGGCGCCGCGGGCGGCCAGGCGATCCATGGCCGGCGTCGGCACGGCCCACGGCGGCGCCTCGGCGCTCCAGCACTGGTTCAGCGGCCGGCCGACGGTGTATGCGCCGACATGGTCGCGGCGCAGGGTATCGCAGAGGATGAGGATGACGTTCATGGTTCAATCCCCCGCCAACAACCGTTCCACGATCTGCTGCCGATATGCGGGCGAAAGCGAGTGGAAATACGCGCTGTAGCCCGTCACGCGCACCATCAGGTCGGGATACTTCGACGGATCCTTGTGCGCCTCCAGGATCTTTTCCTTCGAGACGATGTTCAGGTTGATCAACGTGCCGCCCTGCCGGTTGTGCGTGCGGATGAGCGATTCGAGCGCCTCGATGCCGCCCGCCTCCTTCATCAGGTGCGCGTCCACGTCGAGCTGCAGCGGCGCGGAGTTGCCCCAACCGGGCTGCACCGCGGCCACCGCGGTCGCCTTGGCCGTCAGCGCGCCCCCGCCGCCCGGAAGGAAGCCGGGATCGGGGTTGGCGCTGTGCGAGATGGACGCGCCCGCGTGGCGACCGTTGGGGGTCGCGGCCAGGTCGGCGCCGTAGCGGGCGATGCCGCCGTGCGAGAAGAGGCCGGGGATGACTGTGTAGCCCCCAGGCGTCGGCGCGCCGCGGACGAGCTGCACGTAGGCGTCGGCGATGCGCCTGGCCCACGCATCGGCCCGCGTGCCGCCCACGCCGAAGCGCGGGATGTTCTTGAGCATCAGCCGCACGTGCTCCGCGCCCGCGTAATCGTCCCGCAGGTGCTCGGCCAACTGCTCCCACGCCAGCCGCCGCTCGATCACCACGCGCTGCTCGATGGCCGCGAAGGAATCGGCCACGGTCGCCAGCCCCAGGCCGTCGGCGGTCAGGAAGTAGATGTCCACCCCGCCGGCCGCCGCATCCAGCCCGCGCTCGAGCGGCCCGTGACAGAAGAGGTTCAGCACGATCTCGATCAGGTTGTCGGCATGATGCTGCATGTGCCAGTCGAAGCCTTCTTTGAGCACGCGCGTCGAGATGCCGAGATGCTCCAGGTAGCGTCGCCACAGCTCGTCCATCGTCCGGGGCGCGGTCGGATCATCCACCAGCTCGTGGAAGGCCAGCAGGAACGGCGCGATCAGGCATTGGCGGGTGACATCCTGGTGGCAGTACTCGATGCCGGGCAGCGCCGTCCAGTTGCAGCCGACCTTCGCCCGCAGCCGCGCCAGTTGAATCGGCACGCCGTTGCGGATGTAGCCTTCGTCCAGCCCTTTCGCGCAGGAGATGCTGGGGCCGGTGCCGTCCTCCAGGTTGTAGATCAACGATTGGCGCAGCAGGCCGGGATCGAGGTCATCGTGCAGGCGCACCGCCAGGTTCGACGGGATTTTCAACAGGTGGGAGGCTTCGAGGATCAAGTATGACATGCGGCTGGTGACATCGTGGCCGTCGGCCGCCGGGCCGCCGATCTGGGAGTAATGCGTGTCGTTGAAAAAGAGGCTGGCGATGAACCAGACGGCCATCTCGTCGGCCACGGTGCCGGCCGCGGTGCCCGCCTCGTAGTAAGGGCGCAACAGCTCGTCGAGCTGGCCCAGCGCGCCGCCGTGAAAGTACATGCGATCTACCGCCTGGAACCACGCCAGGAACTGGCACGCCTCGCGCAGATTGCGCGGCGCGCCGCTTACCAGGCGCTCGTTCATCTCCGCGATGGTGAGAAGGTTGGCGCGGGTCGCCGGATCGCCCTCGGCCGCGGCCAACGCACGGGCATGGATCACGTGCCGGCGGATCCAATCCTGGACGCCGAGCACGAAGTCCTCCTCCGCATCGTAGAACGACGTGTCGGCCGGCCGGTTCTGGGCGCGATAGTAGCGGATCTTGCTCAGCAGGCCGTCCCAGCCCAGCTCCAGCCCGATCCGCATGTCCGGCCCGATGTGGTTCATCGCGCCGATGCCGGTCGCCATGAAGTGGTACTTCTCGTGCAGCGGCATCAGATGGTCGGGGCGATCCTCTGGCCGCCAGCCGTGCACGCCCGGCAGGGGAGTGATCCACGCGCCGGCGAGCGCGCTCTGCGGGTGGATGTAGACCGGATGCACCTCCAGCCAGCGCCGGAAGTTCTGCCCGATGCAGGCCGCGCCGTAGGAGCCGCCGTCGGGATGATTGCTGACCCGCTCGAACGGGATTGGGTCAGGCCAGGGGATGTTGCCGTGGTCGTCGGTATCGTGGTGGCCATCGTGCGCCAGCTTGGCCGCGTTGAATTCGAGCTTGGTCGCGGCCAGCGCGGCGATGCGGTCGCGGTAGATGGACTGAGCCGATTTGGGCGTTGTCATACTGCCTCTTGGAAATATACAGACCGTAGAATTCGTGCTAATTCGTGGCTGCTCCCGTCCACGCGCAGCGTGCGTAAGTCCTGTTATTGAAAAGATACGAGACGTTGCACCGTCACCCGGATGATCCGAATGCAGTAGTGTGCGTCGTGGCGCATGTTCACTACATCCATATCGGCGATGTCGTGCTGGCTGCCGGCCATGATGGTCACTTTGCGCGACTCAGGCAGGCTGAAGCGGGCGCAGCTCAGGCCCGCCGGCCGCCAGCCTTCGTCAATGCCGGCCTTGATGAGGTGCCAGCGCAGGTGCTCGCCCCACAGCCCCTCGACCTTCATCTTGACCCCCGTGCGCGGGAATTTCCATTCGAGCGGCTCGGCGAAGATCTCGACGAAGCCGGGCGGCACGCACGCGCTGCCGATCACCTCGACGCCGATGATCGGCTCTTCCTCGATGAACGTGATCGCGCCGTAGGGCGGCTCGTCCAGCTCGACGCCGTCGTTGTTGTATTCGGCGCCGACGTAGGGGTCGAGACGGCCCAACTCCACGCAGAAGTTGGGGTAGTTGAAGGGCGCCCAGTACTCGCGCACTACGGTGGTGTACTCGATGACCTGTTGGGGTGTCCCATCGGCCGCCATCCGTTTGACCTCGCGCTCTGGCCCGGTGTAGTAGTCGGGGACGCTGCCGCGGGTCGGATTCTTCACGACGGCTCGAGCGATGTGTGACATGGTCATGCTCCTTTCGATGCGTTATGGTCGAACAAGTGGTCCAACTGATCTCGGATCCACGCCTCGCTGAACCGCGCGTACTTGATGCACTGCCGCGGCCGATAGGAGTACGCGACATGGATCATCCCGTCGCGGGTTTGGAGGAGGCACGGGTAGCCGCAGCGCCGGTTGAGATGCTTGTTGGCCGGGCCGGCGAAGTCATCTCCGGTGTCCACGTGGCGCATGTACGGCCAGGTCTCGCCGCCGTCCTCGGAGAGCGCCACGGTGACAGGGTAGCGCTCACGCGGCCAGACCGTCTTGGCCGGGTCGTCGTTGGCGCTGACGTGGTTGTGGATCAGGGCGATGGAGCCGCTTTGCAGCTTCAACGCCTGGATGGAGGAGGGATGGTTCAGTAATAGGTTGACACTTTGACAACTGCATAATTTGACCAAGGGCCACGAGTTGATGCAGAATAGGGCGTTCCCTATCCCATACAGCCCAGGAGGTCTCGATGGCAACCTATCGCGT
>Ga0233425_10003307_pt1 | contig 29570 bp, 27 predicted proteins | sample Watercolumn_Towu_2_FD_181712 | JGI IMG/M metagenome (GOLD analysis project Ga0233425, IMG submission 181712) | Freshwater microbial communities from Lake Towuti, South Sulawesi, Indonesia - Watercolumn_Towuti2014_140_MG | ecosystem: Environmental > Aquatic > Freshwater > Lake | place...
TCCTAGGGGGCCGGCGGTTGCCGGTCGTCAGCGTCCGAAATCGCGCGCGAAGCTTCCGGTAGGTTGTGCGGAGATGCTCGGGGATCACGCGAGTTTCCGCGAACAAGGGCATAAAATTCGTATCCCCGTTCCAGCGCGGCACAATGTGCACGTGCAAGTGGGCTGCGATCCCGGCTCCGCTGACCCGCCCGAGGTTGACGCCGACGTTGAACCCTTCCGGTTTGATCTCCGCGCGAAGGACCTGCAGCGAGAGGGTGGTCAATTGCATGAGGTCGAGCGTCCGTTCGGCGGAAAGAGACTCCAGCCGGCCGATGTGCGCATAGGGGGCTACCATGAGGTGGCCGCTGTTATAGGGGAAGAGGTTCATCATCACGAACCCGTGCCGGCCACGATGCAACAGGAGATTGGCTGTGTCCCGATGTCCGCGGGCCTTCGTGCAGAAGATACACGCGGCCGGCTTGCGGGAATGGGCGATGTAGACCATGCGCCAGGGAGCCCAGAGGACCTTCATCGATTCCGCCGCTCCCTGTCGTGGGCTGACTGTGAATGTGCGTCAGCCTGACCCTGCTTTCGCACGCGAGCCAGCAGACTTCGGGAAACCGTCCCCGTCGCTTTCATCGTGATGGTGCGGACTGTGTTGCTCTGATGACCGAGGTGCACTTCAAGGCGATCGTCCGGCAAGTCTGAGCCGGCCTTCTCGGCCCACTCGACGGCCAGGACATGACGCCCGTCAACATAGTCCGACAAGCCGAGTTGGTCAAGTTCCCCCGGCGATTCGAGTCTATACAGGTCCGCGTGGATGAGCGGGAACTTGCCTCGGTATTCGTGGACCAGGACGAAGGTCGGGCTGCTGACGCTGCAAGGCGGCGCCTCCAGCCCGGCGGCGATGCCTCGGACGAGCACCGTTTTCCCCGTTCCCAGCTCTCCAAACAGCGCCAGCACTTCGCCTCCCTGCAAAGCTTGACCGATGAGCCATCCGAGATGCTCGGTCGCCGCCGCCGAGCGTGAGCGCCGGCTCCATTCGGCTGGTCCCCCGGTTCCCTTGGCTGCGGGACTTCCCGAGTGCTGGTCGTCGAGGTTAAACCTGCCTGATGCCGGTGGCTGCTTGGAACGACGGCGGGGCTGGCCCAGACCCTCTTGATGCTCCGATGGCAACGGGTGCAGCCTTTTTGTGTTATGACGCACGGGTGTCCGTTGCTCGGGGCGCCCATTGCTCAGCCATTGCAATGGGCCTACGCAACGGGCGAAGAGATGGTTTGCCTGATGGCATGGGGAATCCGCTCGATCACGTCTCCCGCGGTCATGCCGACTTGGCCGAGCTCAGCCGCCGCCAGGTCGCCTGCCAGGCCGTGCAGATACGTCCCGGCGCATCCAGCGTCCCAGGCGGAAAGTCCCTGAGCCAGCAGCCCGACGAGCATCCCGGTCAGGACATCGCCGGTCCCGGCTGTGGCCATGCCTGGATTGCCGGTCGGGCAGACGGCGACACTCCCATTAGGGTGAGCCACCACGGTTCTGGCTCCCTTGAGGACCAGCAAGATCCCTCGTCGTTGAGCGAAGCGGGTGGCGGTCCCGATCCGGTCTTCGTTGACCGACTGGGGTGTGGCCTTTTCTTCCAATCGCGCCATTTCCCCAGGATGGGGGGTCAGGATCGGCGGGACCTTACATTCCGTGAGCAGCGTGGTGCGCCCGGCCAAGGCGTTCAGCGCGTCGGCATCCAGGACCGAGGGTTTCTCCAGTCGCGGGATCAGAGTCTGGATCAGGTCGACCGTCTCCGGATGGGTCGAAAGGCCCGGTCCGAGCGCCACCGCGCTTCGCGCCTGGACGAAGGAGAGGAGGCGGTCCAGTCCGGACCTGGCCAGAGTCCTGGCCTTCGTTTCCGGCATGGGGACCGTCATGGCTTCCAGCAATTTTGCTTCGAGCGTGTCGTTCACGCTGGAAGGGGTAGCCACCGTCACCAAGCCCGTTCCGATCCGAAGCGCCGCTCGTGCGGCCATGGCGGCTGCGCCGGTCTTTCCGACCGATCCGGCGATGATGGCGGCATGGCCGTACGTTCCCTTGTGTGACGAAGGCAATCGGCGGGGCAAGAGACGGCGGATCTGCTGGGGCGTGAGCAGCGAAATCCGGCTGTCGACCGATTCGGCGAAAGAGGGGGGGATACCGATATCGACGATGCGGACAGTTCCTGCGTGGTCGATGCCTGCGCCGAGGTAGAGACCGAGCTTGGGCTGGGCGAAGGTGACCGTGAGCATGGCCCGCACTGCGGCGCCCAGGACGGCTCCCGTGTCGGCGTGGATGCCGGACGGGAGGTCCACAGCGGTCACCGGAACCCCGGAGTCGTTGATCGCCTCGATCATGGTCCGATAGGCGCCCGTGACCGGCGCGGAGAGGCCGGTCCCGAGGAGGGCATCGACGATGAGCTGGCTGTTTCCCAGCAGCGAGCGGGTACGCTCGGCGGAAGGAGACGTCTGGACAGCGGAAGCCCCTGCCAGTCGCACGAAGCGGCGGTACATGATTCCGGCGTCACCAGCGAGACTGTCGGGTTTGGCGAGAAGCAGCGCCTGGACCCGCACCCGCTGCTGCTTTAAGAGGCGGGCGACGACGAAGCCATCACCTCCGTTGTTTCCTTTGCCGCAGCAGACCGTCACTACCTTGCCCTGGAGCGGTCCGAAAACCTGCGACAAGGCCGTGGCCACGCCCGCTCCGGCCCGCTCCATCAAGGTGAGGCTCGGAACGTGAGCCTCCTCAATGGCCCGGCGGTCGAGGGCCTGCATCTGAGCGGCGGTGACGATTTTCATAGGGGAGCGGCTAGATAACCAATAACCGTCAACTGTCTTTGGTCAGGACTGCCTCAGCAACGGCATAGTCGGCATCGTGAGACAGGCTGATGTGGACGCCGGTCACGCCTGCCTCACGGAACAAGGTCTTCAAGCGGCCGGAGATGCGAGCGGTCGGCTTGCCCTGCTCATCGTTGAGCACCTGGATATCCACCCACCGGATGCCGGCCGACCAGCCGGTCCCGAGAGCCTTGAGCACCGCCTCCTTCACGGCGAAGCGCCCGGCGAGCGAGGCGTATGGAGAGGCACGGTTGAAACAGTACCGACGTTCTTCATCGGTATAGAGCCGTTGCAGAAACCGCTCGTGCCACCGTTCCGTAATGGCCCGGATACGGGCGATTTTGACGAGGTCCAAGCCGATGCCGACGATCTGCATGCTCATCAGCTCACAAGCTCTTTCATCTCCCGCACCGCCCGCTCAAGGCCGACGAGCACGGCCCGTGCGATGATGCTGTGGCCGATGTTGTACTCGACGATCTCGGAGATCTGTGTCAGGCGCTTCACATTCCGGTAGTTGAGTCCGTGCCCCGCATTGACTCCCATCCCGAGTTTGTAGGCCAGCTTGGCTGCCTGGGCGACGGCTTCGAATTCGGCCTGTTCTTCCTTGAGACGGCGGGCGTTGGCATAACGGCCTGTGTGGAGCTCGATGTAGTCTGCGGCCACCCTGTGGGCTGCTTTCACCTGGTTGAGGTCCGGTTCGATGAAGAGGCTGACGGGGATCCCCCCGTCGTGGAGGAGGTCCACCACGGCCTTGATGCGGTCCCGCTGCCCCGCCACCTCCAAGCCTCCCTCGGTCGTCAACTCCTGGCGCCGTTCCGGCACCAGCGTCACCAGGTGAGGTTTGATGTTCAATGCGATCTTGGTCATGGATTCCTCGGCCGCCATCTCCAAATCCAGCTTGGTCTGAACGACTTCTTTCAGGAGGCTGAGGTCCCGGTCCTGAATGTGGCGCCGGTCTTCGCGCAGGTGCACGACCAGCCCGTCGGCGCCGGCCAGTTCGACCAGCAAGGCGGCAGCGACGGGATCTGGCTCGCTGCCTCCCCTGGCTTGGCGGAGCGTTGCCACGTGATCGATGTTGACGCCGAGTCTGGCCAAAACCGTTCTCCTTCCTGTTTCCTGGTCGCGGATTCTTCCTGAGTTTGCAAAAGGTTCGGCTATTATTGCAAAAAGAGGAGGGGGGAGCAAGGGGCGTGGGGCTTAGGGTAAACAGTGTTGGCATTCACCAGGAGAGAGCGATACGCTGATGTTCATGGTTTATGGAGTGAGGAGTCCCCCAAGCCCGGAATAAAATTGACTGTTTTGGGGCGCTGCATTAAAATGAGTTGATTTTTCAGCGGCATCGGAGCACAGGTGCGTACCAGGGACCAGAGTGCCTGAAAAATTGAGGAAATGGTGGAAGGGTTCTACCGGATAAAGCGACTCCCTCCTTACGTATTTGCTCAGGTCCAAGCGCTCAAGCTGGATGCGAGACACAGGGGGGAGGATATCATCGACTTCGGCATGGGGAATCCCGATCAGCCGACGCCGGACCATATTGTCGATAAGCTGATCGAAGTGGCGAGAAACGGGAGGAACCACCGGTACTCGGCGTCGAAGGGCATCACCAAACTCCGCCACGCGATCACCGGCTGGTACAAGCGCCGCTACGATGTGGATCTGGATCCGGAAACGGAAGCGATCGTCACGATCGGCTCCAAAGAGGGGATCGCGCACTTGGCGTTGGCCATGATCGGGCCGGGCGATGTGGTACTGACCCCCACGCCCACCTATCCCATTCACATGTACAGTGTGATCATTGCGGGAGGAGAAGTCCGGGGTATCGAGTTGCGCCAGGACAGTGATTTTTTTGACGACCTGATGCGGGTCTACCGGCAGACCTTGCCGCGGCCGCGCATTCTGGTCATCAACTTTCCTCACAACCCCACCACCGCCGTGGTGGACCTGGAGTTTTTCAAGAAAGTGGTGGCCTTCGCCAAGGAGCACAACGTCATCGTGCTCCACGACCTGGCCTATGCCGACCTGGTTTTCGACGGCTACCGGGCGCCGAGTCTCTTGCAGGTCCCGGAGGCCAAGGACATCGGCGTGGAGTTTTACACGCTCTCCAAGAGCTACAATATGCCGGGCTGGCGCGTGGGTTTCTGCGTCGGGAACCGGGAAGTCGTGGGCGCCTTGACGAAGATCAAGAGCTACCTGGACTACGGCATCTTCCAGCCGGTCCAGATCGCCAGCATCATTGCGTTGAACGGTCCGCAGGACTGCGTGAAGGAAACCGTGGCTCGCTATGAACACCGGAGAAACGAACTGGTGGATGGGCTCAACCGCATCGGGTGGCAGGTGGACAAGCCGCGGGCGACTATGTTCGTGTGGGCCCGCATCCCGGCGCCGTATCGAGGGATGGGATCGCTGGAGTTCTCGAAGCTGCTGTTGCGGGACGCAAAGGTGGCGGTCTCACCCGGCATCGGGTTCGGGGAAGGGGGCGACGAGCATGTGCGGTTCGCGCTCGTGGAAAATGAGCAACGGATCCGGCAGGCCGTGCGTGGCATCAAGAAGGCCTTGAAGTTTGACGGAGCCAGGTGACGCAGTGACGAAGGATCAGCCGATGGTGAAACAGCGAATCGGTGTCGGTTTGATCGGGCTCGGAACGGTCGGGACCGGTGCCGCCAAAATCTTGCTGCAGAACGCCGCGCTGATCCGGCGCCGCGTGGGCGTGCCGGTCGAGTTGGTGCGGATAGCCGATTTGGACGTGACGACCGACCGCGGTCTCCGGCTACCGTCGGGCATGTTGACCACCGACGTGCGTCAGGTTCTCGATGACCCGTCGATCGACATCGTCCTGGAGCTGATCGGAGGTTATGACACAGCCAAGCGTCTCATCCTGGAGGCCATGGCCAAGGGCAAGCAGGTCGTGACCGCCAACAAGGCTTTGCTGGCGGTCCACGGGGAGGAGATCTTCGAGGCGGCGGCCCGGCACGGCGTGGACCTGGGATTTGAGGCCAGCGTCGGGGGCGGCATCCCGGTGATCCGCGCCCTGACCGAGGGGTTGGCTGCCAACACGGTCCTGTCCATCTACGGGATTATCAACGGCACCTCCAACTATATCCTCAGCCGGATGACGCGGGAGGGGCAGGGTTTCCAGGAGGTCCTGGCGGAAGCGCAGCGGGCCGGCTACGCGGAAGCGGATCCGACCTTCGACGTGGCCGGGATCGATTCGGCGCACAAACTGTCGATCATGGTGAGCCTGGCCTACGGCACGCCGGTCAACGTGAAGGAGGTCTATACGGAGGGGATCACGAAGATCACCCCGCTCGATATCGCCTACGCCAAGGAATTCGGCTACACGATCAAGCTGTTGGGCATCGCCAAGTTTCTGGGCGGGGAGCACGACGGTGAAATCGAGGCGCGGGTTCATCCCACGATGCTCCCCGCTGCGTCGCCGGTGGCGCAGGTGGACGGGGTGTACAATGCGATCCAGCTCGTGGGGGATGCGGTGCAGGACATCGTGCTCTACGGCCGGGGCGCGGGAGCCATGCCGACCGGAAGCGCCGTGATCAGCGATGTCATCGACATCGCGCGGAATCTGTTGAAGGGGGCGACCGGGCGGGTGCCGCCTGCCTCCTTCCAGCGGGAACAGCGGCGGCCGCTCCGGCTCCGCCCGATCGAAGACATCATGACTCTGTATTACCTGCGCTTCATGGTGCTGGACCGGCCGGGAGTCCTGTCACAGATTTCCGGCGTCCTGGGGCATCACGGCATCAGCATCTCTTCCGTGTTGCAAAAGGGACGCAAGGAGGGCCAAACCGTGCCGGTGGTGATCATGACCCATACCGCCGCCGAGCGCGCGGTGCAGGCCTCGCTCCGCGAAATCGATCGGATGGCCTTCATTTCGGAGCCCACCACGTTGATTCGTGTCGAGGGGCAAGACGAGTAACGCATGCGCCCCGTCGTAGCCGACTCCTTTTGTCATCCTGTGATCCTGGTGCGTTACCCATGATTCCGTGGCGTGGTGTGATCGAAGAGTACCGGAAGTTCCTGCCGGTGACGGACCGGACGCCCGTGGTTACGCTGGGTGAGGGCAACACCCCCCTCATCCGAGCCAAGCGGCTGGCCCGGAAGATCGATCCGCGGATCGAGCTCTATCTGAAGTTCGAAGGGGCGAACCCGACCGGTTCCTTCAAAGATCGGGGAATGACCTTGGCCATTTCCAAGGCGATCGAGGCAGGGGCCAAGGCCGTGATCTGTGCCTCGACCGGCAACACCTCGGCTTCGGCCGCTGCCTATGGAGCCAGGGCCGGCTTAGCCGTCTATGTGCTGATTCCGGCCGGCAAGATCGCGCTCGGCAAGCTGTCCCAAGCCATGATGCACCGGGCCACCGTGATCCAGATCGAGGGGAACTTCGATCAAGCCTTGGCGATCGTCAAGGAGCTTGCGGCGACCCATCCGATCGAGCTGGTCAACTCGATCAACCCCTTCCGGATCGAAGGGCAGAAGACGGCGGCGATGGAGGTCTGCGACCAGCTCGGCAGCGCTCCATCCGTCCACGTACTGCCGGTCGGCAATGCGGGCAACATCACGGCCTACTGGCGCGGGTACAAGGAGTACCGGGACTCGGGCCAGGTAGCTCGCGCACCGCGGATGATGGGGTTTCAGGCGGCGGGGGCGGCGCCAATCGTGCTGGGGCACGTCGTGGAGGACCCGCAGACCGTGGCCACGGCCATCCGGATCGGCAACCCGGCCAGTTGGAAGGCCGCCTTGCAGGCGGTGGAAGAATCCTCGGGCCGGATCGATATGGTGACGGACGACGAGATCCTGCAAGCCTATGGCCTGGTGGCGGCGGAGGAAGGGGTCTTCTGCGAGCCTGCATCAGCCGCCTCGGTGGCCGGGCTGATCAAGCTAAGCGGGACCGGCGCGCTGAAGGAAGGAGACAAGGTCGTCTGTACCTTGACGGGGCATGGCCTGAAGGATGCGGACACGGCCATCGGCGTGTCCCGGCAACCTCAGACCGTCAAGGCCAGCCGGGAGGATGTAGCCCGTCTGTTAAAGCTGTAACTGGATCATTGACTCATTGACAGTGAACCCTCCAATGAATCAATGGAATAATGAATCAATAACCGAAGGGAGCAATGAAATACATCATCCTGCACGGTGAAGGGCTTGTGGAGGGGCCCCATGAGGATCTGGGCGGCAAGACGCTGTTGGAGGCGGCGACGACACCCAACATGGACAGCCTCGCGCAGAACGGGGAGGTGGGGCTGATCGCAACCCACGTCGAGGGGCAGCTCCACGGCAGCGACGTGATGCAACTGGCGATCCTCGGCTACGACCCGCGTAAGTTCTATCCGGGACCCGCCCCTTTGGAAGCGGCCAGCCTGGGCGTGGTGGTCGAGGAACACGACGTTGTCTATCGCTGCACGATGGTGACGCTGCGGGCCTCTGCTCTCCAGGGCAAGGGCGCGGCCGAGATCAAGAAGTTGGGACCGCAGGTCGTGATGGAAGATGAGACGGCGGGCGGCATTGAGACTGAGGAGGCGCGCGAGTTGATCGAGGCCGTCAACGAGCAGCTCGGATCGGAGACCATCCAGTTTTATCCCGGAACCGGCCACCGCCATCTCATGGTCTGGGTCGGGGGGAAGGCGCGGGCCGTCTGTGCGGACCCTCACGAGCTGCTGGGGAAGCCGATTGGTGAGGCCCTGCCGAGCGGCGACGGAGGCGATATCTTGCGGAAGCTCATGGATGCGTCGTTGGTCATTCTGCGCGATCATCCCGTCAATGACCAGCGGCGGGAGGCTGGGCTGAAGCCGGCCAACTGTCTGTGGCTCTGGGGACCGGGTCGAGCGCCGAAGTTGCCGAAGCTCACGGAGCAGCACCAGGTGACCGGGACGATCATCTCGACGAGCGATCTGCACCGGGGGATCGGGATCTGCGCCGGGTTGGAAGCCGTGGATCAGAGCCTGTTGACGGAGTCGGGCGGCACGGATTTTCTCAGCCGGGGAGAAGCGGCGCTTCGTGAGCTCGGCAAGAGGGATCTGGTCTACGTTCATGCCCAGATGCCGGGCGAGGTGGCGCAGGGGACGGACCCGAAGGCCAAGCTTAAGGTCGTGGAGGAATTCGACAAGAACATCGTGGGCACGATTTTGGATGGCCTGTCGAAACTGGGCCCGTACCGCCTTCTCCTCTGGTGCGAATCCGCGTTCGGCGCCAGGGGCCGATCCGGTGAGGCTCCACCGGCTCTCTATGCGTTCTGTGAGGGGCCGAAGCAGAAGGGGACGGGACGAAGGATGTTCAGCGAACGGGCTGCGACAGAGACCGGAGCCAGGGATGCCACGAGGCTCATGACCAAGCTCTTTCCCCGACGTTGACGGTGCCGAGGGCGTTACGATGGCGTTGATCGTTCAGAAATACGGCGGGACCTCCGTCGGGAGCGTCGAGCGCATTCACCGGGTGGCGGAGCAGGTGGCCGAGGCGAAGCGGGCCGGGCACGACCTGGTCGTGGTGCTCTCCGCCATGAGCGGAGAGACCGACCGCCTCCTGCGCCTGGCCCACGAAATGACCCCGAGCCCCGATGAACGCGAGCTGGACATGCTCCTGTCCACGGGCGAGCGGGTGACGATCGCGCTTTTGGCCATGGACCTACGGGGCCGCGGCATCAACGCGCAGTCCTTCACCGGCCGTCAGGTGGGGATCATCACAGACAGCACCCATACGAAGGCGCGGATCGCGAGGGTGACGGCGGAGCGGATCAAAGAGGCGCTGGCCGAGGGGATCATTCCCATCGTGGCCGGGTTCCAGGGGATCAACGAGCGGTCGGATGTCACTACGCTGGGACGGGGAGGCTCGGACCTGACGGCGGTGGCCTTGGCGGCGGCGTTGAAGGCGGATCGCTGCATTATCTACACGGACGTGGATGGAGTCTATACGGCGGACCCGAACATCGTCCCGACCGCCAGACGCCTGGACCGGGTTTCCTATGAGGAGATGCTGGAGCTGGCCAGCCTCGGGGCTAAGGTGCTGCAGAGCCGTTCGGTGCAGTTCGCCGCCAAACATGGGGTGCCGGTGGAAGTCAAATCCAGCTTCAAGGAGGGGCAGGGAACGCTCGTGACTACAGAAGATGCGGATATGGAGCAGGTGATGGTCTCCGGCGTGAGCGGCGATCGGAACCAGGCCAAGATCACGATCGTCGGCGTGCCGGACCGGCCGGGCATCGCGGCGCGTATTTTCGGGCCGGTGGCTGAGGCCGGCATCGTCGTGGACATGATCATTCAAAACGTGAGCCAGGCCTCGCTCACCGACATTTCTTTCACCGTGCCTCGGGCGGACCTGGGCAAGGCCGTCAGCCTGGTGCAACGCGTCGCGAAGGACATCGACGCCAAGTCGGTGGCGGTGACGGAGGCGATCGCCAAGGTGTCGCTGGTCGGCGTCGGGATGCGCACGCATTCCGGCGTGGCGGCCAGGATGTTCGAGGTCCTCTCCCGCGAGGGCATCAACATCATGATGATCAGCACCTCCGAGATCAAGATTTCCTGCGTGATCGATGAAAAATATCTCGAGCTGGCCATGCGCGCCCTGCACGGCGCGTTCGGGCTGGAGGCGGCGGCCACATGACTCTCAAGAAGAAAAGCATGAGGCAGGAAAGCGCCTCCGCACCGCTCGCCTCGCACCTCGCGCCCGCCCTGGAAATTTACGATACCACCTTGCGCGACGGGGCCCAGGCCGAGGACGTCAGTTTCTCGGTCGATGACAAGGTCCGCGTCGCTCAGAAGCTGGATGAGCTGGGGGTCCAGTACATCGAAGGGGGCTGGCCCGGGGCGAACCCCAAGGACATCGAGTTCTTCCGCATCATCAAGACGATCCCCTTCAAGCACGCGACCGTCGTGGCCTTCGGGGCGACGCGCAAGGCCAGCAATCCCGTGCAGAAGGACCCGAACATCCAGGCCCTCCTGGCGGCCGAGACCGGCACGATCACGTTGTTCGGCAAGAGCTGGAATCTCCACGTCACGGAGGCCTTGGGCATCACTCTGCACAAGAACCTCGAAATCATCGGGGACTCCATCGCGTACCTGCGCGGCAAGGGTCGGCGCGTCTTTTACGATGCGGAGCATTTTTTCGACGGCTACAAGGCCGATCCCGACTATGCGCTGGAGACCATCCGTCGCGCGGTGGAGGCCGGGGCCGAGCGCGTGGTCCTCTGCGACACGAACGGGGGAACGATGCCCTGGGAGATCCGGGACATCTGTGCGGCGGTCAAGCGGGAATGCTCGGTCCCGCTGGGTATCCACGCGCACAATGACACAGAGATGGCGGTGGCCAACTCGCTGGTGGCGATCGAGACCGGCATCATCCAGGTCCAGGGGACCATCAACGGCATCGGGGAACGGTGCGGGAACGCCAACCTCTGTTCGATCGTGCCGAACCTGGAGTTAAAGATGCGCCGGCCCCTGTTGGGGGACCGTCGTCTGGCTCGCTTGCGCGAGGTGTCCAACTTCGTGGCGGAGATCGCCAACCTCATACCCAACAAACACCAGCCTTACGTGGGGGATGCGGCCTTTGCCCACAAGGGCGGGGTGCACATCCATGCGGTCCAGAAGAACCCGGCGACCTATGAACACATCATCCCTGAACGGGTCGGCAACCGCCAGCGGATGCTGGTGTCGGACTATACGGGCCGGAGCGGGCTGCTGGCCAAGGTGGAAGCCTACGGGCTCAAGCTTTCCAAGGACAGCGCGAAGCTCCAGGAACTCTTGGCCAAGCTCAAGGAGCTGGAAAATCAAGGCTACCAGTTTGAAGGGGCGGAGGGGTCCTTCGAGCTGTTGTTGCGAAAGGCGGTCGGCAGGCACAAGCCGTCGTTCCAGTTGTTGGGGTTCCGAGTCATCGTCGAGAAGCGCCGGGCGGATGAAGCGCCCATTTCCGAAGCCACGGTAATGGTCAAGGTCGGAGAGGCGGTGGAACATACAGCCGCGGTGGGGGCGGGGCCGGTCAATGCACTGGATCACGCGCTACGCAAGGCACTCGAGAAATTCTACCCGCAGTTGACGGAAGTCAAGCTGCTGGACTACAAGGTGCGGGTGCTGGCTGCCAGCCAGGGGACGGCCGCGAAGGTGCGCGTGCTGCTCGAGTCGGGCGACCACAAAGAGATCTGGGGGACGGTCGGCGTCTCGGAAAATATCATGGAGGCCAGTTGGCAAGCGCTGGCGGACAGCATCGAATATAAGCTCCTCCCGCGTAACCGCTGACGCCTTCTTTCTTCCCGGCTGAAATTCTCTTGACACGAATGATAACCTCACGTAATTTATGGGGAAAATTATGGGAGGTCCAGGTCGGCCCAACCAGGTTCCTACGTGGACATCCTGAGCATGAGCCCAGGGGGGAGGCATGAGAAAGGCAGATATCGCCAACGAGATCTATGAAAAGGTGGGGGTGTCCAAGAAGGAAGCCTCGGACATCGTGGAGTTCATCTTGGATCTGCTGAAGTCGGTCCTCCAGAAGGGAGAGTCGGTCAAGATCGCCGGGTTTGGGAACTTTGTGGTCCGCAGCAAAGGAGCCAGAAAGGGCAGGAACCCCCGCACGGGCGAGGAAATCGGAATCACGCCCCGCCGGGTCGTCACCTTCCGTCCCAGCCAGGTTTTCAAAAAGTACGTCAATCAGCCCTGACACCCTGCTCATGCTGAGATCATCTCATCGGGCGAGTGCACGCACGAGGGTCGGTGATGGCGGGTGAGCCCAGGCTGGGCAGCAAGCTGTTTTATAAGATCGGAGAGGTCAGTGAGATCACGAAACTCCCCGCCTACGTGCTGCGATTCTGGGAATCCGAGTTCAGCTTTCTAAAGCCGAAGAAAAGCCGCGGCAACCAGCGCCTCTACGTCCAACGAGACATCGAGACCGTCCTGGAGATCAAGCGCATGCTGTATGAAGAAGGACACACCATCGCCGGCGTCAATCGTTTCTGGGCCAAGCGGAGCCGGCATGCGAACAAGCCGGTGCGCCCCCGCGAGCTGGCGAAGCGTCTGAGAGGAAACTTGCAGGCGATCCTCAAGATTCTCGAGTCCCACGATCAGTAGAAAAGAATTATCCGTCACTCGTCATCCGTCATTCGCAAGAAAAAGACGCATGACGGATAACGAGTAACGAATGACGAATTACGAAATGAGTCGGGGCGTAGCGCAGCCTGGTAGCGCACTCGCTTGGGGTGCGAGAGGTCGGCCGTTCAAATCGGCTCGCCCCGACCATACCAAACCTTTTGAGTTCTGAGTTGTGAGTGTTCAATTTTGAGTTTTCTGAACTAAACACTCAAAACTCATAATTCAAAACTGAGAACGAGCTGCCCTGCGCAGCTTTTTTTGTTCCTGGTGGCGGTGTGAAGCGGATTACGATTCTGGTCACCAATGACGATGGGATCGCCTCGCCCGGCCTCCATACCCTGGCTGCCGCGATGCGCACGCTGGGGGATGTCTGGGTCGTGGCTCCTGATCGGGAACGGACCGCGGTCGGTCATGCGCTGACCCTTCACAAACCGCTTCGGATCAACCGCCTGGAGAAACAGGTCTTCTCGGTCAACGGGACGCCAACCGATTGCGTCAACCTGGCCGTGAAAAAAATCCTGAGGAGGGCTCCGGTGCTGTTGGTGTCCGGCATCAACCGGGGAGTGAACCTCGGGGACGACGTGACTTACTCAGGCACGGTCTCCGCCGCGCTGGAAGGAACGATCCTGGGCATCCCCTCGATTGCCGTCTCCCAGGAGGTCGGACGCCGTCACCTGACATTCCGGTTTGGGACCGCCGCCGCCTACGCCCTCCGCGTGGCCAAGGCGGTCCTTCGCTACGGCTTGCCGGCTGAAACCTTGCTGAACGTGAATGTGCCGGACCGGCCCAGAGCTTCCATCGGGGGCGTCCGGGTCACCTCCCTGAGCCGCCGCCGCTTCGAGGCTCCGATCGTCGAAAAGGTGGATCCCCACGGAAGGAAGTATTATTGGATCGCCGGCACTCGCATCTCGTGGGATCGGGGGAAACATTCGGATCACGAAGCCGTGCGGCTCGGCATGGTGTCCGTCACGCCGCTGCACCTCGACATCACCCACCACGCGGCGCTGGAACGGCTGCGGAGCTGGGAGGCTCTCCTCGACGGCCGGAGCAAGCCCGGCCGTACACGCCGAGCCCGCTCTCTTGAAAAATCGGACCAGGGGCGCAAGACCGGCATGACGACCACGCGAGTAAGGCGGGCCGGATAAATCGCGATGCTCACGATCCACAACACCTTAACCGGTCAAAAAGAGCCCTTCGAGCCACTCGTGTCCAAGATGGTCCGCATGTATGTCTGCGGCATCACGGTCTACGACGAATGTCACATCGGCCATGCCAGGAGCGCGCTGGTCTTCGACGTGATCCGGAATTATTTCGAATACAGCGGCTACGCCGTGACCTTCGTCAAAAACTTTACCGATGTGGACGACAAAATCATCAATCGGGCCTCGCAGGAGGGGCGTCCATGGCTTGCGGTTGTGGACCAGTACCTCCGGGCCTACGAGCGGGACATGGGACGTCTCAGCGTCAGGCCGGCTGACATCGAGCCAAGGGCCACCGAGCATATCCCGGACATTATCCGGCTCATCGAGAGGTTGGTGGCCGGGGGACATGCCTACCGGCTGAACGGGGACGTCTACTACCAGGTTGCCACTTACCCAGCCTACGGACGGTTATCGAAGCGAAAAGTCGAGGACCTCTTGGCCGGCGCACGGGTGGAGGTCGACGAGCGGAAGCGGGATCCCATGGATTTCGCCCTGTGGAAGTCGTCCAAACCGGGCGAACCGGCCTGGGACAGTCCCTGGGGGCCTGGCCGGCCCGGGTGGCACATCGAATGTTCGGCCATGGCCATCCGGCATTTAGGCGAGACGTTCGATATTCATGGCGGAGGCATGGACCTGATCTTTCCCCATCACGAAAACGAAATCGCCCAGTCCTGCGCAGCGACCGGCAAGGAGTTCGCCCGCTACTGGGTCCACAACGGCTTCGTGCAGATCAATCAAGAGAAGATGTCCAAGTCGCTGGGAAATTTCTTCACGATCCGGGAGGTATTTGAGAAGTGGGGTTATCGGGATCAGGTCACGGCCGAAGCGCTGCGATATTTCCTGCTCGCCACCCACTACCGGAGTCCTTTGGATTTCTCCGACCACGGCATGCAGGAAGCCAAGCGGGCGTTGGACGGGCTGTACGGGTTGTTCCAGCGTCTTGAAGAGTCACCCCTCGAAAAAGGAGGCGGCGATGCTCAGTTGAAGCGGGCGTTGGAACGGTTGGAGCCGGCTTTTCGCGAAGCGATGGACGATGATTTCAATACTCCGGCCGCCATTGCTCAGCTTCAGCACCTGCGCGCCGAAGTGAACCGTCTGTTGGATGTCGGCTTGTCGCGTGCTGCCTGCGTGGAGGTGCGGAAGGCTTTCCGGCGGTGTGGCGGGGTCTTGGGGCTGTTTCAGTTGTCCGTCAAAGATTGGGAATTCAAAACTATCGCCGCCGGTGTGACCACGCAGGGCATGGACTTGCCAGCCGCATCCTTCGCCCTCACTGACGAAGCCATCGAACGGCAGCTCGCCGAGCGCAACGATGCGAGAAAGAGAAAGGATTTTGCTGCGGCTGACGCGATTCGGGACGCGTTAGCCGCGCAGGGCATTACCATTGAGGATCGACCGGATGGAACCAGCCGTTGGAAACGGTAAGGCTCCCGAACTGCTGTTCGGCCTCCACGCGGTGCGGGAAGCGCTGCGGGCCGGCGCTCGGCCGCTCTTGAAGCTATTGGTGCTGCGCAGGGACAAACAATTCGCCCAGCTCGTCGGACTGGCTCGCACTGCCGGGGTGCCGGTCCAGGTGGAGCCGAGGCCCAGTCTCGACCGGCTGGTGCCGGAGGGCCGGCACCAGGGGGTCATCGCTCTGGTGGCCGCCAAGTCTTACGCGGAGCAGGAGGAGATCCTGACTCATGCCCGGCAACGGGCAGAGCCCGCGTTCGTGCTGATTCTCGACGGCGTCGAGGACCCGCACAATCTGGGCGCGATCCTGCGCACGGCCGAGGCGGCCGGCGTCCACGGGGTTTTTATCCCTGAACGTCGGTCGGTGGGCCTGACGGCGACGGTGGCCAAGGTGTCGGCCGGTGCCCTGGATCACCTGCTGGTCGGGCGGGCACTGAATGTCAGCCGGCTGATCGAGAGCTTGAAATCCCAGGGCCTGTGGGTCTATGCGCTGGACCCGGGGGCGTCAAAACCCTTCACGGCGCTGGACCTGCGCGGTCCGGTGGCGCTGGTCTTGGGCGGAGAGGGAAAAGGGGTCCGGCCCGGCGTGCTGGATGCGTGTGACGACCGTGCGGCGATTCCCATGCGCGGGCAGGTCGCCTCGCTGAACGTGTCGGCGGCAGCGGCGATCGTCTTGTTTGAGGCGGTTCGGCAGCGGGGGGAGGCTGTGCGGTCGGAGCAGGCCTAGCGGACCTTGATCATGCCTCCCTGGATGGCGGCTTTCAGCAACTGGGCTGTGTTGGAGACGCGGACCTTCTTCATCATGTTGGCCCGGTGTGCTTCGACGGTCTTCACGCTGATGGTCAGTCGGTGCGCGATTTCTTTGTTCTTGAGGCCGCTCCAGATGAATTGAAGGATCTCGTGCTCCCGGCTTGTCAGGGCCTCTGGCCGCTTGCGAACCGGAAGAGCGATGGCCTGATGCTTCTTCTTGCCGGATCGTTTCATCGTCTGTGACGTCCTCGTTCCCATCGGCGGCTGCGCCTCCTTCTACTTGAGCGGGAATAGATGATCGGTGTATGAGCGACCTGGACAAATAACGTAGGGAATTGTAACAGGATAAAGCGGGATTGTAAATGAAACGATGCGTCGAAACGGCCGACATCCCCAGGAGGATGCGGTGGAGAACCGAGCGACCATACTGATGACCGCACCGGATCATCACGGCGTGAGATAGCATGGGTTCCCTGTTGCCCTCGATGAGCGCGATGATGGTCGGGGCCGTCATCGGGAGTTTTCTGAATGTCTGCATCCACCGTCTCCCCAGACATGTATCCCTCCTGTGGCCGGCTTCGCGCTGCCCCTCCTGCGCGGGCCCGCTCGCGTGGTACGACAACGTTCCGATTCTGAGCTACCTGCTGCTGAAAGGCCGGTGCCGGGCCTGCGGGGCGACGATCTCGATCCGCTATCCGGTGATCGAGGCGGCGAATGCCGTCGGCTATGGCGCAATCGTCTGGTGGTTTGGGGCAAGCTGGCCCGCCACTGTGTACGCGCTTCTGCTGTCCTCTCTCCTCGTCGTGGCCTGTATCGACCTTTTGCATCAGATCATCCCCGATGTGATCACGCTGCCCGGCATCGCGGTAGGGCTGCTCTGCGCGGCCACCGTCCTGCCGGTCGGGTTGGCCGACTCAGTGCTGGGAATCCTGCTGGGAGGGGGGCTCCTGTGGGGGTTGGCCTGGGCCAGCCCCTATCTATTCGGGAAAGAAGGCATGGGAGGCGGGGACATCAAGCTCATGGCCATGATCGGCTCGTTCCTGGGATGGCAACCGACGCTGCTCACGATCCTGATCGGGGCAGCGGCCGGCTCCCTGGTCGGCCTCAGCCTGATCTCGCTGAAACGGATGCGCAGAGACCAGTACCTTCCCTTCGGCCCGTTCCTGGTCCTCGGCGCGCTCGCGGCTATGTTTTTTCACCAGGACATCCTGGCTTGGTATCGAGGACTTCTGATCGGGGCTTGGTGAATGCGCCGCTGCGTGGAAACATCGTGCGCCGCACCGCCTGTATCCGAATCCATGCGTCTCCGTATCTGATCGGTCACTCATCCTCCGGCCAATTTTGAACACCACCTCAGGTTTTCAGCCCTTCGCTGGCTCCTCCATCGCGTAATCCCCTCTGCTCTGGCTCGATCCAACCGAAGGCGCGACGCCGAGCAGTCCGTTCTTTTTTTGTACTTTGTCTTGGCACGGATTTTGGAAATGGCTGACGCATCGGTGCGGACATTACAGGATCGCAAAGAGAACGGAGAACGGGCCGGAGGCGAGGGACAGCCACAGGAGAAAGGGGGGGAACATGAACGAGCGAGGGACAAGCTTAGTCGAGTTGATCATCGTCATGGGCTTAGTCGGGTTGATGACGGTCTTTGCCGCCGAGGGGTTTGTGGCTGCGGCCTCTCGGCAACAGGGGCATGTGACAGCGGTGGAATTGGCTTCTGAGCTGCGGGCCGTACGTTTTCTGGCTCTGCTCAGACGCGAACGGCTGCTGGTGCGGTTCGAGCCAGACGGGAGAAAGATGGTGGCCGAGCGAGCAGACGCGCCAGGCCTACCGATCAGAGAGTATGACTACCGAAACAAGAATGTCGCGCTTGAGCGGCTTTCCAATGGTCCCTCCATTCTGTTCTACCCCAACGGCCGGGCGGCTACCCCGACGACGATCACCCTCCGCAACAACCGTCATGAACAGTGGCAGTTGACCGTCAGCCTCACAGGAAAGGTGTCCATCCAATGAAAAAGCTGTCAGCTAGTAGCTATCAGCTTTTAGCTTGCAGGGAAGAAGGCTTCAGCCTCATCGAGGTGATGCTGGCGATGGTCATTCTGGCCTTTGCGGTGGTGGGGGTCATGGGCATGTACCACTGGGCCGACTATGGACTGCGACTGGGAACCAACGGGATCAGGGCGCTGGCACTGGCTGAATCCAGACTGGAAGCCAAGCGGGCTGCGCCCTGGGACGGCCTGTTGGCGGATGATCTGGATTTCGACGGCCGGCCGGATCTTACGATGCGGGATGATGGGACAGGGCCGGACGAGAAGGCGGGGGACGGAGTGTACAGCGCGGCCGCAGACGACGGCGCGATTCATCTGGTCTGGACGGTGCAGACGGACCGACCCGGTCCCCTCCGTCTGGCCGGATCGGTCAGCATCCTGGTCCGAGCCAGCTTCCCGGCCGGGAAAGGACCTCGGCGGGAAATCCGCATCGGAACCCTGCGAGCCAATCCTCGCTATGTGGGGGCAAGGTGACACATGAGTTCCACGCGATTCAATGACGCCGGCATCTGTCTTGCGGAAGCGATGATCGCGCTGGCTGCCGGGGCGATCGTCCTTTCAGCCTCGATCCAGGCGCTCGGTCATTTCGAGCGGCGGCTGACGGCGCAGCAGGACGCGGTCGCGCAGCATCAGGATGTGCGCATCGGCATGACGATCATGGAAGCGGAACTGCGCCTGGCCGGGACCGGCGCAGTCCCTCTCGGTGTGGGAGCCGGCGTTCCTGTGCTGAAAGCGGCGCCGCAAGAGATGCAGTTTCTGGCAAACCTCGATGGACTCACGACCACCCTGACCGAACCGGCTTTCACCGGCCAGCAGGACCTGACGGTGCGTGACGGCTCTAATTGGACGAAGGGGAAACGCATCGTGATCTGCGGCGGCGGGCATTGCGGAGAAGCCCGCTTGGCGCGCGACGGCCGGCAGACGAGGCTGAGCTTGGCCGGTCCATTGGACCAGGCATTTCCGTCCGGCAGCACCGTGTTCGTGTCGAACTCCGTTCGCTATTACGTGAGCAAGGACAGTCGCGGCAGGCCCGCGCTCATGCGTCAGGTGGACGGGGGAGCCAACTCGCTGATCAGCGACATCTCCTCGTTCCAACTGCGGTACCTGGATAAGGACGGCCAGCCGACATGGGATGCCAGCCGCATCGCCCGCGTGCGTTTGGAGGTGGCCGTCGGCAATGGTCGTCGAACCTTCACGAGCGAGATCGGTCTACGGACAGCCTAAGGTTCGCCTACTGTCGGATGAAGGAGGCGAGAATGAAACGGACAGGCGGAACGATCGGGTGCGAGGCGGGGGCGGCGTTGATGGGAGCGCTCCTGGTGATGGTGATCCTCTCGATGCTGGGGACCGTCTCGATGACCCTTGCGATCCAGGAGATCGAGGCCATGAAAGGAGCTCAGGACGAAGCGGTAGCCAGGCACCTGGCCGAAGGAGGAGCCGATCTGGTGATGCAATGGCTGCAAGACCCGCAGTCCCAACCGAATGGAACCGTCGGAGAGACGCTAATGCGGCGGCACGATCCCTCCGGTGCCGGCCCCTCCTTTTTCGATGCGCACGGGGTCTCCCAGTTCACCGGCACGGCGGACCGTCCCGATCTGGCCTACGATGCCTCGCTGCCCGGGCAGGATCGTCTGTTGAACGATCCGGCGACCGGATGGTTTCGCTCCCTGCGGCCGGTCGGGCGCATCCTGAACCTTAAGGTATACGGCCCGTCGCGTCCCGGCCTCCTCTGCACGGTGGAGGTCACGGCCGGTTCAGGCAATCTGCGCCGGACCGTCTCGGTGCAACTGGGCGCCCGCACGATCCCGTCTCTCCGCTCCGTCGTGCAGATCGGCAACAGAATGGGGCAGATGCCGGACAGCTCCTTGCCGGTCTGGGTCCATTGGGGAGACCTCAAGGTGAAGGGGGATGCACGCTTCGGAACGTATCAGGAGGTTCCCCGTAAGACCCCATTGGCCCAAGTCACAGGGCTGTCTTATGCCGAGATGGCCCACCGGGAAGACCGCTGGCTGACGATCTGGGTCGGAGGTACTGCGCTGTTCTCCGCCCCGCCGTCAGGAGAGGCACCGCCCTCGACGATCGTTTCCGAACAGGATCCGGTGCCAGGGCTGAGGGAGGACCAGTGGGACTATGAGCAGATGAAGAATTATGCCCTCCTCTTCGGTTCCTACTACGTGCTGGGCCGGGATGGGTTGCTGTACCGAAACGGGCTGGAAGAGCCGGGGTTGGGGTTGACTGCCGAAGCTGCCATGGGGTCCGAGTCTCCAGGAGACAACAAGGGACTGGTATTTGTTGATACTCTGGACCAGCAGCCGCCACGTCCGGATAATTTGGGCCACCTCACACTGGAAGCATCCTATTCAGAGGGCCTGTTCATCATGAACGCGCATGTACATCTCAAACCCAAAGGGACTGGACTTGCTCTGGCTGTCCTGAGCCCGCCAACGGAAAATACATCCTCACGGGGAACCAGGATACCGGCCCAGTTGGCCGGCATCCATCTCAACGGTGTGCTCTACACGGCGGGGGATATGACGTTTGAAGGGAATCCCCGGGCGTATGGGGCCATCATGACGGGCGGGCAGGTCATGAAGGCTTCAGAGACAGCCGATCATTTCGAGGTTTGGTACGATGACGACTTACGAAAGGGCCTTGTCCGCGGCCTGCCGCTCGTGTATATCGCCCCGGGGACCTGGCAAGAGAAATACTGAAAAAACCAAGTCAAAGCCGCCACCTCTTCGCTAGCCTACCCAGCCGACCTCTCCTTCAACGTGGCCCCCTTTGTCCGCGCTGCCGAATTTTGTCACTTTCTTGCCATGTCAGAGAGATAGGCGTAATCTATTGTGTGGTTGATTAAATTGTAAAAACAATCGGTTAAGTATGATCTGCCGATCGCAGAGAAGGAGGCATAGCGCTTGCTGAAATTTCTGGTGAATGCGATGGTTGTTGGGTCGTCGAAACGAAGAGCCTGGAGCCTGGCGGCAGAGACAGGGGTGACGATGCTGGAGGTCATGACCGTGGTCGCGATCATCGGGATTGCGACCGCGCTGGCTCTTCCGAATTTTGCGAACTGGCTTGCCCGGTCCGATCTTAAAGAGAGCATGGTCGAATTGCAGGGCAACCTGAACATGGCCCGAATGACGGCGATGAATCGCAACACCACCGTTACTGTCACGTTGGTGATGGTGAATAACCGGGTGAACGCCACCTTTACCGATCCCGCGTCGAACCAGGCCGCGTGCACGGCCGATAACCAACGGTGCATACTGCCGACCCAGATCATGCCCTCGCGGGTGACCGGGTTCAGTGGAACAGCGTCGGTTCAGTTCAACTCCCTGGGGATGCGGGTCGGAGGGGGAACGGCAGCCCAGGCGATCCGGTTGACCAACAACCAGGGCACGACCTATGAGATCCAGGTGACGGCGGCCGGAAAATCGCGCTGGTGCACGACGTCTCCTTGCCCGTGAATACAATGAGGAATGCTGAACGATGAATGATGAACTAAAGAAGCTGCTATTCAGCGTTCATCGCTCAGCGTTCATCGTTGAAAAGCGCGGCTTCACGCTGATCGAGACCATGTTGGCGACGCTGCTGGTCACGGTGGGAATGATCGCCCTCGCCGGCATGATCGAGATGTCGCTCGGACGGAACCTCGATGCCAACGAGCTCAGCCTGGCTACCAACCTGACGGTCGATATGATGGAACGCATCCAGTTCAACCGGCGGAACGTCACCGCGTACAACAATGTTGATACGCTGAATGCTGCGACCAAGCCCCCGACGACCCAGTCGATGGCCAGAGGAGACTACGAGCAGTGGAGCGCCAGGCTGACTGCGTCCGGTCTGCCCAACGTACAAGGAACGGTCACGGTGACTACGGTGGGCCCGACCAATCCGCCCTTGAACCAGAACCAGGTCACGGTTCGGGTCCGTTGGACCGGCAAGCTCAGGTCCCGCGCGATGAGCGTGGTGACCATTGTGGCGCCGGAATAACAATCAATGATGAATGATGAACGATGATTGATGAATTGAAAACGAGCAAGTCCGCCGTTCAGCGTCCAGCGCCCGGCATTCAGCCTTACCTATCTGAGCGTGGGATGACGCTGGTGGAGCTCATGTTCGGACTCGCCCTTGCCACGCTGGCCATCGGGGCCAGCTACACGGCGATGAGCAGCAGTCAGAAGGCCGCGAGCATCAACAACCAAACGGCCGAGATGCAGCAGAACGCCAGGGTGGCGATGGAACTCCTCACGCAGGACCTGAAGACAGCCGGATTCGGCATGCTCGGGACGCCGGTGGGGGTATGCACCAATCCCATCATGCCGGCGGATCAGACGGCGGGCGGGGCGGACACGGGCCCGGATTCGGTGTCCGTCGTCGCACCGACAGTACTCTCAACTCTCTCGGTTCAGGCGAATCCGGGAGCGGCTTCGATCACGCTCCAGGGAGGGGTGACCTATCCGACAGGATTCGGAGTCGGGTCGGTCGTCACGATCAACGGAGTCATCTCGCGGAGCGTGACCGCCGTGAATACCAACACCCTCACCTTTGGGACCGGGATCGGCGTGTCAGCCGTGTTCCCGGTCGGCACGTCGGTCTATTGGCTCCAGTGCATCAAGTATGACGTCGTGCGGGCGACCGATGCGAATGCGGCGACCCTGTGCGGGGGCACGCCACCCTGTCTCAGACGTGGCCCGAACCCGGACACGAACCCGACCAGCATGGTAGCCGTGGCCGAAGGCATCGAGGATCTTCAGTTGGCCTATGCCTGCGACGGATGCAACGCCGCCTTGGCCATGGGAGCCGTGCCGGATGGGATTATCGATGATTGGAATGCCTCGGGCACCTTCGACACGGCGGATTTTGTCTCGAACAAGACCTGGGCGGCCGCTCCGGAAACCCCGGACAAGATCCGGATGGTCCGTGTCAGCATCGTGGCCAGGCAGAGGGTGGCCGATGACAAATGGAGCAGCACGGCGCCGATCACGGCGGAGGATCACAACCCGACCCAGGATGCCGGCTACTCGCAGGCTGCCTACGCCCAGAGCCGGCGGCGCTTGCTGACCAGGACCATCCAGGTCAAGAACTTGGGGTCATGAGCGAGAGCAACGATGAGTGATGAACGATGAATGATGAACGGCAGATGGAATTGAATCATTGCACCATTGAATCAATGGACTAATCGGCAATGACTCAATCGTCAATTCTTCACATTCTGCGTTCAGCGTTCCGCATTCACCATTCTCTGGGGCAACAGGGCATGGCCCTGCTCACGGTCATGCTCTTGATGGTGATCCTGACGATGATCGGCATTGGGACGATTACGATGACCGGCATGGAAAGTCGGATAGCGGGAAACGTGCGGAGCAGCGAATCGGCGACCACCGCGGCGGACGGCTGCGTCGGCACGGCCGTGAACATCATCCAGCAGACCATCGATGCCGGTACACTCCCGGCCGCCTTTCTCAGCAACGCCAATCCCGCCGGTCCCGTCCCGCAGGGCAATTCGGCCACCTTGCAGGCGGAGATCATGGGACAGTCGGACAATAATGCCGACACGCCCGCCGGCAGCCCCAACACATCGGCGCAGGTGAACAACTTTACCGTCAACGGGGACATCGACCGGCTCTACGCCGTGCCGAAAGCGGGAGGCTCGATGCAGTTTGCGGCGGGCTACGAAGGGAGCGCCGGCGGGACGGCCGGCGGAGGGGTCGATATCATGTACCGGGTGGACTGTGTGGCCACGAACACCGCGGTCGGCACGGTCAGCCGGATCACCGCGGTCTATGCCTGCACGGTCACGGGTGAATCGTGTCAGAGGAAATTGTAGGAGAAAGCACACCGGTGTCAAAGAAACTGTCCGCCCCCCTATCATCGAAGGGGGCGGCTCTAGCAAGCTTGGTATGGGGGTGAGCTATGAACACGGAGATTGAAAGTGGAGTCCTGGACTGGGCCGGAGCCCTGCTCGGGATCGCGATGCTCATCATGGCCCTGGATGTTCTGGTCGCCGGTGGGGGCTGGGTCCAGACCGCCGATGCTCAGACGAGCCAGGACTCTGCGATCAGCTACAAGTCGGGGGAGGTGACGGCGATCGGAGAGACGACGATCCAGATCGACAAGCAGGATTATGCCTTGCTGAGCGACGCTGTGATCACGGATGAGGAGGGAAAGCCGAGGGACCGGAAAGAGCTGGTTCCCGGGACCTTTGTCCAGTTTCATGTGAGTGCGAGGCGAGGGGGGATCGATCAGATCATTATGATCCTACCCAAGTGAAACCGCGGAATCCATGTGGCAGCCGGTGGACCGGCCTGACGATCGATGCTGAAGGTTCAACGGATTGAAGCCTGCTGGAGGCAGGGTAACGATCCGTCCCCTGAGGGAAATGCCAGGAAACACCGGAGGGTTTTCTCGGTGGGCGACCATTTCGATAAAGCGTAAAAGAGCCCACCGTTCAACCGAAGGTTGGTATGGCAGCTCTAGCAAGCTTGATTGGATTGTATGTACTGGAGGCAAAAAGACTCTCCGCGCCCAGTTGATCGAAGGGCGCGGTTCAAGCGAAGCTTGGTATGGAGGCGACCATGAAACATCCAGTTGTGACCATCGTTTCGCTCTTGCTCGCGGGCGGCTTGCTCTGGCCGGCCGGTGTCCAGGCCATCAGCATGGCGGACTATGAGAACACCCCCGTTTTCGTCAGCAAGGCTGTTCCGCCCAATATCCTGCTCTTGATGGATAATTCGGGCAGCATGGCTTCGTCCGCCTATCACAACAACAATGAAGTCTATGTCTCAACGAAGTCCTACAATGGGTACTTCGCTCCCACGCTCTGCTATAGCTACGCCGCCAACAAATTCAAGCCGGGACCTGCGCGGGCTTCTGTCGCTCCGACATGCGGTGGCGCGACACCGTGGGACGGGAACTTTCTCAACTACATGACAATGTCCCGAATGGAAATCGCCAAATGGGTCATGATGGGCGGCAAGTGTACGCCGAGATCCATTAATGGAACCTGTTTCCCCGGCGGGACTCTTGTCCAAGAGACCACCGACCGGTTCGTCGCCTTCGCAGCGTCCGCTGACGGGGTGACGCCCTATACAGGTACCCGTTGCTTTGATCGGGCCGGTGGGACGCTCAATGTCTACTCGACCTCCAGTTGCTCGAGCTCGATTACAGGCTTCACTCTCAAGGCCGAGATCGCTTCCGAGCCGGAAGGGATCATCCAGCAGGTGGGCAATAAGGCCCGCTTTGGTCTGATGGAGTTCAAGGGCGCTGGGGACGGGGGAAAAGTGTTAGCCGATGTGGGGGGAAATCTCATCAGCATGGTCAATGCGATTGAAGGCACCACCGCTGCGACCTGGACTCCCCTGGCCGAGTCCCTCTACGAAGCCACGAGGTATTTCGCCCAGGTTGCGCCTGCCTACACCAACACCGACTATTCCTACAACGTCACCACCAAGGATCCCTTCTACTTCCAGAAGCCAGACTGGGCCAGCACGTCCCAGTACGTTACCTGCTGCAAGAGCTTCGTGATTATCTTTACGGACGGGGAACCGACCACAGATACGAATGTGCCGACCGGCCTGCAGGATCACGCCCATGCGATCCACGGGGCCCACTGCACGGGAGCGACTACCTCAGCTACCTGCGTGGGGCATAAGACCAATTATCCCTCCAGCGGCACCCACTACCTGGACGATATCGCCTATTATGCCCATACGACGGATCTGCGTCAGGCCACGATCCCAAAATTCAATTTGGACAACACCAATGCGACCGGTAAGGACCTGACAGGCAACCAGAACCTGACCATCTATACCTTCTATGCCTTTGGCCAGGCGATCGGACGCGAGATCCTTCAATCGGCGGCCAAGGCCGGAGGGTTCGAAGACAGCAACGGCAACAATCTGCCGGACCTGACCTCGGAATGGGATCGGGTCAACAACAACACCGGAGCGGCCGGAGCCGACGGTCTTCCGGACACCTATTTCGAATCGGCGGACGCCGACGACTTGAAGGACCGGTTGCTTGCGTCGATCACCAGCATCCTCCAGCGCAGCTCGTCCGGCACCGCAGTCTCAGTGCTGGCCTCGTCGTCCACCGGCGACGGCACCCTGTACCAGGCCTACTTCTTTCCCCAAGAGCCGGACAGCACGGTCAAGTGGACCGGCTACACGCAAGGGCTGTTCGTGGATGAATCCGGCAATATGCGGGAGGACTCGGACGGGGACGGGAAACTCATCTATAAGAACGACTACATTATTCTGACCCGGTACGACAGCGCCAGCGGAGAGGTCCGGGTGGACCGGTACAAGGATTTGGATGAGGACGGGCAGGCAGATGGGGCCGCCTTTGAGACGGATAAGAAACTGAAGGACATTAAACCCATCTGGGAGGCGGGACGGCGCCTGGCGCTGAAAGATCCCAGTACCAGGAAGATTCTGACCTGGGTGGATGGCGATAAGGACGGCATCGGGCCGGGGCTCGGGGATACGGGCGAGCAGATCGAGTTCGCCCAGGCCAACGTGGCTACGCTGAGTCCCTACTTGCGCCCCGGAGCGGCCCCCTTTACAGCCGCTAACATCATCGACTTCATCAGGGGGACCCAGGTCTCGGGCATGCGGGACCGGAAGATCACGACGAAGGACGATGCCGGCAACAGCGGCCTCCAGGTCTGGAAACTGGGAGACCCGATCAATTCCACCCCGACCGTGGTCGGAGCCCCGAAGGAACGGTTCGACGTGATCTACGGGGATTCCAGCTACACGGCCTTCTTTACCAAGTATAAGAATCGCCGCATGGTGGCCTATGTGGGGGCGAACGACGGGATGTTGCACGCCATCAACGGCGGGTTTTACCACAGAGGCGATGATACCGGTACTTCAAGCGCGACCGAACGAGGCTATTTCACCACGGCCGCGAACGACAATACAGGCACGATCAAGCTGGGGGAGGAATTGTGGGGCTTCATTCCCTATCAGCTCCTGCCGCATCTCCAGTGGTTGGCGCGTGAGGACTATAGCCATGTCTATTACGTGGATTTAAAGCCGAAAGTGGCGGATGTGCGCATCTTTGCGGATGATGCCAAACACCCAGGCGGATGGGGCACAGTCCTGATCGGTGGATTCCGGTTGGGCGGGAGTTGCGACAAGTGTGTCGCGAGCACCGGCGGTCCGACCATGAGCATCACAGCCGATTTCGGGTCGGGTTCGGAGACCCGCGTCTTCTACAGCGCCTACTTCGTGCTGGACATCACCGACCCGGAATCGGACCCGGTCCTGCTCTGGAGCTTCAGTCAAGCGGACCTGGGGCTGACCACCAGCTACCCGGCGGTCCTGCGGGTCAAGCCGGCCTGCGCGAGTTGCGATAAGACCGACAACAGCGACGCCAAGTGGTTCATGGTGGTCGGCTCCGGTCCTACCGGCTACGACGGCGGCAGCGCCCAGGCCGGGAAGATCTTCGCGATCAATATGGCGACCGGCCCCACCACGGTGGCCTCGTTCGCGACCGGGGATGCCAATTCCTTTGTGGGTGACGTGATCACTCTGGACGCCCAACTGGACTATCGTGTCGATGCGACCTATGCGGGGAACATGATCAATATCGGGACGAGTAGTGCGTCCAGTTGGATTGGAAAGATGCACCGGCTGACGACCGGAAGCGGGAGCACCGACACGGCGGTCTGGGGAATCAACTCCGGCGGGAACCGGGTGCCGACTGTGCTCTTGTCCACCTTCCCGGACGGGGGGACCACCAAAGTCGGGCCGATTACGGCGGCGCCGACCGTCTCCTCCGACGACAGCAACAACATCTGGGTCTATTGGGGAACGGGCCGTCTCTATTCGGACAAAGACAAGTCGAACAAGGATACCCAGTACTTCTTCGGAGTCAAAGACCCGGTGATGACGGGCACCTGCGCCGAAGCCAGTTGCGGGGAGCAGAACAAGCTGGTGAATGTCTCCGCCGCGACGGTCTGCACCAGCGGCTGCACGAATCAGGTCACGGATGCCAACAACGCCAATGTGACCACCGTCTTGGGGACCGACACGACCACCACATTGCAGGGGCTGGTCGGAAGCAAGCACGGATGGTATACGACCCTGCTGCCCGCATCGGGGACACAAGAGGGTGAACGGGACGTCGCCACGCCCATCGTCCTCGGCGGGATCGTGTTCTTCTCGACCTTCACTCCCGACACTGGCAACGTGTGCTCGTCGGCCGGGTCCGGGAAGCTCTATGCCCTCTTCTACCAGACCGGCAGCGCGTACAAGGAGTCGGTGATCGGAACCACGGAATCGGGCGGTAAGACCACCGTCAACAGGTCCATCTCCTTGGGCGTCGGCTTGTCGTCCCAAATGGCCGTCCATATGGGCGCGCAGGGGACCGGCACGGCGGGAACATCGGGCGGCTCCGGAAGTCAAGGAGGGGTCAGCTTGATCGGCCAGTCCAGCACGGGAACCATCACCAAAGTATCGGTGAATCCGGCACTGGGCTCCCAGAGCCGTTTCCTCTCTTGGATCAATCAGCGGGACTAATCCACCGGTGAGACGTAAGGCGTGACTCTTCGACTTACGCTCAGCCTGCGACGAGCTCAGCCGAGTCGGGTCATGGTGAGCCCGTCGAACCATGAGGAGTGAGGTGTGAAGAGTGGAGCGATGGGCAAGACAAAGGCATCGAACTTCTTGCCCATCGCTGCCCGCCTGTTCTCCCTTACCCTGAGCGCGGTCCTTGCCGTAGGCTGCGGCAGTGAAGCTCCGCAGAACGAAGCTGCCCGGTCCGACCGGGCAGCTTCGTCGTCCGGTCCTGCCACTCCCTCCAATCCCGTGGTGACCCCCAATCGTCTCCCCGTCATTCGTTCAGCCACGATCCAGCCTGATCCGGTGTTGCCCGGCGAGCCCTTGTCCGTGAGGGTCGAGGCGGAGGACCCGGACGGCGATCCGGTGAGCTTTCACCATCAATGGCTGGTCAACGATCAGCCGCTGGAAGGGGCCAGGCAACCGACCTTGAGCCCGGATCGCGTCAAGCGCGGAGACCAGGTGGCGGTGGAGGTGATCCCGCTGGATGGCCAGGCGGAAGGGCTGCCGTTCCGGACGTCTGCCGTGACCATTCCCAACAGCCTGCCTGAAGTGACGCACTTGGACCTGGAACCGGCCGAGCCACGCGCGGGGGATCGTGTGACCGCAAGAGTTCAGGGGAGGGATGCCGAACAGGACTTCATCCGCT
>Ga0233425_10003308_pt1 | contig 29570 bp, 30 predicted proteins | sample Watercolumn_Towu_2_FD_181712 | JGI IMG/M metagenome (GOLD analysis project Ga0233425, IMG submission 181712) | Freshwater microbial communities from Lake Towuti, South Sulawesi, Indonesia - Watercolumn_Towuti2014_140_MG | ecosystem: Environmental > Aquatic > Freshwater > Lake | place...
AACCAGGAGTTCGAGGATGCGCGCGACAAGATCATGATGGGCGCCGAGCGTCGCACGCTGGTGATGACGGACGAGGAGAAGAAACTCACCGCCTATCACGAAGGCGGCCACGCGCTCGTCTCCTTGAACATGCCGGGATCAATTCCGATTCACAAGGCGACGATCATTCCGCGCGGCAGAGCGCTCGGCATGGTGCAGGGCCTTCCTGAGCGCGATCAGATCTCGCAAAGCTACGAGCAGCTCATAGCGATGCTGGCGATGGCGATGGGCGGGCGCGTCGCGGAGGAATTGATCTTCGGCTCAGCGAAGACGACCTCCGGCGCGGCGTCGGACATTCAGCAGGCGACGCGCATCGCTCGCGCGATGGTCACTCAGCTTGGCTTCTCGGACAAGCTCGGCACGGTCGCCTATGCTGATCCGCAGCAGGAGCAGTTCCTCGGCTACTCGCTCGGACGCACGCAAACCTTCTCCGAACAGACCCAGGAGACGATTGACGCTGAGGTGCGCCGACTGGTGCAGGAAGCCTATGACAAGGCCAGGCAAATCATCATCGACAAGCGGACCGATCTCGATACGCTCGCCAATGCGCTTCTCGAATTCGAGACGCTGACAGGCGATGAAATCAAGGGTCTGCTCGCCGGCAAACGGCCTGTGCGTGAAGAGTCCACGCCGACTCCTCCGCCGCGCGGCTCGGCGGTGCCATCCACTGGGCAAAAGCCAGAGCCAGACGTCGGCGGCATGGAGCCGCATCCGATCTGAGAAGTAGAAAAACCCAGCGGTCTCCGCTGGGTTTTTTGCTTGTGAATCGATCTACTTTTTGGTGTGCGCGATCAATTCATTGACCGTATCGGCTGGGCGACAGAGCGCCGCCCTCTCGCCCATCGAGACGATCGGCCGCTCGATCAAAATCGGATGCTTTTCGATGGCGGCAAAGATCTCGTCGTCGGACAAGGCCGGGTTATCTAGGCCTAGTTCATCATAGGGCGTGCCGCGTTTGCGCAGGATATCGCGCACGCTCTTTCCCATGCGCCGCAGAAGATCCTTCAAGGTCGCGCGGTTAGGCGGGTTCTTAAGATATTCGATCACCTGCGGCGCGTAGCCGGCTTCCCGCAAAGCAGCGAGAACGTTGCGCGAGGTGCCGCAGGCCGGATTGTGGTAGATTTTGACTTCCATGTGGACATCCGTTCGGGCGATATGCCAGTGTTTATTAACCTTTCGTTAGGTTGGCGAGAATACGGCCCCTCACAATATGACATTATGTTCATAAATGCGCCGACATGGCGTGAGAGGATGCGAATTGGCCAAGACGCCGCTCGCTGAGGACGTTCGATGACCCGCACTTATTTCGGCACCGATGGGATTCGTGGCCTCGCCAATGAGAAGATCACGCCGGAGCTCGCGCTCAAGGTCGGCCAGGCGGCGGGGCTGATCTTTCATCGCGGCGAGGGGCGCCATCGCGTCGTCATTGGGAAGGACACGCGGCTCTCAGGCTATATGATCGAATATGCACTTGTCGCCGGCTTCACGTCGGTTGGCATGGATCCGTTGCTTCTGGGACCGATGCCGACGCCCGCCGTCGCCATGCTCACGCGGTCCATGCGCGCCGACGTCGGCGTCATGATTTCCGCCTCTCACAATTCTTTCGAGGACAATGGCATAAAGCTGTTCGGACCGGACGGCTATAAGCTTTCGGACGAGATCGAACACGAGATCGAGCGCCTGATCGATAGCGACATTACGCGCAAGCTCGCAGGCCCGAGGGATCTCGGCCGCGCGCGGCGCATCGACGATGTGCGCGCGCGCTATATCGAATTCGCCAAGCGCACACTGCCGCGCAATATGAGCTTTGAAGGTTTACGCGTCGTCGTCGATTGCGCGAACGGCGCCGCCTACAAGGTTGCGCCAGAAGCGCTGTGGGAGCTTGGCGCCGAAGTGATCGCCATCGGCGTCGACCCTGACGGCTTCAACATTAATCACCGCGTCGGATCCACATCGCCGCAGGCGTTGCGCGACAAGGTGCGCGAATTGCGCGCCGATGTCGGCATCGCGCTCGACGGCGACGCCGATCGCGTCATCATGGTCGACGAACTTGGACATCTCATCGACGGCGATCAGCTGATGGCGGTCGTCGCCGAAAGCTGGCGCGATCAGGGACTGCTATCGAAGCCGGGTCTTGTGGCGACGATCATGTCGAATCTCGGCTTAGAACGTCATCTCGGTTCGCTCGGACTCACTCTCGAGCGAACGGCGGTCGGCGATCGCTATGTGATCGAGCGCATGCGCGAAGCCGGCTACAATATCGGCGGCGAACAGTCGGGCCATGTCATTCTGTCGGACTATTGCACGACCGGCGACGGGCTTGTGACGGCGATGCAGGCGCTCGCGGTGGTGAAGCGCCAGAACCGTCCGGTGAGCGAAGTCTGCCACCGATTCGAGCCGCTGCCGCAGGTTCTGCAAAATGTCCGCGCGCAGCGTCGCGAATTAGACCGCGCCGCAGTCGCTTCTGCGATTGCCAATGCTCAGGAGCGACTCGGCGGCGCCGGAAGACTTATCGTTCGCCCTTCCGGCACCGAACCCGTCATACGCGTCATGGGCGAAGGCGACGATCGCGAACTCGTCGAATCGCTCGTCGCTCAGATTTGCAGCGTGCTAAAGGAATCGGCCGAGGCGGCCTGACGCAAAGCCGTTTATCTTTTCGATGACATGTGCGTGCGCGCCATTGAGGTTGCAGGCATTTGGTTAAGATGTATGGTTAAAAAATAAGGTTAACCTTCCCTTAATCGTTGCCGCACATCTTCCTCGTCATCGCCGCGTCGTGAACGCGATCGCGCGTTCAAGCCAGGGGACCAATCATGGGCCGTTTCATCGCGCTCTTACTGTCGGCGGCGGTCGTCACTGGGGCTTTGAACGCGCGCGCCGAAAACATGCCGACTCCGCCGCCCCTCGATGTCAGCGGCTGGTATCTTCGGGGCAATATCGACGGCGCGCAGCAGGTAACCGAGGGGCGGACGTATCTCCAGCTGGACATTCTCGCCGATCTGCCGAATGGCGCCGCCCGATCGGCGGATTATTCGATGAGCGACGAACGCTAGAGTTTAAAAATCCGGAACGCGAAAAAGATTGATTGGGCCGCGGGTCCCAACTATGCGCGGGATTGATAATGAGCTGCTAAGATTAGCCGGATGAAAGACTGGCGCCCCCGCGTCATTTCACGGAAATGCTATGAAACCGATTTTGATTGTCGTCTCTTTGCTCGCGTTCATCGGCGACGCGGCGGCGCATCATCTCGATAACTATGACGCACGCATACGCGCAGAGGCCCAGCTTTTTGCAGAATGGTTCAGTTGCAAGTCTAAAAACGATTGCGCGCTTGTTTCGGTTCCCTGTCGATCTGGTCTGGCCGTGAACTCGGCCCACGTCGATGATGCGAAGGAAGCGCTCATCAGAACGTTCCCCTTCTGCCTTGGGACGTCTCTGGACGACACTGAAGCGGCTTGCGAACGCCGCCAATGCGTAACCAAGCCAAAGAAGGACAAATAAGTTGCGAATCTCGGCGGCATTGACTTCCGGTCCCGGGCGGCGGGCAGCCGGGAGCGTCAGGACGACGGCGGCTCGATTTGTGTTGTCGTTCTCGATCAGCGGGACTTCGAGAAATGTGGCGCCATTCGGCTCAGGGTGCGATCGCGAAAAAGAAAATGATGGACCAATGCCGAGCTGGCATGGATCGTGGCGAGGATGATAAGTCCATTCGCTAGAGCCTCATGAATTTCCTTCATGTCGTGCGCAAAGCTTTTGTCCTTGGCCCATGGCGATGCGATATCGACTATCCCGAGCAAGGAAAGCGCGTCTCCATCCGCGAATTGCGTCGCGACGCCGAAAGCGACGACAGCCGCCAGCAGCGCATATAGCGCAAGATGGACGATTTTGGCGGCCAAATCGCCCAAGCTTCCCAACGGCGTCGGCTCCGGAGGCGGCGGCGGATCGAAGAGACGCCAGCCGACACGAACGATCAATAGGATGGCGATCAACTCGCCCGCTGAAACATGGATGGATTCTCCGAGTTCACGCGCGCTCCCACGAGGCAAGTCTTCGCCCACAGTCCCGAGGACCCAAGCGATGGCCACAAGAAGCACGGAAAACCAATGAACAATTTGCGCGGCTGCGCCGTAGCCTCCCTGAGAATTACGCCATTGCATTGACGGCCTCCCTGCATGTTTCCGCAAACCTTTATCGAAACGACATAGCTCTCCACCTCGGCGAATTTCAGTCGAACGCCGAGAATAGATGCGGCAAATTGTATCGACGGAACGCGCGCAAATGCCCAATGGGAAGGCGCTGTTATGCGTCAACTCGCAAAGCAGATTATCGAGGCATCGAATAACAAGAAGCCCGCATCCATCAATGCGGGCTTGCCGATGGCTTCACAAACTGCGGCACTGAACGACGATATCTTTACTTCATCGCCGCTGCTTTCAATCTGGCGAGCGGACGGATTTTGACGCGCACGCTTGCCGGCTTAGCGGCCGCAGGCACCATTTCGCCGGTAGACGGATTGCGAACCAATGTACCCGCCTTTCGCGCCGGCACTTTGCGAAGCGTGACTTTGAGGAGGCCCGGCAGGGTGCATTCGCCTACGCCTCGCGGATGGACGGACCCGAGAAGAACCCTCTCCAGCGTGGAGTATACCCCCACAGCGGTTTTGCGAGGAATATCGTTCTCTTCGGCAATCAGATTTATAAGCGCCGATTTCGAATACGTTTCCTTAAGCGGCCGAATCGTCGCCGGCTCTGCTTTCGTGGTCTTCTTCAGCGGCGCCTTCCGAACTGTTGCCTTGGCCATAGTTTGTCCTTCGGTAGATAATGGAGTGATCATAACCGACCGTACATAGGCGATTACTAGCGATTTCATTACCGATTCGCAAACCCGCGCACTCATTGCGTGGCGCCGTGCGGCATAGTGCTGCTTCTAACCCTCTATTTTAACCGTCTCGCTCGTTTCTCGGCGCCTTTTATCTCGCCGGGTCCCCTGGAAGATCGGGATCACACTTTCAGGCATTTCCCTTCACTCAAGCTAGACAAGGTTCCTTAGTCGCCGGAACCGCGCAGCTTCTTTCGGATCTTCTACGCCCACCTAACGCTTGGTGTCCTGCCTTACTCCTTAAGCGGGCCGATGTTTGCGTCGGCGATGCGCCAAAAGCGGACCTCACGGCACGGTGTACCAAGTTCCATTCGCGTTGTTTTTTTTTGCCTCTAGCCGCACCAACCTTCTAGGCGTCGGCGCGGCGCAGAAAGTCCGACGCTCTCGCGAGACCCGCGACGAGCACATCACGGTTGTTGGCATAGCCAATCCGCACATAACCCTCGCCATCCAGGGCGCTGCCCGGCGTGAACATCACGCCCGTCTTTTCGAGTAAGGCGACACAAAAATCACGAGACGTCATGCCGGTGTCGACCCGCACCCATGCCGTCGTGCCCGACTTCGGTTTCACATAAGACAAGCGTGGCTCTTTGGCGATCCAGGCGTCGAGCAGGGAGAGATTTGTTCGCAAAATGCCCTGGTTGCGGTCCAGGATTGCATCCCGGTTTTCGAGCGCAATGGACGCGAGCAAATCATTCAGCATGCCGACGCTGATCGTATTGTAGTCACGATGGATCTGCACGCGATGAATCACCTCGACAGGCGCAACGATCCAACCTACTCGCAAGCCTGCGAGCGACCATGTCTTCGACATGCTGCCTGTGCTGATGCCTTTCTCGTAGAGGTCTGCGACCGACGTGGTGAAGCCGGCGCCTTGCTGATCGGTGCCACGATATACTTCGTCGCTCAACACGTAAGCCCCACATGAACGCGCAATCCGCACGATCTGCTCGAGAAAGGCAGGTTCCATTAGTGACCCGGTTGGGTTGTTCGGATTGCTGAAGGCGATCATGCGCGTCGACGGCGTGACCATTCGTTTTAGTTCGTCGAGGTCGGGCAGGAAGGCGTTTTCCTCACGTAAGCGCAAAACGTCGACTCTTGCGCCGTAGCTCTCGGGAATAGAGTAGTGCTGCTGATACGTCGGCAGCACAGATATCATGTGATCGCGTGGCTCGATTAGCGTCTCATAGACGAGAGCATTAGCGCTGATCGCGCCATGTGTAATCAGCACATTTGGCACACGTTGGTTCTCGTATAATGACGCGACATTGCTGCGCAGGCGCTCCGTGCCGTCAATCTCGCCGTACGTCAGCTTCATCGGCAGAATCTCGCCGAGCAACGCATCTTCCTTGCCGGCGATCTTCAACAACTCGCCGACTGACAGCGATTCGACGCATGTTTCGGCGAGGTTCAGCTCGCAAACATTCTCGTAAAGATACATCCAGCGCTCGACTCCAAACTCCCTGATTTGCATGAGTTCCGTCCTTGTGCAGAAGCTGGGGCATGGGGCGGCGATTGGCGAAGAGGGTTCGTCTCGAGCATAGTATCTTGGGTGCAAATAGCAGAATTGGACAGGTCGCCGGCGCAGCCGCCACTCCACTTCGAAGGACCGCGTCGGGCCAGAAGCGGTCCAACGGCGGCCGTCCTCCACTCGTTCCCTCAATTGCGGAACCGAAGAGTCAGACTTGACCGCCTAGCTGCTTCTAAGGAGCAGCAATCCACATAGACAAAAACGTCACTAATTTTCCCTGGCGCGGCGATCCCGGCCCTTTTTCTTTTCCCTCGCCCGGCGGGCCGGATTGGACCATATCTCTCGGTCATGTCCGACCTGCCCGATGCCGGAGGAGAGACTCCTCAGACCAATACGCCGGAGATTACCGTCTCCGAACTCGCGAATGCGCTGAAGCGATCAAGCAAGGCGCATCAATCCCCGGCGCCGATCTCATCTCGACGTTTAGTCAGGGTCCTCGGCCTATAGTCCGAGTCGGGACGGAACTCAGTGAAGTCTTGAGACTCAGTGAAGTCTTGAGACGATGCAAGCGTTTCCTACCACGGGAAACAGCATGGTGGGAACTAATGGCTCTACCGACTTCTCCTGGTGAGGAAGCGGAAATCTGTCAGCCCAGCTCTTTTGAACAATTCCATGTATTCTTCGTGAGACGGTGGCGGCCCGAGATGCGATTGAAGCGCGGCCACGAGGGCTTTGAGAAAGCTGATAGCTCCTCGCACTGCTTCCGTCAGGAAGACTAGGAAACGCCTTTCGTCGGGCGGATAATTAAGGTCGGTGTCGCCGCCGAACACTTTTTGCTTGCCGTCGGCATCCACAAACGAATTAATCGCCGTTTCAAGCAGTGACAGGTTGATGATTGCGTTCGCCGGTTCATCTTGTTCTTGCAAGGGGGCGATCATCACAAGCTCCGGCTTCCATTCAATCGCTTTCTCAACAAGATCGCGATTGACGTGCCCAACATAGATGTTCCGAAGATAGCGTGCGAAGGCGAGTTGCTTTTCCAGCGACTTGTAAATCATGGAAAGCTCAGGATGCGTCAGGTAGACGCGTCTCACCGCAGTTTCAAGATCGTAGGCATTCGCAAGCGCCAGCAGGGCATGTTTCGTCATGACGATGAATGTATCTGCTTGGCCCTCCGAAGCGCTGAGTTCCCTATCCACAGTCACGAGGTCGGCGAGGGCGATACGTGCTTCCACGCAAAGCCTTAAATAGTCGCCATCCCCAAGTCCTTGGTTCATTGAATTCCGCGGTCGGTCGAGTCAGCTTAGCGCATAGCAGTCGCGGTGCCCGAGTGGGAACATGGTGTGGTCCTCTCCTCTCCAATCTCTGTCCTAGGTTCCAGCCTTAATTCAGGGAAATATTTGCTCGGCAAATTGTAGTGTTGATTGCCCTCTAGCACCGCTTGCCGGGCAATTTCCAAATACTCTCGGTGCGAGGAAACCGTCACGGGAAAGAGGCTTCGAGGATCACCGCGTGGGTCGTTGAATGTCGAAGGGAACGAATGTCGCGGGATAAAAAAATTGGAATACGAACCATCTAAACCAAAAAATATCGAGTACTTCTTGAATGGATTACTTCCCTCGATGAGGTTAGGGTCGACTAAGTCGAGACCATATTCTTCAAGACCCGAAGCGGCCCGAAAAACAGGAAGCAACTGATCACGCATCCTTGCGAGCATCATAAACGCACCAATCCGCCATTCCTCAAAAAAAGTCTTCTGGAAATCCGCGAAATTCATCAGATGGACATTTGTTGCCGCCCGAGAGTTTTCAGCGCCAGACTGAAAGCCCTTTCTTGATATGATCAGCCCAAAGTGAGCCCCCGAGTCCGAACAGACGGACCGAAAGCCATGAACCACGCTTTGGGGAACTGCTTTGTCCCAATATTTACATTCGCACAGGACAGTCGTGGGTATCGGCGTTGATTGCTTAATTGCGTGTATGTCGATCTCGACACTGCCACGGATGGTTTTTATCTTATGCGACCGATTGCTTACGTACCCCATTTCGCTGAATGCTTGATGGACCATTTCTTCAAGTTCTTGCCAATCTGCTGGCTCCTTATCGAAGATCGCGCCCATTTCGATCCCTGAAGTTTCTCTAACTGCGAGGGGTATGGTCATTCGCTCTTGTTCAACGGTAGACGCAAAATATTATTGCATAACATGTCGGCTTGATAGTCCGGCGCTTTCTTTTCCCTCGCCCCGGGGGCTGGATTGAACCATATCTCTCGGTCATGTCCGACCTGCCAGATCCCGGAGGAGAGACTCCTCAAAGCAATACGCCGGAGATTACCGTCTCCGAACTCGCGAACGCGCTGAAGCGGACGATCGAGGATCGCTTCGGGCGCGTGCGCGTGCGCGGCGAAATTTCCAACTATCGCGGCCCGCACGCCTCCGGCCACGCCTATTTTTGTCTTAAGGATCAGAACGCGCGCCTCGACGCGGTGATCTGGCGATCGACGTTGCTGCGCCTGCGCACCCGGCCGCAGGAGGGGCTGGAAGTCGTCGCGACCGGCCGCGTCACGACATTTCCCGGAAAATCCTCCTATCAGATCGTCATCGAGTCGCTGGAGCCGGCCGGCCTCGGCGCGCTGATGGCGCTGCTGGACGCGCGCCGCAAGGCGCTCGCAGCCGAGGGTCTGTTCGATGAGGCGCGCAAGCGCCCCCTGCCCTTCCTGCCGCGCGTCATCGGCGTTGTGACCTCGCCGACTGGCGCCGTGATCCGTGACATCCTGCACCGTCTCAACGACCGCTTCCCGCGACGCGTGTTGTTATGGCCCGTGCGGGTGCAGGGCGAGAGCTGCGCAGAAGAAGTCGCCGCAGGCATTCGCGGCTTCAACGCGCTGCCTGTCGGCGGCGCCATTCCGCGCCCGGACGTGCTGATCGTCGCGCGCGGCGGCGGCTCGCTCGAGGACCTTTGGGGCTTCAACGAGGAGCTTGTCGTTCGCGCCGCGGCGGAGAGCGCCATTCCGCTCATTTCGGCGATTGGCCATGAGACCGACACGACCCTCATCGACTTCGTCGCCGACCTGCGCGCGCCGACCCCGACTGGCGCCGCGGAGAAAGCCGTTCCCGTTCGCGTCGAGCTTTTTGAGCATCTCGCGATACACGCAAACCGGCTCGAAGGCGCGCGCCGACGCGCGATGGATCTCCGCCGCACGCAGCTTTCAACCTTCGTGCGCCTGCTGCCCGCCGGCGACGCGCTGCTCGCCAATCCTCGCCAGCGCCTCGACCGGTCGGCTGAGCGGCTGCGCGCCGGCGCGCGCGCCGCCAGAGACGGACGGCGGCTGCGGCTGTCGCGCGCCGCAACGCTGCTCGCGCGTCACTCCCCGCAGGCGGAACTGGCGCGCGTGCGGGAGAAGCTGCGCGGTCTTGGCGCGCGGCTACATCAGGGGTATCGCGCTCGGGGCGTTCTCGCCCGTCAGGAGAACACAACCGCGAGGCAACGCCTCGCCGTCGCCGCGCAGAGACTCGATCGCGCAATTTCCGGTCTGATCGGCCGCAGCCAGGATCGGCTCGACAGGCTCGCCCGCCTGCAGGAATCCCTCAGCCATCGTTCAGTGCTTGCGCGCGGCTTTGCGCTCGTGCGCGACGAGAACGGCGCGCTGGTGCGCAGCGTGGCGCAGGCTTCGCCCGGAACAGGTCTCGACATCGAGATCGCCGACGGCAGAATCGCGGCTCGCGCCGGAATCGCCATCCCCGAGCCGCCTGCGCCGCCGCGCCCCCGCCGGCGCATCAGAAGGATCGATAGCGACGATCAGGGATCGCTGTTCTGACCTACTCGAATCTCATTTGCCAAGCGACGATGCTGCGCTGCATGGGCGCGCGCGGCAGATAGCAGAAGACATTAGTCGAGATGGGCGCTTCGGCGCAGTGATAGTGATCGTCGCTCCAGTCGTAGCCAAGCGTGCCCATGCAGGCGACGATCTTGTCGTGGATGATCTTCGGGTTGGAGCGGCGCTCCGCCGGGAAATCTCGTTCCGCCTGAAATTCGCAGTCGGTGACGTCGAGTTTCTGGCCTTCGAAATAGCGCCCGCTCGCGCCGCTCGTGACGAACATCGCCTCGGTCGCGAGGATAAAAAGCAAGCCTAACGCCAGGGCCACCTTGCCCTGCCACTTGGTCTTGAAGAAGTGCAGATCGAGTAGCGATAGAAATCCTATCGCCAAAAGCCCGCCGCCAAGCAGCAGCGTCAACGGCGACAGGAAGGGCGCAATACCTTCGTTCATGCCACGCTCCTGATCGCGCCCGCCGCCGCTTCGCGCGATTGATTGATTAATATTAAGAGCGAGGCTTTCACCAAAGCAACCAGGCCTCGCCTCGGCGTCTGGGATGTTCTTTCCACGGGCATGGCCGAAATCCTCCCCTGGCCACGCCATTCCCGAAATTGGGAGCAGGCTTCGCACATCAGACCCGGCGGCTGAGCCGAGGTCGTCAAATTCCTGCCGAAACAGAGCGTTAAGCTTCCGTTAACCAATTAACTGCTTATTAACGAAGGCGCAACTTTGCTCAAATGCTACAGGTCCGAGATACCTGCGATCAAGGTTGACGGAACCTTCGCTTAACCGTGGAAGACTAGGACTACCGGCATTCGGTGGTCGTAACAGGAGTTCCTCATGCTGCTTTCGCAACGCGCCTCGAGCGTCAAATTCGTCGTCGCGCTGACGGCGGTCCTGGCGCTTTCGGCCTGCGCCAAGAACACGGCGGATGAGGCTGCAGGCGATCTCGCAGGCGGCGGCTACGCGGGCGGGCGCGGCGGCGTCGCTAGTCCCGGCAGCCAACAAGACTTCGTGGTCAATGTCGGCGACCGCATCTTCTTCGAAACCGATTCGACCGAGCTGACCCCGACGGCGCAAGCGACGCTCGATAAGCAGGCGGAATGGCTCAACCGCTATTCGCGCTACAGCTTCACCATGGAAGGCCACGCCGACGAGCGCGGCACGCGCGAATATAATTTCGCGCTCGGCGCTCGGCGCGCCGAAGTGGCCAAGAATTATCTCATCTCGCGCGGCGTCTCTGGGGCGCGCATCCGCACGGTAAGCTACGGCAAGGAGCGCCCGGTCGCCGTCTGCGACGACATCTCCTGCTGGTCGCAGAACCGTCGCGTGGTCACGGTGCTTTCCGGCGGCAATTCCTGATTATAAGGCGCGCCGCGCCCCTTGCGTCCTGGGCGCCGTTGCGGCATTGAAGGCGCGCGCCTTTAAGGCGCCTGCAGGAGTGTAGCTCAACTGGTAGAGCACCGGTCTCCAAAACCGGGGGTTGGGGGTTCGAGCCCCTCCACTCCTGCCACTTATAAATCTTAAGTGAGCAGGTCGCCGTGGTAGGCCTATGGGCCGACGGCTTGAGGCTGACGCGGCGCAATAACGCGAACGCCCTCGTCTCATTACACAAAAAAAGCCCAGCCACGAGGGCTGGGCTTTCCAGGATCGACCTGCTGCGAACGAGTCGATCAATATTTCGCCAGCACCGGCGCCGGAGCGCCGAAGCTGAAGTGATAGTTCACGCCCGCGCGAATCGTGTGGAAACGCGTGCGGTTGTTCGGGCTGTTGAGGCCCCAGCCCGGGTTGAACGCCCAGAGCCAGTTGTTGTTGTTCCCCGTGCCGCTGATCTGCGTATACAGATACTCGAGCTTGAGGGACCAGTTCGGAATGACCATCCACTCGGCGCCGCCGCCGGCGGTCCAGCCCGTCTGCACGGCGCTGTTCTGGTTCCACCAGGCATTGCGATGCACCTCGCCATAGGCGAAGCCGCCGGTGCCGTAAATCAGCACCTTCGAGTTGAGCACCGTGACGCCGGCGCGGCCGCGAACGGTGCCGAACCAGTTCAGCGTCGCCGTCGTCACCGGAGGCAGGCCGAAAAACCAGCCGAAGCTGTTGCCGCCGGCGCCAGAGCCGATGCTCGTGCCCTGGAAGTCGGTCTCCACGCCCACGAGGAACATCGGCGTGATCTGGTAATTGTAGCCGATCTGACCGCCGCCGACGACGCCCGCCCGGCTGCCGCCGTGATTGTTCCAGCCCAAGCCCCACGCGTTGGACGAGTTTCTGTCGTAGAAGCCAACGCCGAAGTTGAGACCGGCGTAGAGACCTGTCCAAGTCATGATCGGCGGAGGCGGCGGAGGCGGCGCCTTGTAAGACGGAAGATCGGCGGCCATGGCCGATCCGGCTATCAGCACTAAGGCCGTGGCGGCAAAACTTGCCTTCTTCATGCGCCTTCTCCTAAAGGGTTAGCATTTGAATGCTTGGTGGGCTGACTTCCCTGGACTCAAGTCGATAGAGAAAAACCTGCTGCTCAGTCAAAGGATAATGACGGCTATTCGGGCATTGCCGCATGCTTTCTGGGCAAGTGTGGCAATTGCGCAACAATTCAGGCGCGCGATAAAAGCCCCACCGACAAAGCTGGTGAGAGCCATGCTCCCGCAATTTGTAAGGCGCTTCACGCCACGCCTCTCATTAGCTGAAATCCACAGGCTTACCGTTCTGCTGAGCCAGCCGCGTAACCTTCAGCCGCGCTGCGGCATCGCATTGACGACGCCGATGAGGTTCTTCTCTCTTCCGCAAGGCGCGTGATTCTTCTGGGACCGCGCCATTTGAGCAACCCACAGAAAGGCGTCGTCCGATGCTCACCTCCATCGCCGATCGGTCGGTCATCGTTACTGGAGGCAGTCGCGGCATTGGCCGCGGCATGGCGCGCGTCTTTGCGTCTAAAGGCGCGCAGGTGCTGGTGGTCGGCCGCGACCCCGCGCAGGCCGAGGCGACGGCGGCCGCAATCAGGGCGGAGGGAGGACGCGCCAGCAGTTTCGCCGCCGATGTCGGCAACCCTGGCGATGTTGAACGGATGGTCGCCGCAGCGCTCGAGCGGCATGTCGGCATCGACATTCTCTGCGCCAACGCCGGCGTCTTTCCAGCCGCCCGAATGATGGAAATGACCCTGGAGCAATGGAACGAAGTGCTGTCCACCAATCTTGCCGGCGCCTTCCTTTGCGTGCGGGCCTGCACGCCAGCGCTAGCGGGCAGCGGCCGCGGGCGCATCGTGCTCACCTCCTCCATAACTGGCCCGATTACGGGCTATCCGGGCTGGACGCACTACGCGGCGAGCAAGGCGGGACAACTCGGCTTCATGCGCACGGCGGCGCTGGAACTGACGCCGCTCGGGATCACCATCAATGCCGTTTTGCCCGGCAACATTCGCACCGAAGGACTCGACGAACTCGGCGAGGAATATCTGACCAAGATGACGGCCTCTATCCCGCAACGCCGACTGGGGAGCGTCGACGACATCGCTTACGCCGCGCTGTTTTTCGCCAGCGACGAAGCCGGCTACATCACCGGCCAAACTCTGGTGATCGACGGCGGGCAGGTGCTGCCTGAGTCGCTAACGGCGCTGCAGGAGATGGGTTGAAAAACGTCGGTGAGACGGAGCTTCTGGCGGTCCCCCCGCGATCGCGGCAGCGCCGACAGTTTCGATGACCTGGCTGGATGGGCTATAAGGAGTGGCTGGATTCTAGGATGGCTGCGTCACCGACTGATGCTTTCGAGAGAGGAATATCGTGAGATTTTCACATGAAGGCGCTTGTCTCATGTTTTCAGCGGGGCGCCCGCGACGAGATCCACACGAAAGCGCTGGGTTCATGAGAAACGCCTTGGCCATTGCGATTTTGTCCGCTGCGCTCTCGAGCGCTCAAGCCGAAGAGGCGCCGCCGCCTGTCGACAAATGCGGTCACCCGATCGTCACAGACAACATCGGAACTCCGTACACAGATCCGGTTTGCACGGCGCTTTCCGATAAGCTCCAACCGCCTCTCTATATTCCCGACCCCGACTGCAACATGGGGGTGGCGCCATATGATTCGAGGTGCTTCCTCCAGAGACTTTTTACGGTGATGACCGCCTCCCCGGGCCCGGCGCCGCGCCCTCCCCCTCGCCCGCCCTATCCCACTAAATAGCCCGCGAGCCATTAGCTCGACGCTGGTTCTCGACGGACCACGCCGCCGGCAGGAAGCGTTAGCGCGCCAATGACGCTTGCACAGCCGCGAATTGCGCTCGCCGAGTAGCAATTCGATACAACCCGCGCTGCGCCCAGAGCAATTTTAGAAACATTTGGGACACAACGCAGCAAAGATGCGCAGGCGCGGTTCTGCTAGACAACTCCCGCACTCAGATCGTGCGTCCAGCAGCAGGCGCTGTTTCCAAGCGGCGGCGCCTGCCGCCAACTCTCGGCGGGCTCTTCGCAGCCCGCCTCCTCTTCCCTTACAAAAGACCTCTGCATCGTTGCGACCAGCGCCGCGCGCTTTACACGGCGCTTCCCTCAGCTGGCTGTGACGAGCGCAGCGCGCTCTTATGGGTTGGAAAGGACGGGCGACCGTGGAGGATGAGCATTACGTCACGCATAAAGGTTACTTTGCCGCCGGCCTCGACTCCGATCCAGAACTCGCCTCGGCGATCTCCGGCGAGTTGCGGCGACAGCAAGACTGCATCGAACTCATCGCCTCGGAAAACATTGTCTCGCGCCTCGTGCTCGAAGCGCAGGGATCGATCCTCGCCAACAAGACCGTAGAGGGATTGCCCTATGCGCGCTATTACGGCGGCGCGGAATTTGCCGACGCGGTCGAGACGCTCGCCGTCGAACGCGCGAAGAAACTCTTCAAATGCCGCTTCGCTAACGTGCAACCGCATTCCGGCTCCAACGCCAACGCCGGCGTCTTTCTCGGTTTGCTGAAACTCGGCGATGCGATTCTTTCGATGAACGTCGCCGCCGGCGGCCATATCAGCCACGGCCATCCCGCGACGCTGACCGGGCGTGATTACAAGATCGTCACTTATGGCGTCAGCCGCGAAAGCGAGCGCATCGATCTCGACGAGGTGCGGGATCTTGCGCGGCGCGAGCGCCCGCGCATGGTCATCGCCGGCGGGTCGGCCTATTCGCGCGCGATCGATTTCGCTGGCCTGCGCGCGATCGCCGACGAGGTCGGCGCCTATCTCCTCGTCGACATGGCGCATTTCGCCGGCCTTGTCGCAACAGGCTTCTATCCCGATCCCTTGCCCCATGCCCATGTCGTGACAACGACGACCTACAAGTCGCTGCGCGGCGCGCGCGGCGGCATGGTCCTGTGGAACGACGAAGCCTTCAGCGGCAGGATCAACGCCGGAATATTTCCTGGCGTGCAAGGCTCGGTGCTGTTGCATGGGGTCGCCGGCAAGGCGGCCTGCCTTGGCGAAGCCATGCGACCCGAATTTGCGGCATATAATCGCGCGGTGATCGACAATGCGCAGATGCTGGCGTGCGCTCTTGCAGATAAGGGGCTACGCATCGTCACGGGCGGCACGGACACCGGCCTAATGCTCGTCGATCTTGCAGCGCGCGGCTTGACCGGCGATGTCGCCGCAAAAGCGCTGGAGCTGGCCGGACTCGCGGTGAACAAGAACGTGATACCATTCGACGCGCGTCCGCCCGAGGCGCCATCCGGTCTGCGCCTTTCGAGCAACGCCGGAACGACGCGCGGCTTTAGCGTCAGCGCGTTCGAAATGATTGCGCAATGGATCGATCGCGTGCTGAGAAATCCTGACAATGACTCATTGATTGGCGCCACACGCAAGGAAGTCGCCGCGCTTTGCGCGAAACACCCGATCTATCAATCACGCCCGTGAACGCTCTCCCCGTGCGTCTTCTCGTCTGCGTCGGCCCACGCTGCGACGCCGAGGGGAAAGGCCGCGCGCTGCTCGCGTCAGCCGAGATGGTTTTTGCCCGTGCATTCCCGCAGGAATTATCATCCGGCCGTGTCGCCATCGCGACGCGCGACTGTCTGCGGCTCTGCACGCGCGATCCTGTCGTGCGCTTCGAGCCCTCAGGCGACGCCCTATCGAATCCATCTCTCGATGACATTCTTAAGTTGGCGCGCGCCGCACTTGCCGAGCAGCTTGCCCAACAAGATTCGGCTCAGCGAAGTCGTGATTAACAAAGGGATCTTGGCTTTTGAGGTTCAACGCCTTTTCTGAGCGACGGTTCTACGGTAGCTTTTGCGCATTATTAGAACTCATCGGTCTGAAAGGAACGACATGCGTAAGCTCATTCCGTTTTCGCTTCTCTTGGCGTTCGCCGTCACTCCCGCCGCGGCTCAGGGCACGGCTCAGGAACGCTCCGATTGCATGGGCGACGCCTTCAGATTCTGCAGCTCTGATATTCCTTTCGTCGAAGAGATCGAATCTTGCCTGCAGGAGAATATGGCGCGGTTGAGCCCCGCCTGCCGCCGCGAGTTCGCCGCCACAAACAGCACCAAGCTGCGCCCAGAACATTTCCAATGAGCCTGTCAGGCGCGGCTCGCCGCGCCTGAATCATTGAAGCCTGCGCCGAAACTGGTCCAGCCACGTCTTCACTTGGCTAAAGTCGATCTTCTTGGCTTCGTGAAATCCGATCTCATGCGCGAAACCGTCGCCTGATCTTGCGGTTGCAGGAGCAACGCGTCTCCTAAGGCTCTCAGGGAGATGCCGCGCGAGAATTCGCACAACGACATAGAAGGTCGGCGTGAAGATCAGTCCGAACAGAGTGACGCCCAACATGCCAAAGAACACGGCGGTGCCGATCGACTGACGCATCTCGGCGCCCGCGCCTTGAGCGACGGCGAGCGGCAGCACCCCGAGAATGAAGGCGAGCGACGTCATTAGAATAGGGCGAAGACGCGTCCGCGCGGCGGTGACCGCCGCTTCAAACTTGGATTGGCCGGCGTCCTCCGCCTGCTTGGCGAATTCGACGATGAGAATCGCGTTCTTCGCGGCCAAGCCGATCAGCACGACAAGACCGATCTCGACCAAGATGTTGCGATCGAGGCCGCGCGACACGACGCCGAGCATCGCCGCGAGAATGCACATCGGCACAATAAGGATTACTGAGACCGGCAGCAGCAGGCTTTCGTAAAGCGCGGCGAGGAGCAGAAACACAAACACCACCGCGAGGCCGAAGGCGACTGCAGCGGTGTGGCCGGCAAGCTTTTCCTGCAGGGCGATTTCGGTCCACTCGAAGCCGAAACCCTGCGGCAGCTTCTCAGATGCGAGCTTTTCGACCGCCGCAATGCCCTGGCCGGAAGAAACGCCGCGGGCGAGATTGAGTTGCACCTCCGCGGCCGGATACAGATTGTAGCGCGGCACGCGGAACGCGCCCGTGGTGTCGCGGAATGTGGCGACGGCCCCGATCGGCGCCATCGCGCCCGAGGCGCTTCGCGTCTTGAGATTGGCGATGTCGCGCAAGGTAAGGCGGTAGGGATTGTCCGCCTGCGCCATGACGCGGTAGGTGCGTCCAAGCACGTTGAAGTCGTTGACGAAGGTCGAGCCAAGATAGATCGACAGCGTCTCGAACACCCGCCAGATCGGCACGCCGATGAGCTCGGCCTTCGTGCGATCGACGTCGGCGAAAATTTGCGGCGTGCGCGTATTGAACAGCGTGAACGCCTGGGTGAATTCTTCCGACTGACCAGCGGCGCCTGCAAGCGTCCACGTCGCGGCTTCAAGCGTTGGAAGTCCTCGTCCAGCGCGGTCCTGCACATAGCCCTTGAGACCGCCGCCAGTGCCGATGCCGGGAACTGACGCCGGCGCCAGCACAAAGGAGAAGGCGTCGGTCAGCTTCGACAGCTGTCCATAAAGATCGGCTTGGATCTGGTCCGACGTTAGCCCCTTTTTTGCGCGTTCCTCGAAGTCCTCCAGCGTGACAAAGATCACGCCAGTGTTCGGCGCATTGGTGAATGTCGCGCCGTCAAAGCCGGTGAAAACGACAGCGTCCTTTACGCCGTCCCGTTTCAGGATGATGTCGGTCGCCTCGCGCATCACCTTGTCGGTGCGGTCGAGCGTCGCGCCCGGCGGCAATTGAAAGGCGGCGATCACATAGCCGCGATCGAGTTGCGGAATGAGGCTCGTTGGCGTCCGGCGTAGCAGATCGAAGGCGAAAAAGATGAGAATTGCATAGACGGCGAGCATGACGACGCCCAGGCGGACGAGACGCGCAGTCGCCGCGCCGTACGACGTCGAGAGCCGGTCAAAGCCGGCGTTGAAGGCGTCGAAGAAGCGACGCAGAGGCGCATGCGCCCAGCCCAGCCGATGACTCGCGCTCTCTTCCGCGTCATGCGGCTTCAACAAGATCGACGCCAACGCCGGCGACAAAGTGAGCGAAACGAAGGCTGAGATTATCGTCGCGCTCGCAATGGTGATCGCGAATTGCTTATAGAAGGCGCCCTGCAAGCCGCTGATGAAGGCTACAGGAATGAATACGCCGCAGAGCACCAGCGCGATCGCGATCAGCGCGCCGCCGACTTCATCCATAGTCTTGTGTGCGGCTTCCTTGGGCGAAAGTCCCTGCGCGAGATAGCGCTCGACATTCTCAACGACGACGATCGCGTCGTCGACGACAATGCCGATCGCGAGCACAAGACCAAACAGCGACAGCGTGTTGAAGCTCAACCCTGCGATCTTCATCACGGCGAAGCTGCCAATAAGCGAAACCGGGATCGCCGCCACGGGGATGATGGCCGCGCGCCATGTCTGCAAAAACAGAATGACGACGAGAACGACGAGGACGATCGCTTCGAGCAGCGTGTGGACGACCTCGTCAACTGACTGTTGGATGAACTCCGTTGGATTATAGACGACCGCGTAATCGACTCCGGCGGGAAAATTCTTCTTGAGCCGCTCCATCTCCTGCTTGACGGCTTCAGCGGTCTGCAACGCATTTGAGCCGGGCCGCTGGAAAATGCCGAGCGCCGTGGCGACGTCGTGGTTGAGATAGGCGTTGAGCGTGTAGTCCTGCGCGCCGAATTCTATCCGCGCGAGGTCGCGCAGATGAATCTCGCCATCGGCGTCGGCGCGGATGACGATATCGCCGAATTGCTCCGGCGTGCTGAGCCGTCCGAGCGTCTGCACTGAAAGCTGAAAGGCCCCCGCCGAGGCCGCGGGCGGCTGATTGACCGCGCCGGCGGCGACTTGCAGATTGGCGGCGCGCAGAGCCGCGATGACGTCGCCCGCCGTCAGATCGCGCGCCTCGACTTTCGCCGGATCGAGCCAAACGCGCATCGAATAGTCTCTCGCGCCAAAGAGGCGCGCGTCGCCGACTCCATCGATGCGCGCGATGGCGTCCTTCACGTAAAGCGTCGCGTAGTTCGAAATATATTGCTGGTCGCGTGAGCCGTCCGGCGACAGCAGGTGAACCACCATCATCAGGTCCGGCGAGGCTTTTTTCACGACGACGCCGAAGCGCGTCACCTCTTCCGGCAAGCGCGGATTTGCTATGGCGACGCGGTTCTGGACGAGAACCTGCGCCAGATCGATATTGACGCCCGGCTTAAACACGACGTCGATCGACACATGTCCGTCGCCCGTCGATTGCGACGTGATGTAGAGCATGTTGTCAACGCCATTAACCTCCTGCTCGATCGGCGAAGCGACAGTCTCGGCGATGACGTCCGCCGAGGCGCCTGGATAGGTCGCGCTGATATTGACCGTCGGCGGCGCGATTTCCGGATATTCCGAAACCGGGAGAGCGCCCTGTGCGATCGCCCCCGCAAGCATCAAAAGAACGGAAAGCACCGTCGCGAAGATCGGCCGCTCGATGAAGAAATGCGAAATGCGCATGGCGTCCCTGGATCTGGAGTCTATCTGCCGCCAAGCGCGACGGGCGCTTCTTTGATCTCGCCTTCTTTCGGCCGCACGGACGCGCCGGGCCGAACCATCGGGTTCGCGAGTCCGCCGATCACGATGCGATCCTTGGCGTCGAGACCAGATTGGATCACGCGTAAGCCCCTATGGATGGGACCGAGAGCCACTGATTTGGCGATGACCTTATTGTCGTCCGATACGACGAGCACGGTCTTGCTCGTCTGATCGGAGACGATCGCGGCGTCGGGAATGAGCAACGCGGCGACGTCGCCGCTGAACAAGCGCAGACGACCAAAGGCGCCGGGCGTGAGGAAATAATCCTTATTGTCGAAGACGGCTCGGCCGCGGATTGTGCCAGAGCGCCGATTGATCTGATTGTCGAGGAAGTCCATGACGCCGCTGCGCGTCCACTCCGTCTCGTCGGCGAGCCGCACGGAAACGCGATTATTGAATTCGCGCTCCGGTTTCTTTTGATTTTCCGACCCACGGGCATAGCGGATGTAATCCGCTTCCGAGGCGTCGAAGACAAAGTGGATGGGATCGAGCGCCACGATCGTCGTCAATAAGGTCGCGCCGGCCTGTCCGCCTTGAACGAGGTTGCCCGGATCGACGCGGCGGTCGGACACCCGCCCGGAGATGGGCGCGCGAACCTGCGTCCATTCGAGATTGAGCTCTGCGTTTCGAACCGCTGCTTCTGCGCTCGCAACCTGCGCCTTGGCGATCTCGCTGCTTGCTTTGCGCTGATCGACGTCGCGCGCTGTGATGGTCCGCCCCTGAGTCATCTCCTGCGCGCGCGCGTAGTCGCGGGTCGACATCGCAGCCTGCGCTTGCGCCCTGGCGAGTTCCGCGCGCGCGCTGTCAACAGCGATCTGATAGGGGCGCTGATCGATGACGAAAAGAACGTCGTCGGCTTTGACGAACTGACCGTCGGTGAAATTGATCTTCTCTAGAGCGCCTGAGACCCTAGCGCGCACCTCGACCTGCTTTAAGGCCTCGAAACGGCCCGTATATTCTTCCCAATGCGGAATCGTCTTGGCGAGAGGGTGGGAGACCACAACTTCCGGGGTCGGACCTTCCGCGCGCGCCCCCGACGGCTGCGCGAAAATCAGCAACGCCACGAATGTTTTAAGCAGTATGCGGACGACTCTCCCGTGACCGTCGCCGCCGCGCGCAGCCACAAAAGCCAGTAACGTCATCTCACCTCCGGTTTCGATATTCGCATTGAACTTGTCATTCTTGACCGGCGCATCACGCAGACACGAAGTAAGATCGGCACCGTCAGAAGGCAAATCGCGCGCCGAGTTTTTTTCGTCAGCGCGGCCAAGCCTTGTCGAAATACGACAACTGACGTCTGGGGTAGAAAGCGGTAAACTCTTTGCGTAGCTTATTTATTCTTCGCGGCTCAGGAAGAGCGGAGTTCGTCGCTAAAATATGCGCTCGTCTTTCGCCTGGCGCGGAATGCGACGGCGCTACGCGGTCGAACCGCAAGTCGCCGCAGCGGCGGATTTAAACTGCAGGCCAATTATGGCCGTTCCTGAAGCAATTCGCCGTGTAACCTTATTCATAATGGCGACGAATAGCGTGAGCGGGTTCCCAAGAACCCGACCCGCTCGCCCGGCGAGCCGATTTGTAAGGAGACTAAAAATGAACGCCAAAATCATTTCAGGCGCCTCGGTGGCCGCCGCGGCGATCGCTCTGGTTATCAGCGGCGCGGCGACAGCGCCAGCGCTTGCCAAAAAAATGAGCAAGACTGTCCATTGCAGCGGAATCAATTCATGCAAGGGGACGAGCACCTGCAAAACCGCGAACAACTCCTGCAAGGGCATGAACTCCTGCAAGGGTCAGGGGTGGCTGCCCGAAAAATCCGCAAAAGCATGCGAGGAGAAGGGCGGCAAGGTCGTCGAGATGTGAACAAAGCAGCGCGGACGGATCATTCTTTTGGTCTAATCCGCGCCGCTCCTTGCGAATTTCCTGAGCCGCAGAAGGGCCGCTCAGGCGTGATCAACGCCGATGCGCTTGAAAAGAGGCGATCAACTCTTCGCGCATCGTCCAGTGCAGCAGCACTCGGCCGAAAAGCGACGCGATTCCCGTCAGCAGGACGACGGAGCCGAATTGCCAGATACAGACTGACGCCGCCGCATCCTGTCTGAAGGACAAACGCAACGCCGCCGCCGCCAAGGCGGTGGATGCGAGCGCCGCAAGTCCGATCGTCACGAATGGCGCGATAGGCGCGCCGCGTTTGACCATCGCAAGGATCAATAGCGCCGTCGGTATGCTGATGGCGAGGATCGTCGGCAAACAATAAATGTCCGAATGAGACAAGAGGCCGGTCAGTCCGAAGGCTTCGACGTCCCTCCAGCATCCGACGGCGAGAGCGCCGGCCCAGATCAGAAAGAAAAATACGAAGATGAATCGTTCCCAGACCGGACGCGCAGGACAGCCGGCGCTGAAAGCGCCAGCAGCCGCCACGATACTCGTCAGGAACGCCGCGGCCAGTTCCGTCGCAAACTGCGGGTCGGCGATCTTGGCGAGAAAATCTGGCCTGATCCCCATGACCACCGCCACGACCGCGACATAGCAAAGAGAAACCGCGAACCAAACGAGCGCGCGCCATGCGGGATGCGCGAGAGGGCGTACGGGCGCGCAATTCTCGGTCAAGGTTAGGATCAGGTCTTCCTTCAACATTCGCCTAGCAATTCCGCTCCAACGCTTGCCGCATCGCTTTGATCGCTCGATGGACTCCGACTTTCAGGGAACCGACGCTCTTCCCCGTGACCTGAGACGCCTCCTCCAGCGAGAGACCTTGAATCTTGACCAGTTCAATCGCCTGGCGCTGGCTCGCCGGGAGACCCGCCATGGCTCGACGAATAGCCTCCTGATCGTCGCTCGTCTCCTGTTCGGATTTCGCGCCGTCGCCGTAAAAGGTTTCAGGCAAAACGTCGACCGTCGTTTCATTGGCGCCACGCGCATAACGCCTTCGCGCGGCGTCGGCGGCGCGCCGCGCGGCGATCGTCATAAGCCAGGGCGTGAAGGCCCGCTGACGATCATAGGTCTGCCGCACGGTGTGAATAGACACCAGGATTTCCTGCACCACATCTTCCGTATCATGCGCATTCGGCCATCTTCGCAAGACGAAGCGGCGCAAGACGGGAAAGAGATCGGACAAAAGCTCGCCGTAGGCCGCGTGATCGCCGTCCTGCGCTGACGCCATCAGCGCGCGCCAGCGACTTTCCCGATCGTTCGACGTATCGCCCAATTCGCCCATGTCCGCTGCGAATCTGCTTGGCCTGGCTCTGACGCTCCGCAGCCCGATTTCGGACTAGGCCGGAGCGCATAGTTGATGACGCCGGTTCTAGTCGCTCAGGCGTCGACGCGCCATCTTTCCTATTCCGCTTTTGGGCTGTCCAGTCTGCGGCCTTTGGTTGTAACCTTTGCCGCCGTCGTGACGAATTGACCCTTAAAGCGGCGGCGGTCATCTCGATAAACGCTCCGAAAGCGTCCGATTTTCAACCGATTGCTGTTCTTGTGAATAAACTAGATGGAAAGCAGAGGGAGATCAGAATGTCAGACAAGAAGCTTTATGCCGCCATCGCCATCGCCGGCGCCTTCGCGACGGCCGTTACGCTGGCCGAAACGGCGAAAGCCGCTAAGGCCGAGCAAGAAAAGTGCTTTGGCGTGTCCTTGAAAGGCAAGAATGATTGCGCGGCAGGGCCGGGAACCAGTTGCGCCGGAACATCGAAGACGGATTATCAGGGCGGCGCGTGGAAATATGTCCCCAAGGGCACTTGCACGGCGATCGTGACGCCCAAGGGCAAAGGTAGCCTCGAGCCGCTCCCGAACTAAAGCCACATGGGAACGCCTTCCCTCCCCGCTCATAGCTGCGCGCATGCGGCGTCCTCGCTGCCTGCGCGCGCGGGGGTTGGATTTAAGAGCGTGCATTTCGCCGACATCGAGGCCTCGGCGCCCGATGTCGGCTTCTTCGAAATCCACGCCGAGAATTACATGGGCGCAGGAGGCGCTCCACACGCGCAGCTCTTGCGGCTGCGCAGCGACTTTCCGCTGTCGATCCATGGCGTCGGACTCTCGATCGGCGGCGCCGAGCCTCTCGATCGCGAGCATCTGCGCCGCGTGAAGACTCTTGTCGACCGCTACAATCCAGCGGCGTTCTCCGAACATCTCGCCTGGTCGACGCAGGGCGGGCGTTTTCTGAACGACCTACTGGCCCTGCCCTATAACGCCGCGACGTTGACGCATGTCGTCGCTCATGTGGATGAAATTCAGGAGGCGCTGAGAAGGCCGATCCTCCTCGAAAATCCTGCAGCCTATCTCCGGTTTCAATCCTCGGATTATTCAGAGATCGAATTCTTGCGAGAGGTCGTCCGCCGCACGGACTGCCGGCTGTTGCTCGACGTGACCAACGTTTATGTCAGCGCGACGAATCTCGGCTTCTCGGCGGAGGATTATATCGACGCCTTTCCGATGTCCTTTGTCGAAGAGATTCATCTCGCCGGATATGCCGAGGATGCCGACGAGGTCGGCGATCCTCTCCTGATCGACGCCCATAGCGCGCCAGTCCAAGAAGGGGTTTGGCGGCTCTATGTTCATGCCCTCTCCCGATGCGGCCCAGTCGCGACTCTGATCGAATGGGACAATGACGTTCCGCCATGGGAGGTTCTCTTTGCGCAAGCCACTCGCGCTGAGTCATTCCTTGCGGGGCGGCGATCCGCCGTCGAGGACAACTCGATATCGGCGGCGATCCAATGAGCGCGCCGGCCGACTTCGATCAAGGCGCATTTGTCCGCGCGTTGCTTGATCCCGAGCTGCCGCCGCCGAACGGGCTCGAAACGCCCCGCGGTTTTTCGCCGGAGAAACGCTTCGCGGTCTATCGAAACAACGTATGCGTCGGACTCGTCGACGCGCTATCCGAACGATTTCCAGTTTGCCGGCAATTGGTTGGAGAAGAGTTTTTCCAAGCCATGGCGCATTGCTATATGCGCGAATTCCTTCCCCGCACGCCGATGCTATTTGAGTATGGGGAGGGCTTTGCGACATTTGTCTCACAGTTCGAGCCGGCGCGCGAGCTTCCCTATCTGTCGGATGTCGCGCGGCTGGAATATGCCCTCGGCCAAGCCTATCACGCCGAGGACGCCGCGCCGCTGACAATAGGATCCGTACGCGCCCTTCCTCCTGATCGGCTGGAGAACGCAACGGCGACCCTGCATCCCTCGACCCATGTCATCGCGTCGAAATATCCGATCGTTTCAATCTGGCGACAGCACATGTCGGACGAAGAGATGACGCCCCTTGATTTGAATCGCGGCGAAGAGGCGCTTGTCGTTCGTCCTGAGCTGGAGATCAGAGTGTCAACGCTTCCCGCGGGCGGCGTAGTCTTCGTGGACGCGCTTAAGGAAAGACAAACGTTCGGCGAGGCGGTGGATGCTGCAACCGCCGTAGCGGCAGATTTCGATCTGACAGCCTGCCTGCGCGAGCTGATCTTGGCCGAGGCCTTCGTCGCCATTAGCATCGCGTATTGATTGAAGAGGAACAATTATAGCCGCGGCCTAGCCGATCCTGATGGAGCTTGAGGCCTCATGAACATCATAAGAAGAACTGCAGGGTGGTTGGATGCGATCCCCTACTCTCTGATCGCGCTTTTTCTACGGATTGTCGCCGCGCATCCGTTCTTCGTCTCTGGCCAGACCAAGATTGAAGGACCGACCATCGGCGGCGAAATTCTTGGCGTCGATATGTCGTTCCAGATCCCGACAACCGTTCGCGACGCGACATTCGCCTTGTTCGCCGATGAATATAAGGTGCCGCTCATTTCGCCGACGGTCGCCGCCTATCTGGCGAGCGGCGTCGAATTCGTTCTGCCGCTGCTGCTTCTCCTCGGGCTTCTGACGCGGCTGTCGGCGTTCGGACTTCTGATGATGACCCTGGTCATTCAGATCTTCGTCTTCCCTGACGCATGGTGGACGGTCCATGCCTATTGGACCGCGATTCTCGTTGTTCTGATCGCGCGCGGACCCGGCGCGATATCGCTGGACCGTCTGCTGTTTCAGCGTTGAGCGCCTTAGACGCCGCTGGCCGCCTTCTCGCCGCCCCGATGCGCCTGAGGCATCAGGGCTCCTCGACGTAAACGACCGATCCCGTCTGCTGAGGCGCAGTATGCGCATGCGCGAGACCAATGCCGACTCCTAAGAAGATGGCCGACCCGATGATGGCTCCAATGATCGCGCTGGTGAACTTCGACATGACGTCCTCCTGTTTGATGGGGAGAACGCTATCGGTTCCGTAGCCGAGCGAATGTGCGCCTCCGCACGCGACCAATTTGCTCGGCATGCCCCCAACAAGAGCAAAGGCGTCGCCGCGCCATGAAGACGACGCCTGGGGCCTCGGGGCGGCGCGAACGTCGCGCCGCTTCCTCTTCGGCATGAGCAAGAGTCGTCTCAGCGGCGGTCTAACCACATGCCGAGGATGGCTCCGCCGACCGCGCCGGCGAGGGCGCCTACGAATGCGACGGATATCCCTGCAGCGGCGACGCCCAAACCTGCGGCGAGCGCGGCGCCAATTCCGGCGAATGCGATTGGAGTCGTCCCGTGGACGACATTCCTGGCATATGTCCTGGCCACTTTCCTTGTCTTGGCCATTTTCTGATCCTCGCTTGCGCTCAGGCCTGTCGCCTGACCGCGTCTCCCTCTAGGATCAGATAGGGCGCGTCTTTGTACAGAAACGGCGTATTCGCGCACGAAACGGCGCGCTCCCGGTCAGAAAGCCGGCAATACAAAAGAAGCTTGTCGGGGGCTAAGACGCTGCAGCGGATGTTCTGCGAAAAATGGCGCGCCCGAGAGGATTCGAACCTCTGACCTCTGCCTTCGGAGGGCAACGCTCTATCCAGCTGAGCTACGGGCGCAGGCGCGCAGCTTTTCTACAGGAATGGCCGCTGCGCCGCAACGCTGCTCGTACCCCAAGACGAACCCTCGCCCTAAGACGAAATCTCGCCCTAAGACGAACCCTCGGCGCCGTGCTAAGGCGAAGACCGTCACCTTTGGGGGGGAGCGCTTTGAACTTTCTCGACCAATGGCTCGAACAATTGCGCAGCGCGCGCGACAGGATTGTGGCCAATCCTCAATTTCAACGCTGGGCGCTGAAGAATCCAGTCACGCGCCCGCTGGCGCGGCGCGGCGCGCGCGCCGGGCTCGATCTCGCCGCCGGCTTCGTCTATTCGCAGGTTCTCGTCGCCTGCGCGCAACTCAAGCTCTTTGACCTGTTGCGCGACGGCCCCTTAAGCGTCGACGCGCTCGCAAAAAAAATCGCGCTTTCCGAACCCGCGACGCGCCGCCTGCTCGACGCCGCCGCTTCGCTCGGTCTCGCCGAACGGCGCAAAGGCGATACATACGGGCTCGGACTGCTCGGCGCCGCCTTCGCCGGCAATCGCGCGGCGCTCGCCGTCGTCGAACACCAGCCGCTGCTTTACGCGGATCTGATCGATCCCGTCGCGCTGCTGCGCCAGGAAAAGCGCGGCAGCCTCGCCGACTACTGGCCATATTCGGACGGCGACGCGCCGGAAACGCTCTCCGCGCAACAGGTCGCTCCCTACAGCGCATTCATGGCGGCGACGCAGCCGATGGTCGCTGAGGAAGCGCTCGACGCCTACGAGTTTTCGCGTCACCGGCGCCTGCTCGACATTGGCGGCGGCGAAGGCGTGTTTCTCGCAGCGGCAGCGGCCCGGGCGCCGAACTTGCAGCTTTCTCTGTTCGATCTTCCCGCCGTGGCGGCGCGCGCAAGAGAGCGGCTCGAAGAGGCGGGGCTGCTCACGCGCGCAGAAATACATGGCGGCGACTTCCTCAACGATCCTCTGCCGCAAGGGGCCGACGTCGCGACGCTCATCCGCATCGTGCACGACCACGACGACGCTTCCGCGCTCAAGCTCCTGCGTAACGTGCGCAAGGCGCTCGCGCCTGGCGCGACGCTGCTTATCATCGAGGGCATGTCAGGCGTCAAAGGCGCCGAGCCGCTCGACGCCTATTACGGCTTCTACACGCTCGCCATGGGCCGCGGCGAGCCGCGCCGCGTCGAAGAGATCGAGACGCTGCTGCGCGAAGCAGGCTTTGGCGACTTCCGGCTATTGCGCAACGCATTGCCGGCTCTCGCGAGCATTCTCGTCGCCAAGGCGCTGTGAGGCTCTGACGTGGATTCCCGATCGCGCGCTTCGCCCGCGTCGGGAATGACATCCTCGGATGCTCCGCTGACGCAATGTCATTCCCGACAGGCCGAGGCCTTATCGGGAATCCAGTTCAAGGCGAAGGCGCAATGACGGTTGGCTTAGTGCGAACGCCGCCACTCGATCAGGCCCGCCGTGGATCCGTCGAGCCCTTGCGTGGATTCGTCCTTGTTCTCGACGATCGGCGCCAGACGGTTGGCGAGCTCCTTGCCGAGCTCGACGCCCCATTGGTCGAAGGGGTTAATGTCCCAGATCACCGACTGAACGAAGACCTTGTGCTCGTAAAGCGCGACGAGGCGACCAAGCGTGCGCGGATCGAGCCGGCGATAAAGCAGCACGCTCGACGGACGATCACCCGGAAAGGTCTTGTGCGGCGCTAGACGCTCCACCTCTTCTTCGCTCAGCCCCTGCCCGCGCAATTGCGCTTTCGCTTCCTTTAGAGTCCTGCCGCGCATGAACGCTTCGGCCTGCGCCAGGCAATTCGCAAACAGCAATTCATGATGGCGTTCGTCGGCGGCGGTTGGTTCCGCCGCGACGAGGAAGTCGATCGGAATGATGTCGGTTCCCTGATGCAGAAGCTGAAAGAACGCGTGCTGCCCATTTGTGCCGGGCTCGCCGAAAATCACCGGGCCAGTTTTATAGCGGACTGGCGCGCCTTCGCGCGTCACCGACTTGCCGTTCGACTCCATATCGAGTTGTTGCAGATAGGCGGGAAAGCGCGCGAGTCGCTGATCATAAGGGATGACCGCATGCGCGCCGCGCCCCTTGACGTTCCTGTGCCAAACGCCGAGCAGCGCCATCAGCGCGGGGATGTTTTGTTCAAGCGGCGCTTTGAGGAAATGCGTATCGATGTCGTGGCCGCCCTGCAAAAACTCCAGGAAGTGTTCGGGCCCCACGGCGATGGCGAGCGCAAGGCCGATCGACGACCAAAGCGAATAGCGCCCGCCAACCCAATCCCAGAACCCGAAGACTCGCTCAGGATCGATGCCAAACTCGGCGACCTCGTCGAGCCGCGTCGACACGGCCGCGAAATGCGCTCTCACCGCCGTTTCGCCAAGCGCCGCGACCACGCGGGCGCGCGCGCTTCTTGCGTTCGCCATCGTCTCCTGCGTCGTAAAAGTTTTCGACGAGATGATGAACAGCGTGCGCGCAAGGTCGAGATCTTGCAGCGTGTCGGCGAGATCGGCGCCGTCGACATTGGCGACGAAATGCATATGCGGTCCCTCGCCCGAAAAGGGCGAGAGCGCGCGCGAGGCCATCGCAGGGCCAAGATCAGAACCGCCGATCCC
>Ga0233425_10003309_pt1 | contig 29568 bp, 24 predicted proteins | sample Watercolumn_Towu_2_FD_181712 | JGI IMG/M metagenome (GOLD analysis project Ga0233425, IMG submission 181712) | Freshwater microbial communities from Lake Towuti, South Sulawesi, Indonesia - Watercolumn_Towuti2014_140_MG | ecosystem: Environmental > Aquatic > Freshwater > Lake | place...
CGCCTGACACGGTTCTCCACGCCGCTTAAGGCCAACCTTGCCGAACGCCCCCTCGCAGGATGCGATACGGCGCGCGACATGCCGTTTGACATGGGCGGAGGCTGCGACTAACGGGGCCGCTCTCCCGGATCCTTTTCCCCCCTCTCCGTCCCCAGAGGTTTGCAGCCGTGGCTAGACCGGAACTCGGCGTCAAACGCCAGTGCATGAATTGCGGTGCCAAGTTCTACGATCTCGACCGTGATCCGGCGACCTGCCCGAAATGCGGCACGGTCTACCAAGTCGCGACCTCCCGCGTCGCCCCGCCCGTCGCCAGCCGCTCGGATGACGACGAGGACGAGGAGGAGAAGGGCGGTCCGGAGATCGTCTCGCTCGACGAGGCCGAGGCCAGCGAGGACGATACCGATATCAACGTGGACGACGACGAGGGCGGCGACGACGCCAGCGGCGGAGCGGACGACGACACCTTCCTAGAGGAAGAGGACGGAGACGACGACGTTTCCGACCTGATCGACAACGACTCGGACGGCGACGAGGAAGGCTGAGCGCGCCGCGCCGGATCGACGTTCGGTTCGGCGGCAGCGGCCCTCGCCCGTCGCCCAGCCGCTCGACACCGTATGAAACCCCAGGAGCCGATCCCCGCCGAAAGCGGCCGGGATCGGCTCCTGTTCGTTCGGACAGCCCGGACGCCATACCGGCAGCAGCCCCGCCTCTGGACTAGACGCTTCGCCCGCTCCTGCCCGAGCGGCGGCCGCTGAGAACGGTCAGCCGCCGAAGCGTTCGGTGCGGACGACGCCCGGCTTGACGCCGGCATCCACCAGCAGGTCGGCGACGGTGCCGACGAAGCCGTTGCCGCCGCAGACGAAGGCGTGGCGCGGCATGCCGAGACACTCGATCGCCGTATCGATCATCACGCGGTCGATGCGCCGGCCCGCGGTCGCGCCCTCGCGGGTGAGGAGCAGGGTCAGATCGAAGCCGGTCTCGTCGCGGGAGCGGGCGGCGAGTTCCGCCCGGGCGATGGCCTCGGCGGCGTTGCGCACCGAGTAGATCAGCAGCATCGGCACTTCGGGCGCCCGCACGGCCCGCTCGCGCACCATCGCAAGCAGCGGCACGACGCCGGAGCCGCCGCCGATCAGCAGCACCGGGCCGCCATCCCCCGGCCCCCAGTCGAAGGCGCCGAGCGGTCCGCGCAGCTCGATCGCGTCGCCGACCTCGGCCACCGTGTCGAAGAAGCCGGACACCTCACCCACCTCCAGCCCCTCGATCATCAGCTCGATGCCCGCGGGATCGCCCGGTGCCGAGGCGATGGAGTAGCTGCGCTGCGCCTGATAGCCGTCGGGCGCGGTCAGGCGCACATCGACGTGCTGGCCGGCCCGGTGCGGCCGGTCGAGGGGGGCGAAGCGGAAGCTCTTCACCCGCGGCGTCACGGGCTTGATCGCCCGGATCGTCGCGGTGCGCCAGGGTGACGGCGAGAACGCGGTGCCGCTCACGTCGGGCAATCCTTTCAGTCGCCGGTAAAGCGCTGCTCACGCCAGGGGTCGCCGTACATGTGGTAGCCGCGCAGCTCCCAGAACCCGGCCTCGTCTCGTTCGGTGAAGCGCAGGCCCTTCACCCACTTGGCGCTCTTCCAGAAATAGAGGTGCGGCACGAGGAGGCGCGCCGGGCCGCCATGGTCGGGCGGGATCGGCTTGCCGTCGTAGAGGGTGGCCACCATCGCCTTGCCGCCGGTGAGATCCGCCACCGGGACATTGGTGGTGTAGTCGTCATGGCCCTCCGCCAGGACGAAACCCGTCGGCGCCTCGAGGCCGGCCGCCGCGAGGAGGTCGTCGAAGCTGACGCCCTCCCAGGCGGTGTCGAATTTCGACCACTTGGTCACGCAGTGGATGTCGCCGCTCCAGCGGGTGCGCGGCAGCTGTGCGAACTCGTCCCAGGTCCAGCTCGCCAGCGGCCGCGAACCCTGGCGCAGGGTGAAGCGCCAGCCCTCGGTCGAGACCCGAGGCGTCGGCCCGAGCTGGAGCACGGGGAAGTCGTCGGTGAGATACTGCCCCGGCGGAAGCCGCTCGCGGATCGCCGCGGCAGGGGGCCGCCCGGTAAAGCCTCGCGTCGCCATCACGCTCCTCCGCCGTCCTGCCAAGTGGTCCTGCCTGGTGGTCCTGCCTCTGGTCGTCCTGCCGCCGGACCGACGCACAGCGCCCCGCATCGAACCTACATCCGATCGAGCCCCAGGGTACCAACTCCAGCGGCGGCAACGAGGCTTGGCTTGAAACCGTTCCCCATGGCCAGGCTGATCCGCGAGATCCCTCAGGCGTGCAGTCGGAATGCGTCAGGCCGGCCGGGACAGGTCGGAACGGGGAAGCCGCAGGATGCGCGGCCGCCAGATGCCGAGGACGACGTTGAGGATCGCGACCGCGAGGATCACCCAGAGCGTGTTGCGCTCGGCTGCGAGCGCACCCGTGAGGGTGGCGGGATCGATCTCACCCCGGAGCGCGGCGGCGCTGCGCCGGGCCTCCTCCTGCATCGGCCCCTGGATGCCGACGAAGCCCCCCTCGAACACCAGCACACCGGTGGCGAGCTTGACCCAGGCCCAGCCCGCCTCCCGGAAACCCGGATGGAACGCCACAGCCAGCAACCCCGCCACCAGCGTGAGGGCGAGGGAGGGCAGGAAGATCCATGTCGCGACCGCTCCCATCGCCCCGCGCATCAGGGCGTAGCCGGCGAGCGCGTCGGGCGGCGGGGTGAGGCTCAGGAGGACGATGAGGCAAGCCATCGCCCCCATCAGCCCGATCGCTCCCATCGTATGAAGGAACTTGAGAAGGCGTCGCATGTCGGTGCGCCCCCGCCGCGGCAAACCTCCGTAGATTGTAGACACGAAAGCCGCCGCAGCGCGAGCATCCCCGAACCGGGCCGGGACGACCTCCGGGACTTTCGGCTGTGCCCTTCTCGCCGGCCGAATAGCAAGGAGACAGCTCCAGTTTAGACTTGGAATAAATTGTTGTTCCGCCGCCACGACGAGCGGACTCTCAGAAGAATTCTGTAAAAGTCCAGAGCAACAGCTTGCCGCCCTTGGAGCAATGTAGGTAAAGGCGCCGTGCCGGCCTCGAAGAACCGGTCCTCGACATGGAACGGCGATGTACGGCGCGGCGCAGGGAAAAGCGTGTCTTGACGGAAGCGGAGCGATCATCCGCTGCGCCGGCTCGAATGTCGTGTTCGCCCCCAGCTTGTCCTGGATCATCCTGGCCTTGCTCGTCCCGTCCTGGCCCCTCGGCGCTCACGCACAAGCCGTTCCGGCGGAGGGTACCGAGACCGTCTTGTCCGAACTCTCGGTCACGGGGAGCGGCGAGCGGGCGGGAGGCCCCGTCGTCGGATACCGCGCCGCGCGATCGGGCACCGCGACGCGGACGGACACGGCGCTTCGCGACACGCCGCAATCGATTCAGGTCGTCCCGCGGGAGGTCCTGGTCGATCAGCAGGACGTCCGCCTCACCGACGCGCTCACCAATGTCAGCAACGTCCAGCCGGGTGGGACCATCCAGGGCCGCTCCGACACCTACATCCTGCGCGGTTTCCGCACCCAGACCTACGCCGTCGACGGCCTCGTGCTGAACCCGGCCAACGCGTTCCAGCCGACCCAGCGCGACCTTGCCAATGTCGAGCGCGTGGAGGTGCTGAAGGGTCCGGCCTCCGTGCTCTACGGCCAGGGCGACCCCGGCGGTCTGATCAACATCGTCACGCGCCAGCCCACGCTCGCCCCGTCCGCCGACGTGACCGTCCAGGGCGGCTCGTTCGGCTTCCGGCGGGTGCAGGGCTCCGTCTCGGGTGCGATCCCGAGCGTCGAGGGGCTCGCCGCCCGCTTCAGCTTCGCCACGCAGGACGAGGCGACCTTCCGCGATTTCGGCGGACCGGAAAACTCCCGGCACTTCTTCGCACCGGCCTTCGTCTGGACGCCCGATCCCTCGACGCGGGTCTTTCTCAACGCCGAGTTCACCCGTCAGCACAGCCAGTACGATGAGGGCTTGATCGCCTTCCGCGGCCGGGTGCCGCTCGACAATGTGCGTCGCTTCTACGGCGAACCGTGGTCACGCTACTACGGCGAAGCGAACGCGATCACGCTCCTGGCCGAGCATGACGTCAACGAGAGCCTGACCCTGCGGCAGGCGATCAACGGCCAGTGGGGCACGTTCAACCTGCTCGCGACCCGGGCGACGGGCGTCAACGCCGCCGGCACCACGGTGGCGCGGCGCCTGACCGAGGGCGATTCGATCTATCACTCCATCGACAGCCGCACCGAGGCGGTCGGGCGTTTCGTCGATCCGTTCGGATTCCGCCACACGGCTTTGGCCGGCTTCGAGATCGTGGACGGCTACCGCCACCCCTACACGACGCAGGGGACGGCGACCTCGGTCTCCTTCCTCAACCCGATCCGGGGCTCGGTGCCGCAGGTCGGCACGCTCGCCCTGCAGAGCGACCTGCGGCAGAAGCTCAGCCTGTTCGGCGTCTACATGGAGGATCAGATCGAGTTCTTCCCGGGCCTGCAGCTCGTGCTCGGCGTTCGGTTCGACACGGCCGACCAGCTCTACTTCCAGCGCACGCCGACCACCCGGACGATCCCGCCGGAGCAGAACCTCACCGGGGTCTCGCCGCGGGTCGGGATCGTCTGGAGACCGGTGGAGCCGCTGACCCTCTATGGCAGCTATACCACCTCCTTCGTCCCCCAGAGCGCCAACATCCTCAACGTCGCGAGCCCGCCTCCGGAGACCGGCGAGCAGGTGGAGGTCGGCGCCCGCTTCGACCTGATCCCCGACCAGCTCACGGTGAGCGCCGCCGCCTTCCGCATCCTGCGGGCGAACGTCGCCGCCTCCGATCCGGTCAATACCGGCTTCTCGATCATCACCGGCGAGCAACGGTCACAGGGTTTCGAGGGCGACATCGCCGGCGAGATCCTGCCGGGCTGGAAGATCATCGGCGGCATCGGCTACCTCGACGCGGAGGTCACGAAGGATCGCTTCATCCCCGTCGGCAACCGCCTGCCCGCGGCGCCGGTCTTCAGCACCAGCGTGTGGTCGACCTACCAGTTCCAGGGCGGCCCCCTGCGGGGCTTCGGCTTCGGCGGCGGCATCACCTATGTCGGGGAGCGCTTCGGCGACATCACCAACACCTACAAGGTCGGCGCCTATGCCCGCCTCGACGCGGCTCTGTTCTATGAGATCGACCCGACCTGGCGCCTCGCCGTGAACGGCCGAAACCTCACCGACCGGCGCTACATCGAGCAGCCGTTCAATCCCTTCAACAACCTGCCCGGCGCCCCGCTCACGGTGCTCGCCAGCCTGACGGCGCGCTACTGAAACGCCGCCCTCCCCCGATCCGCCCTCGCGCGGGGATCCGCCGGATCGGGCGATGCGGACGGCCCGACGAAGAACCGAATGCGCCATACCCGGAGCCTCATGCCCTCCGCCTTCTCCCCCGCCCGCACCGTGCTGTTCCGCCTGCATTGGGCGCTCGGCCTCAGCGCCGGGCTCGTGCTCGCGCTGATCGGACTGACCGGCGCCCTGATGAGCTATGAGGAGGCGATCACCGCCCGGGCCAACCGTGACCGGATGCAGGTCGCGGCTGCACCGGACCGTCCACCGCTCGCGCCGTCGCTCCTGGTCGCACGGATCGAGGCGCAGCGACCCGGTGAGCGGATCGCCGCTCTGACCCTGTCGGGCGAACCCGGCCACAGCGCGGTCGTTCGCTTCGCCCGCAATCGCGCCGGCGGAGAGCGGCCCCCGTCCCTCTACACCGACCCCTCCGACGGCACCGTGCTCGGCCCGGTGCGGCTGGAGACGTTCTTCGGCACCGTGCGCGCGCTTCACCGCTGGCTACTGCTTCCCGGCGAGGGCAAGGGCTGGGGCCGCCCGATCACCGGCGCCTGCGCCATCGCCCTCCTCGTCTTCCTCGGCAGCGGGCTGTACCTGCGCTGGCCCGGACGGCACGGCTGGCGGGTCTGGCTGCGGCCGATCCTCGCCCGGCCCGGCCGGGCCCGATGGTGGTCGCTGCACGCGGTCGCCGGGACGTGGCTGCTGCCGGTCTACGCGGTGAGCGCCCTGTCAGGCCTTTGGTGGTCCTACGACTGGTATCGCGCGGGGGCGACGTGGCTTCTCACGGGGCAGGCCAAGGCGCAGGTCGCAGGGCCAATGACGGGGCAAGCGCCGAAAGAACGGCCGGTCGGGCAATCGGAAATGCGCGCCGCCGATCGCAAGCCCCCCGAGGGCCGTCCGGCGATCGACGCGGCTTGGGCCGCGTTCACGGCAACGCATGAGGCGGCCCTCGCGACCCTGACTTTGCCGGGCCCGGAGGCATCGTCGATCCGCATCCGCTGGTACGCCCCGGATGCGGCGCTCCGCAACGAGGCCAGCTACGACGCCCGCACCGGTGCCCCGCTCGGCGACCAGCGCGCCGCCGAGGCGGATCTCGGCCAGCGCATCGCCGACAACATGCTCGAGGTGCATCGCGGCCGCTTCTTCGGCGCACCCGTCGCCCTGCTGTTCTGCCTCGCGGCACTCGCGCTTCCCGGCTTCTTCGCGACCGGGCTGACGCTCTATCTTCTACGCCGCCGTGCCGGACGGCGGCGCAGACCCGGCCGTCTGCCGCAGTCGGCCGGGGCAACGGGGCGGGGATGACGACGCGCTCCGACGCCTTCGACGCGACCTGAGGAGCGCCGACCGAGCGCCGTTCCGGCCTTCGCGCTTCCCCGAACGATCGAACTCCCGGTTTATGCTTGGCGTTCATGCAGGGAGACGAGAGTGGCCGAGGCCAGAGATGGGCGTATCATCACCGCGAAACCGCCTTCTCCAGACCCTGCCGCCGGAGGAGTTGGAAGACCTCATGCCGCGCTTCGAGCGTGTGCAGGTCCAGAAGGGCGACATCCTCTGGTCCGTCGGTGATCTTCTGGATTCCGTCTACTTCCCGGAAGCCGGATTGTCGTCGAACGTGGCCGTTACCAGCGAGGGGCGTCGGATCGAGGTCGGCTGCTTCGGCGACGAGGGCATGATCAGCACGGCAAGCGTCCTGAACGTGGATCGCGCGCCCCACGAGCTTCTGGTTCAAGTCGGCGGCCCCTGGCTGCGGATCGGGGTCGGGCCATTCCGCGACGCCCTCAGGAGCAGCCCGGCCCTGCACGACCTGATGCTGCGCTACACGCACACGGTGATGATGACCGTGAGCCAGACCGCGATGTCGAACGGGGCCCACTCCGTCGAGGAACGGCTGGCCCGCTGGATCCTCATGGCGCACGACCGGCTGGAGGGCGACGAGCTCTCGCTCACCCACGATTTCCTGTCGATCATGCTGGCGACCCAGCGGTCGACCGTGACGCTCGCGATCCAGGCGCTGGAGGGCTACGGTGCGATCCAGGCGAGGCGTGCCCTGATCATCGTCCGCGATCGCGACATGCTCTGCGACTTGGCGGGCAACAGCTACGGTCCGGCGGAAGCCGAGTACGAGCGCCAGATCGGCTCGTTCCGGAAGGGGATGCGGAAGACGGCATCCGTATCCTCCGGCTGAGGGCGCCCGGCGACACCGCCTATACCAACCCCACCGCCTCCTTGGGGAACCGCATCGAGAAGACCGCCCCCTGTCCCGGTCCGCCGGAGAACGCCTCGGCACGGCCGCCATGGAGCTCGGTGATGCGCTTGACGATGGAGAGGCCGAGCCCGGTCGATCCCTCGCCGCCGGTGGGTTTGGCCGAGAGGCGCTGGTAGCGGCCGAACAGGCGGCCGGCATCCTCCGGGGACAGGCCGGGACCCTGGTCGGTCACCGCGCAGACGTAATCGCCCCCCTCCTCCCGGACACGCACCGTGATCGCGCCGCCGGGATAGGAATACTTGATCGCGTTCGAGACGAGATTGTCGAGCGCCTCGCGCAGCCGCTCGGCGTCGCCGCAGAGATGGAGCGGAGCGGTGAGATCCGTGGTCAGGCTCTGGCCCTTCGAATCGGCGAGCGGCCGGTTGGCCTCGCAGACCTCGCGGGCGAGGCCGGCCAGATCGACGGGCTCGCGCCGCAGGGTGATATCGAGCGCGTCGTTCATGGCGTCGGCCATGAGGCTGTCGATCATGTCGATCAGGCGCGTGGCCGAGGTGCGGATGTGATCGACCTGGGTCCGCATCGCGGTCCGCGCCTGCTCCGAGCCGGACGTCTCCCCGTGATCGAGGCCGATCAGGTCGGCCAGCATCTCGGATCGGCCCAGGATGACCGAGAGCGGGTTCTTCAGGTCGTGGGCGATGGTGCCCAGGATCTCGGTCTTGAGACTGTTGGCGCGGCGCAGATCCGAGCGCTGCATGTCGAGGCGGCGGTTGGCGCGGATCAGCTCGGCGGTGCGCTCGACGACCCTCTGCTCCAGGGTGACGTTGGCGCGCTGCAGCCGCTCGTAGAGGATCACGTTGTCGAAGGCGACCGAGAGCCGTCCCGCCAGCAGGGTGATCAGCGCGCGGTCGGTGTCGGAGAGCGGGCGGTCGGTGTCGATCAGCGCGACGATCTCGCTGCCGCTCGCGGTCTGGACGTAGAGCGTGGAGAAGTGGTCCCCGAAGTTGTGGCGACGGGCGGCGAAGGCCTGCTCGACCAGGGGCTGGATGCCGGGGTCGAGGGGCCAGGCGGGGTCGCGGCCGACATAGCCGCCGTAGAGCCCCGAGCCGGCGAGCACGCAGAAACCGCCCTCGCGCCGCTCGCCGGACTCGTCCTCGCGCAGGACGAGGATGCCGGCGCAATCGACGTTGAGGAGCGAGGCGACCTGGGTCAGCACCCCTTCGGCCAGCCGCTGCATCGACTTGTGGTCGAGCAGCATCGGCGCGGCGTCGATGATGATCTCGAGGCCGCGGCGGGTCTCGTCGAGCCGCCGGAGCTGCTGATAGGCCCGCAGCGCCGCGGTGAGACTGGTGAAGAGCTTGTCGGCGGTGAGCTCGGTCTTCGCCTTGTAGTCGTTGATGTCGTAATCGACGATGACGCGCCGCTCGGGCGCCTGCCCCGGCTGGCCGGTGCGCAGGATGATGCGGACGGTCTCTTCCTTCAGGTCCCGGCGGATGTAGTCGACGAGCTTGAGGCCCGCGTCGTCGGTCTCCATCACCACGTCGAGCAGCACGATAGCAACGTCGCGCCGCTCGGCGAGCAGCACCCGCGCCTCCTGGGCCGAATGGGCGGAGAGGATGTCGAGGCCCCGTCCATCGAGGCTGTAGCCGGCGAGGGCGTAGCGCGTGCCCTCGTGCACGGCCGGATCGTCGTCGATCACGGCGATCGTCCAGGAGCCGGCACGGGCCGGCGCCTCCGCCGCCTCGTCGGGGATCAGTTCGAGCCAGTCGTCGTCGGTCGCGTCGTTCATCGCGTGAAGGCCTTTCGCGCTGTTCGAGGCGGCCCGCATGCCTTCGCTGACCGGATCAGCGTCACGAGCACCCTCTCGACGCTCTTGGTGAGGCGGCGCATGCGGTTGTGCCGTCCGAAAGCACACACCGCAATGTTTAGCGAGAACCTGCGAAGAAATCCCAGCGAAAGACGGATGGTCTCAACACACCTTTCACCGGCAAGCGCCGAGCGGCCCCAGTGATCGCACTTGAGGCTGCCGACACCGACTCCGCAAGAGCCGTTGACGGCCGCCCCGGCGGCGTCGCCAAGTCAGGCGCGATCGGGCATGGTGACAGCGAAAGCTGTCGAGGCGGCGGGGCGCGTCTTTCGATTCGAGGGAAGATCGAGGTGACGACACGATTCTCTTCACCCCTTTGGATCGGTAACCGCCCATGACGGCGACCGGCCCCCACATCGCCGTCGTCGACGACGAGGCGGATGCCCGCGCCATGGTCGGCGATTACTTGCGACTGCACGGCTTCGACGTGGCCCTGTGCGAGGGCGGGCGAGCGCTGCGGGCCCATCTGCAGACCCGCAAACCGGACCTGATCGTGCTCGACCTCAACATGCCCGAGGAGGACGGCCTCTCCATCGTGCGGGATCTGAAGGCGAGGAGCCCGATCCCGATCATCATGCTGACGGCGACCGCGAGCCCGATCGACCGGGTGGTGGGACTCGAACTCGGCGCGGACGACTACCTGCCCAAGCCCTGCGAACTGCGCGAACTCGTGGCCCGGGTCCGCTCGGTGCTGCGGCGGGCGCAGGTGGCGCCGCCCTCCCATGTCCCCCCGCCTGTCCAGGCGCCGGCTACGGCTCCTGCGGGCGAATCGGCGGCTGCCTCGCGAACCATCCGGTTCGGAACGAAGTGGCTCGAACTCGACGCCCTGCGCCTGCGCGACGACGCGGGGGTGGAGCAGCCGCTCACCCGCTCGGAATTCGATCTGCTCAAGGCCTTTGCCGACCATCCGAAGCGGGCCCTGTCCCGGGAGCGGCTGCTCGACCTCGCCGATGCCCGCGATCCGGAGGCGTTCGACCGGGCGATCGACGTGCGAATCAACCGCATCCGCAAGAAGGTGGAGCCGGATCCGGCCAACCCGCGCTACATCCGCACCGTGCGCGGCCTGGGCTACATCTTCCGGCCCGAAGGGGATTAGAGGCTCCTCCGCCGGCGAATGTTTCGTCGGTGCGGTCCTCGACGCAACAAACGGCCTCTGATCCGGTGATCCTGTGACCGGCGACGCAAAACGCCGGACACGCCCCCTCCCTACAACCATCCCCATCGACGACGGCGAAGCCGCAGGGGGATGTCATGCAGGGATTGGTTACGATGATCGCCGCGAGCGCGATCCTGTCGGCCGGGCTCGCCGCCGGCCTGGCCACGACGGATGCCGCCGCCCGCCCGAAGCCGGCCGCGAGCCCGGAAGACATCGGGGCAACGGCCGTCGAGGTTCCCGCAGTGAAGCTTCCCGCGGCCAAGACTCCCGCGGCCAAGACTCCCGCGGTCAACTCTTCCACGGTGAAGACTTCCACGGCTCCCGAGAGCGCGTCATCGATCGCGGCCTGTGCCGTCGCGTGGCCCTACACCCCGACCGCCTGCGCCGCCGACGGGCGCAAGGTGCGCATCATCGCTCTCACCGCTCAGTGAGGAGGGCCGCCATGCCGCATTTCTCGAAGGAGGCCCTCGAGGCCTCGCCGGAGACGCTGGCCAAGCTGCGGGAGATCCTGCACGGACGTCAGCAAGGCGGCCGCACCGGCCGGACCGCCCAGACGACGCCAGCCAAGGAGGGCCGTTTCGGCCCCTCCGGCGGCCGTGGGGCGCCGGTGCGCAAGCGGCGCCAGACCGCCACCGTGGTGGCGTGAGGGCGGCCGCGACCGTCGTCCCCATCAAGAGCCGGCCGAGGCTCTTGATGGGCAAGGCGTTTCCGGCGACGATCTTGCTGCGACGAAGGATGCTCCCGAGGGAGTCCGCGACGGGGCGAGGATGCGGGTCGGCCGGAAGATTGCCTTGGTCGGCGGCGTCCCGATCCTCGTCGCCGCCGCCATCGCCGCCGCGGGCTGGTTCCTGCTCGCCCAGGGCGAGCGGGCCCGGGCCGGAGCCCTGCTCGCCGCCCGGGTCTATCACGACCTCACCCTGGCGCGATCCGTCCGCGACGACTTCGTCGCCGCCCGCGCCGACGCGCGCGCCGCGATCGAGAAGCGGTTCTTCGACCTGACCGACAAGGCGGGAAGCGGCCTGGAGACCCTCCAGAAGCAGGCCCGCAGCCGGGGGCAGGCCGAGCGGGCCGCCGCCGCGCGCCAGTCCCTCGACCGCTACGTGGCGCGGATGCGCGATTTCTCCGCGGTCGCCCGCGAGAACGACGGCCTCATCGCCGAGATGGGCCAGCGCGCGGGCCGCCTGACCGACCTCGCCGAGCAGGCTCGCCGGCGGCAGCAGGCCTCGAACGTCGATCTCGCCTGGACGCTGACGGGAAAGGTGAACCGGCTGCGCGCGACCCGGGACGCGGTAACGGGGCTCAACGCCGTGCTGGCCGGCGCGTGGCAGCTCGCCCTCGCCCGGGAACGCGGCGGGTCGCCGGAGGCCGGGCGCGCCGAGCGGACCCGCCTCGTCCATGCCGGCCGCGATCTGGCGGCGGCCTTGCGCGCCACCTCCCGCGAGACGGAGGCCGCGGAGGCCGAGCGCTTGACCGCCGCCGACACGAGCCTCGACGCGGGCGATCGGCTGACCGAGTGGGGCGAGCGCCTCCTCAAGATCGTGACCTCCGAGCAGCGCACGCTCGACGACGAGGTGGCGCAGCTCCTCGCCTATGCCGGAGAGGCGAACGCGACCGAGCAGGCGACGCAGAACATCGGCATCACGACGCTCAAGCTCGGACAGCGCACCGCCGAGGCGCTGACGCGCCGGGACGCGGAGGCCGCCTCGGCCATGCTGGGCGAGGGCGAGCGGCTCTCGGCGAGCGCGTCCGCCCTGCCGATCTCGCCGCTGATCCAATCCGAGATGATCGAGGCCATCGACGGCTGGCGCACCCGGCTCGCCACCACCGTCGACGGGCTCACCCGGCAGAACGCGATGATCGCCGAGATGGACGGCCTCGCCGCGGGCCTGAGCGAGGCGGCCCGCGCCCTCAACGACGACGCGGTCGAGGAGGCCGACCGGTTCGGCACCTTCTTGGGCCAGCTCCTCCTCGCCGGTGCGGCGGCCGGCCTGTTGCTCGGAGCGCTCGTGGCGCTGGCGGTGGCGCGCTCGATCCTCGTGCCGCTGCGCCAGCTCCAGGGCGACATGATCGCGCTCGCCGCCGATCCGAAGGCGGAAGGGCTCTCGGGGACGCAGCGCACGGACGAGCTCGGCGACATCGCGCGGGCGACGAACTTCTTCGTGACCGAGATCGGCCGGCGCGAGCGGGCGCTGCGGCGGGCCAAGGATCAGGCCGACCATGCCCTCCACGATCTGCATCAGGCCCAGGACGACCTGATCCGCGCGGAAAAGCTCGCCTCCCTGGGCCAGCTCGTGGCCGGCGTCGCCCACGAGATCAACACGCCGCTGGGCATCGCGCTCACCACCGCCACGCTGGTGCGCGACGAGACGCGGGCCTTCCAGGGGCTGGTCGCCGCGGGCACGCTCTCGCGCTCGCGCCTGACCCATTTCGTCGATCGCGTCGGCGAAGGGACGCAACTGCTCTGCGCGAACCTGACCCGCGCCGCCGACCTCGTCCACGGCTTCAAGCAGGTGGCGGTGGACCGGGCGAGCGACGAGCGTCGGCGTTTCGACCTCGATGTCTGGCTCGGCGAACTGCTCGCGAGCCTGCAGCCGATGCTGCGCAAGGGCGGCCACAGGATCGAGCGCGACGCCCCCTCCGGCATCGTCGTGGACACCTATCCCGGCGTGCTGGCGCAGGTCGTCACCAATCTGGTTGCCAACGCCGTGGTGCATGGCTTCGCCGGTGGCGAGCGGCCCGGAACCATCACGGTGCGGGTCTCGGGCACCGGACCTCTCGTGCGGCTGGAGGTGAGCGACGACGGCAGCGGCATCGCACCGGAGCATCTCGGACGGATCTTCGACCCGTTCTTCACCACCGCCCGCTCCCACGGCAGCACCGGACTGGGGATGCACATCGTCCACAACCTCGTGACGGCCCGGCTCCAGGGCCGCATCGCCGTCGAGAGCGAGCCGGGCCGGGGCACCCTCGTGCGGCTCGAATTTCCCCGCGCGCCCGGCGATGCCGAGCGGCCGGGCGCGGCCCGCCGGCCGGCCGGGGCGCAGGCCTCATGAGACGCCGCGCCCGCCCCGAGGGACTCGTCGTCACTCTCCTGATCGCCCTCGCTGCCGCGCTGGCGACCGCTCCCTGGGCCGCCGTCACCGCTCGGGCGGGCGGGCCGCCGGGGCAGGATCGGACCCTGGTCTATTGCTCGGAGGGCAACCCGGAATCCCTCGATCCCGGTCTCGTCACCACCACGACGGCGATGAGCGCGACGTGGCAGATGTTCAACAGCCTGGTCGAGTTCGCGCCCGGCACCACCGACCTGCGGCCGGCGCTCGCCGAATCGTGGCAGGTTTCCGACGGGGGGCGGACCTACGACTTCACCCTGCGGGCGGGCGTGCGCTTTCATGCCAATGCCGGCTTCGCGCCGAGCCGCCCGCTCAACGCCGACGACGTGCTGTTCAGCTTCCTCCGCCAGTGGAAGCCGGACCATCCCTATCACCGGGTCGGCGGCGACTTCGCCTATTTCCGCGATCTCGGCCTCTCCGGCCTTATCGAGGGGATCGAGCGGCTCGACGAGCGCCGGGTCCGCTTCCGGCTCAAGGAGCCGGATGCCACCTTCCTGCCCAACCTCGCCCAGGCCTTCGGCGGCATCCAGTCGGCGGAATATGCCGAGTATCTCGCCCGCCGGGGAACGCCGGAGGCGCTCGCCCGCGCGCCGGTCGGCACCGGCCCGTTCCGCTTCGTCGACTATCGCCCGGACGTGGCCGTGCGCTACCGCAGCTTCCCGGACTACTGGCGCAGGCCGGCGGAAGCCGGGGCGGGTACCGTCGAGACACTCGTCTTCTCGATCACGCCGAACACGGCGGTGCGGCTGACCAAGCTCAAGGCGGGCGAATGCCACGTGATGGCCTTTCCCGGCCCGGCGGATCTCGACGCGGTGCGGGCCGATCCCGACCTCGCCCTGGTCTCGGGCGAGGAGCTGAACGTCGCCTATCTCGCGCTCAACACCGCGCGCCCGCCCATGAGCGATCCGCGGGTGCGCCGTGCCGTCAATCTCGCCATCGACCGCCGCGCCATCGTGGAGGCCGTCTACGGGCCGGCGGGCACGGTGGCGCACAACCCGCTGCCGCCGTCGAGCTGGGCCTTCGACCGCGGGCTGCCCGAACTCGCCTTCGACCGCGAGGCCGCCGCCCGCCTGCTCGCCGAGGCCGGCTACGCCGAGGGGTTCGAGACCGATCTCTGGTTCCTGCCGGTCAGCCGTCCCTACAACCCCAACGGACGGCGCGTGGCCGATATGATCCGGGCCGACCTCGCCCGCATCGGCATTCGCGCCGAGCTGGTCACCCGTGACTGGAACGCGTACCGGGCCGCCCTCTACGGCGGCACACCGACGATGATGCTCTACGGCTGGACCAGCGACAACGGCGACCCGGACAATTTCATGAACGTGCTGCTCGGCTGCCGGGCGGCGGCGCCGGGGGGCGCCAACCTCGCCCGCTGGTGCGATCCCGGCTACGACGCGGCGGTCCAGGCCGCCCGCCGCACCGATGACCGCGAGGTCCGCACTAGGCTCTACCGCGACGCACAGGCCCGCTTCCGCGCGGCCGCTCCCTGGGTGCCGCTCGCCCACACCGTGGTCCACATGGCGATCCGGCGCACGGTGAGCGGCTTCCGGACGGATCCGCTCGGCCGCACCCTGTTCGAGGGCGTGACGTTCACGGAGTAATGTTTTGCAGCGCCATATCTCGCATTGCGGGATAGCATATATTATCCACCGGCGAGTTCGCATGGATGCCACGCTTGCAGGGTGGGTTGCGCTGCAGCCTGCCAATCTCCAGATGTGCGCCGACCCCGCCATACCTTGCGCGCCCTGGCCCGCGCGTTGCAGTAGGTAGCGTTCGGCCGAGACACCGGACGAGCGGACGGCATCCTGGGCGAGGGGTGGGGGCCTCGTCGCGGAGGGCCGGCATGGATGCGGATCGAGGCGGGCGTCGGAAAGGACGATGAGGTGAGTGAGGCCATGACCGACGCGGCCGAACAAGAGGCGAGTTTCCTCAACGAACTCGGCCGACGGGTGCGTCACGCCCGGACGGTTCGCGGGCTGTCGCGCAAGCTGCTCTCGCAGGCCTCCGGCCTGTCCGAGCGCTACATCGCCCAGCTCGAGAGCGGTCAGGGCAACGTGTCGATCATCCTGCTGCGGCGCGTCGCCAACGCGATGGGAATGCGGCTCGACGACCTCGTCTCGACCCAGGAAGCCTCCTCCGACTGGCGCGTCATCCGCGACCTGCTGGATCAGGCGAATCCGGACCAGATCGCCCTGGCCAAATCGGCGCTTGCGGGCTCGACCGGCGTGGAAGCGCGCACGGTCCGGCGGCGCGTGGCGCTGGTGGGCCTGCGCGGCGCCGGCAAATCGACGCTGGGCCGGATGGCAGCGGCCCATCTCGGCTGGCGCTTCGTGGAGCTCAACACGGAGATCGAGCGCGAGAACGGCCTGTCGGTGCGCGAAATCTTCGCGATCTACGGCCAGGAGGGCTACCGGCGCTTGGAGCAGAAGGCCCTGCGCGGCCTCGCCGAGCAGCCGGGACCGATGGTGCTCGCCACCGGCGGCAGCATCGTCGCCGAGCCGCTGACCTACGACCTGCTCCTCTCCTCCTTCTACACGATCTGGCTCCAGGCCCGGCCCGAGGAGCACCTGCAGCGGGTGCGCGATCAGGGACATGTCGAGGGCAAGGGCGACCCGACCTCCGTGCTCGAGGACCTGCGCGCCGTGCTGCTCAGCCGCGAGCCGCTCTATGCCCGCGCATCGGCCGTGGTGGATACCTCCGACGTGCCGGTCGAGGTCATGGCCGAGCGTCTGATCGAGGTGATCGAGGACCGCTTCAGCGGCAACGACAACGGCGGCAAGCGCCCGGCCGCCTGACGGCGGCGCGATCCGCCGCAGGGTTGGGCACGGCCCTTGATGCGGCGCCGGGTGACACCAAGCTGTAAGGCTTGCCCCGGCGTGGACGAAGACGCTTCTCCCCCTCGCCGCATGCACGATACGAGTCGTATCCGCCGCTCCTATCGGGCGGCATAATCCGTCCCGCCCGGGCAGGTCGGGCTCGAACACGCTGAAGGCCGCGCCCCGCGCCGCGGCCTCAGGCCGAATGGACAGCCCAGGCTGTCGAGGAGGAATGCATGTCCGCCAGTCCGTCGCTCAACCCGGCCTCCGGGCGCGAAGGGATCGCCGGAATCGTCGATCCGCTCTGGACGCGCGTGCGCACCGAGGCGGAAACGGTGGTGCGCGACGAGCCGCAGCTCGCCTCCTTCTTCGTGGCGACCATCCTCAACCATCCGAGTCTGGAGGCGGCGGTGGCCCATCGCGTCGCCACCCGGCTGGGCCACGCCTCGCTCTCGACCGAACTCGTGGCCCACGGTTTCCACGAGGCGCTTCAAGACGATGCGCGCATCGGCCAGAGCATGCGCGCCGACATCCTCGCCGTGATGGACCGCGACCCCGCGACGACCCGGGCGATCGAGCCGCTGCTCTACTTCAAGGGCTTTCACGCGATCCAGGCGCATCGGCTCGCCCACTGGTACTGGGGCCACGGCCGGCGCGACCTCGCGCTCTACCTCCAGAGTCGGTCCTCGGAGGTGTTCCAGACCGACATCCACCCGGCGGCCCGGATCGGGCGCGGCGTGTTCTTCGACCACGCCACCGGCCTCGTGGTCGGCTCCACCGCCGTGATCGAGGACGACGTCTCGATCCTGCACGCGGTGACCCTCGGCGGCACGGGCAAGCATGGCGGCGACCGTCACCCGAAGATCCGCCGCGGCGTGATGATCGGCGCGGGCGCCAAGATCCTCGGCAACATCGAGGTCGGGGCCTGCGCCCGGGTCGCGGCGGGCTCCGTCGTGCTCCGCTCGGTGCCGCCGCACACCACCGTCGTCGGCGTGCCGGCGCGCGTCGTGGGGGCGGCGGGCTGCGCCGAGCCGGCCCGCTCGATGGACCAGCTCGTGGCGATGAGCGAGTTCGTCGATATCGCCGGCGGGATCTGAAGCCGCTCCCTGCCCGCGGCGGGTTGCCTGCCCTCCCCCGACGTGGCAAGCCGCCGACCACCATCACAATCCCCTCAGCGCTGCCGCCGGGATCGCGCGTCCCGGCACGCGGCGCCTCGCAAGAAGGTTGACGGCGTGACCAAGACCGAAGTCGCCAAGCTGCAGGATTATCTGCGTCGCAAGTTCGCCAACGCCAACATCCGCGTCGTCGCGATGAAGACCGGCGACTCCGCCGAGGTGTTCATCGGCGACGAGTCGATCGGCGTGCTCGCCGACGACAAGGAGGACGGCGACGATTCCTTCACCTTCCGGATGGCGATCCTCGATATCGACCTGGAAGAGGACGCCTGAGGCGCGGCAAGCCGCCTCGAGATCCGTTCCCACGCCGCCCCGGGCTTCGAGCCTGTGGGCGGCGTTAGCGTTAACAGAACGTCTTTCTTAACAAGACGTAAACCATCGGTCAGACTGCGCGTCACATCCTGAGAAGGAGCGTCGCGTCATGACCCTGAGCCCGTCGTCCCTCGAATCCATTCAGGCGCTCATCGTCGGCCTCGCCCTGGCGGGGCTGCTCGCGAGTGCTTTTGAATACGCGACGAACCGGCGGGCGAGCTTCCGCCTGCTGGAGGCCGGCGGCATCACCGCTCTGGCCGCGCTGCCGATGATCGCGGTGGTCGCGCCCTTCATCATCCTGCGCAACACCCTGCGGGGCCGCCGCTTCGAGCACCGGCCGATCCCATTCGTGATGGTCGCGACGATGATCGCCTGTGGCTGGAGCCTGCTCTCGGGGCAGGTCGCCCTCGGCATGGCCCACCGGCTGGCCGGGCTGTAGACGGCCGGCTCCCTACTGCCGCACCCACATCACCCGCGCCATCCAGGCGACCTCGGCGAGCGGCACCATACGGTCCTCGTGCTCGGGGTTGAGCGAGGCCAACTCGATGGTGCGCGCGGTGCGGCGGCGCAATTCCTTGGCCACGACCTCGCCGTTGGTGAGCCGGGCGACGATCCGATCACCCTTGCGGATGCCGGCATTCGGGGCGACGATCAGCACGTCACCGTCGCGGTAGAGCGGCAGCATCGAATCGCCCTGGACCTCCAGGGCGAAGGCGCGGTCGTCGCCGAGATCGGGAAACTCGATCTCGTCCCAGCCGGGACCGCCCGTCGGAATGCCCTCCTCGGTGAACAGGCGGCCCGATCCGGCCTGGGTCAGGCCGATCAGCGGCACCATCGTCCGGACCTGCGGCTGCCCGGAATCGACCAGATGGAGGAAGTCGTCGAGGCTGGCGCCGGTCGCGGCCAGCACCTTCGCGATCGATTCGGTCGAAGGCCACCGCTTGCGCCCGTCGGGTCCGATCCGCTTCGAGCGGTTGAAGCTCGTGGCGTCGAGGCCCGCGCGCCGGGCGAGGCCCGAGGCGGAGAAGCCGTGGCGCTCGGCCAATCGGTCGATCGCAGTCCAGATCTGCTCGTGCGACAGCATAGCGGCCTCAAACCGGCGCGTGTGCCGTTGAGACATACGGCCTAAAGTTAGGAAACTAGAACCCGCCGAACCCGGACGCAATCGGAGCATCCGGAGAGGGCAGTGTCGCATCTGATCGCCCCGCGGAGAAGGCGGAAAGGCCTGTATCTGATATCACTCCGCATTGGTTGCCGCGCGGAAGCGTGCGTTCTATCGCTCCGGAAGATTTACCCCCGGAGACCGGATGGCCCTCGTCTACAAAATCTGTCCGCGCGACCTGTGGCGCGAGGCCGAGGCGCTCGGCCGCTTCACCGGCGCGCCCGTCGATCACGCCGACGGCTTCATCCACTTCTCGACCGCGGATCAGGTTGCCGAGACCGCCGCCCGCCATTTCGCGGGCCAGGAGGACCTCCTGCTCGTGGCGGTCGAGGCGGATGCGCTCGGGCCGGCGCTGCGCTTCGAGCCGTCGCGGGGCGGCGCCCTGTTCCCGCACCTCTACGCCGACCTTCCTTTGAGCGCCGTGCGATCCGTGGCCGTCCTGCATCTCGGCCCCGACGGACGGCACGTCTTCCCGGCAGAAGTTCCGCAGGCATGATCGACGCGCTCTTTCCCCTCGCCCGGCCGCTGCTTCACGGACTCGACGCCGAGACGGCGCACGATCTGACGATTCGCGGCCTTTCGCTGCTGCCGCCGCGCCGGCCGCCGGCCGACGATGCGGCGCTCGCCGTCGAGCTCTTCGGGCGCCGCTTTCCCAATCCGGTCGGCCTCGCCGCCGGGTTCGACAAGGGCGCGCGGGTGGCCGACGCGCTGCTCGGTCTCGGCTTCGGCTTCGTCGAGGTCGGCGGAGTGGTGCCGCGTCCTCAGCCCGGCAACCCGCGCCCGCGGGTGTTCCGGCTCTCCCGCGACCGGGCGGTGATCAACCGCTTCGGCCTCAACAGCGAGGGGCTTGACGTGGTGGCCGACCGGCTCAAGGCCCGCGCCGGCCGCGACGGGATCGTCGGAGTCAATATCGGCGCCAACAAGGAATCGGGGGATCGGCTCGCCGACTACGTCGCCTGCACCGCGCGGCTCGCGCCGCATGTCGCCTTCATCACGGTCAACGTCTCCTCGCCCAACACGCCGGGCCTGCGCGACCTTCAGGGCGAGGCCTTTCTCGACGACCTGCTGGCCCGCGTCGTCGCCGCCCGCGACGCCAGCGGATCGAGCGCGGCGGTGCTGCTCAAGATCGCCCCGGACATCGCCCTCGAAGGTCTCGACGCCATGACGGCGACGGCGCTCCGGCGCGGCATTCAGGGCCTCGTCGTCTCGAACACCACGATCGCGCGGCCCGCGACGCTGACGGAATCCGTGCTGGCGAAGGAGACCGGCGGCCTGTCCGGCCGGCCGCTGTTCGGTCCGGCGACGTGGCTCCTCGCCCAGACCTATCTCCGCGTCGGCGACCGGATCCCGCTGATCGGCGTCGGCGGCATCGATTCGGCCGAGGCCGCCTGGACCAAGATCCGGGCCGGCGCGCGCCTCGTCCAGCTCTATTCCGCCCTCGTCTACGAGGGGCCGGGCCTGGTCGGCACGATCAAGCGCGGCCTGAGCCAGCGGCTCCGGGCGGAAGGCCTGACGCGCCTCGCGCCGGTCGTCGGGCGGGACGCGGCAGAACTCGCGCGGACCGCCTGACACGGGATCGGCCGATGTCTCGACACGTCTCGCGAGGCATCGGCGAAGCGGGTTGGAGAGCACGGCGAGATCGCGTCCTGCCGCGCCGTTCGAGCACGATCTGACGCAGTTTCTTGCTCTCGGCATTTTGTTGCAACGCATCAAATTTCCGAGCGATCGCGTCTCGCTCTCGACAGAATGATCCTTGAGCCATTCCAGAAATAGGTACCTTCTGGAATTGAGCTAAATTGCTTTGCGCGGAGAGAATACCTCCCCCATCATCAGCCACGCATCCACTCGCATCTGCGAGATGTTACGTCATTGCGACGGGGTCCGAGACCGCGCACCCGCCGGGGGGCGAGGCGGCGGCAGCGGATCGTCCGAAACATCTCCCACATCGCGAAGATCGGGCTCTCGGATGGACCGTTCGCAAGGCTTACCCAAGCGCTCTTCCGCCGCGGGCGGCTGGGGTGCGCTGAAGAGCTGCGGCAAGTTCCTGCTCGGCAGCCGCGCCCCGCTCTCCGGCGCGCGGGCCCTGCTCAGCGCCAACCAGCCCGACGGCTTCGACTGCCCCGGCTGCGCCTGGGGCGACCCGGCCCACGGCTCCTCGTTCGAGTTCTGCGAGAACGGCGTGAAGGCGGTCTCCTGGGAGGCCACCGACAAGCGCGTGACGCCGCGCTTCTTTTCCAAGCATCCGGTGGCGGAGCTGCGGGGCTGGACCGACTACGCACTGGAGAGCGAGGGCCGCCTCACCCATCCGATGCGCTACGACGCGCAGAGCGACACCTACCGCCCCGTGGACTGGGACGAAGCCTTCGCCGAGATCGGTGCGATCCTGCGCGGCCTCGACCATCCCGACCGCGTCGAGTTCTACACCTCCGGCCGCGCCTCGAACGAAGCGGCCTACCTCTACCAGCTTTTCGCCCGGGCCTACGGCACCAACAACTTCCCCGATTGCTCGAACATGTGCCACGAGGCGAGCGGCATCGCCCTCACCCAGGCGATCGGCATCGGCAAGGGCACGGTGCTGCTCGAGGACTTCGAGAAGGCGGACGCGATCTTCGTCGTCGGCCAAAATCCCGGCACCAATCATCCGCGCATGCTGGGCGACCTGCGCCGGGCCGCCGAGCGCGGTGCCCGGGTCGTGGTGCTCAACCCCGTGCGCGAGCGCGGGCTGGAGCGCTTCGCCGACCCGCAGAACAGCGTCGAGATGCTGCGGGGCGCGAGCCGCCCCATCGCCAGCCACTATTACCAGCCCAAGCCCGGCGGCGACATGGCGGCCTTCCGCGGCATCGCCAAGGCCGTCTTCGCCCGCGACGCGGCGGCGCTCGCGGCAGGCAGGCCCTCGCTTCTCGACCACGCCTTCATCGCCGCCCACACCAGCGCCTTCGCCGATTACCGCGCCGCGGTCGAGGCGACGGAATGGGACGCGATCCTCGATCAGTCCGGCCTGACCCGCGAAGAGATCGAGACCGCCGCCGACGTCTACCTCGGGGCGAACAAGGTGATCGCGACCTGGGCGATGGGCGTGACGCAGCACCGCCACTCGGTGGCGACGATCCGCGAGATCGCCAACCTGCTATTCCTGCGCGGCCATATCGGCCGGCCGGGCGCGGGCCTGTGCCCGGTGCGCGGCCATTCCAACGTGCAGGGCGACCGCACCGTCGGCATCAACGAGAAGCCGCCCGTCGCGCTCCTCGAAGCACTCGACCGCGAATTCGGGCTCAACGCGCCGCGCCAGCACGGCCACAACGTGCTCGGCGCCATCGGGGCGATGCTCGACGGCTCGTCCAAGGCCTTCATCGGGCTCGGCGGCAACTTCGTGCGCGCGACGCCGGATACCCGGCTGGTGGAGAAGGCGCTGAGCGGGTGCGAGCTCACCGTCCACATCGCGACCAAGCTCAACCACTCGCATCTCGTGCCGGGCCGGGTCGCCTATCTGCTGCCCTGCCTCGGCCGCACCGAGATCGACCGCAACAGCCGGGGCAAGGTGCAGATCGTGACCGTCGAGGATTCGATGAGCATGGTCCACGGCTCGGGCGGCATCAACAAGCCGGCCTCGCCGCAGCTTCGCTCGGAGATCGGCATCATCGCCGGCATGGCCGCCGCCGCCGTCGGCTCGGAGCGGATCGACTGGGCCGCGCTCGCCGACGATTACGACCTGATCCGCGACCTCATCGAGCGGACGATCCCGGGATTTGCCGGCTTCAACACCCGCGTGCGCCGTCCCCGCGGCTTCATGCTGCGCAACCTCGCCGCCGAGCGCGTGTTCGAGACGGCCACCGGCCGCGCGGGCTTTTCGAGTGGGCCGCTCCCCGTCGCCACGGAGCACCAGCGCGCGAGCCGGCAGGGCGACACCTTCGTGCTGCAGACCTTCCGCAGCCACGACCAGTACAACACCACGATCTACGGCCTCGACGACCGCTACCGCGGCGTCTACGGCGAGCGCCGGGTGGTGTTCGCTCATCCGGACGACCTCGCCGAACTGAAGGCGCGGGCGGGCGAGCGGGTCGATCTCGTCTGCGTCCATGCCGAGGACGGCGTCGAGCGGGTGGCGGAGGATTTCCGCCTCGTGCCCTTCGACATGCCGCGCGGTTCGCTCGCCGGCTACTATCCGGAACTCAATGTGCTGGTTCCGCTCTCGGCCTTCGGCGAGTTCTCGGACACGCCGACTTCCAAGTCGGTGCTGGTCCAAGTGCGCGCCCGCGCCGCGAATGATGTGGGCAAGGCGGCGTGAGCGAGGGGAAAGGACGCGCGAGCGAGCCGGCCGCCGACGCCGAGACCTTCCTCGCCGCGACCGACACGATCGCGGCCCTGCGTCCGGAACTGAGCCTGCTGGAGGCCGGCATCCTCGCCGGCCTGCATCTCGGGCTCGCCGCGGACAGCCGGAGCTTCGCCCGCATCTTCGGTGTCGAGCATGCCCTTGTGCTGCGCGCGGTGGAGACGCTCACCGGCGACGCCTTGCTGACCGTGACCGCCCGCGACCCCCGCACCCAGCGCACCCGCTACGAGGCGAGCGCGACCGGCAGCGCGGTGCTGACGGCGCTCGCGGCTTGAGGCCCGGCGCAGGCCGCGGTTACGCCGTGCTCATTTCGCCGAACCGCTCGCCCAGCGGCAGTTCGATGGCGCAGAGCAGCCGCGTCTCGCCGAGTTCGTAGCGGGTTTTGGCGTTGAGCGCGTAAGGCATCGCCCGCTCGATCAACTCGCGTCCGTAGCCGCGCCGCATCCGGCTCTGCGGGTCGCGCGGCCGGCTGATGCCCTCCTCGATCCACTCGACCAGCAGGCTGCCGCCGCCGTGGATGTCCCCGTCGGCCCGCCACGTCACCGAAAGACGGCCGTTCTCGGTCGTCAGGGCACCGTACTTGCGGGCGTTGGTGGCGAGTTCGTGCACGGCGAGCGCGAGGGTCTGCACCGACGCCTTGCGTAGGCGCACCGGCGGGCCGGCGACTTGGATCCGGTCGGCGAAGTCACCGCCGCCGAGCGCCTCCAGCTCGGTCCGGATCAGCGTGCGCAGGGTGATCGGCTCCTGCTCGGAGCGCGACAGCAATCCCTGGACCCGCGAGAGAGCGGCCAGCCGATCGTTGAACTGCTCGCGGAAGCGCTCGGTCGGGCCGGTCTGCACCATGGTCTGGTGTGCGATCGAGCGCACGACGCCGAGCAGGTTGCGGGTGCGGTGCTGCAACTCGGCGACGAGGACGGATTGGCGCTCCTGCAGATCGTGCAGGTCATGGATGTCCATGGCCGCACCGATCCACTGTGTGACCTGCCCCTCCGCATCGACGATCGGCGCCTGCCGCACGAGGAACCAGCGGTAATGTCCGTCGTGCCGGCGGATGCGCTGCTGCACCTCGATCAGCCGCTGCTGCTCGCGCCCGGCGCGGAAGACTTGGCCCGCCTTCGCGCGGTCGTCGGGATGGATCGCGTCGATCCAGCCGCCGGCCTGCGACTGTTCCAAGGTCTGTCCGGTATAGGCGAGCCAGGCCTCGTTGAGGGAGTTGTGCTGCCCCGTCTCGTCGGAGCGCCACAGCAGAACGGGGATGAGGCTGGCCAGGGCGCGAAAGCGCTCCTCGCTCTCGTGCAGGGCCGCCTGGGCGATCTCGTCGCGAAGCCGAAACACCTCCTCCTGCGCCGCCTTCCAGGCCGAGATCTCCTTGGTGGTGGTGGCGACCCCGTCGCCGAGTTTCACCGCGCATTGGAAGAACCAGCCGTCGAACTGCTCGTGGACGTAGCGGCGCTCCGCCATCGATGGCTGGCCGGTCTCGGTCACGCGCTTGAAGGTGTCGAAGATGCCCTCCTGCACCACACCGGGATTCCGCTCCAGCAGGCTCTGCCCGGACACCTCGCCGTAGCGGCTCTCGGAGGTATGGTTGTTGAGGAGCCACTGGAAATCGACGATTTCACCGGAGGCATCGCGCACGGCCTTGAAGACCTGGATCATGTCCATGGAGCTGTCCATGGTCGCCTTGAGCAGGTCGCGGCTCGCCTGAAGCTCCGCCGTGCGTTCCTGGACCTGCCGTTCCAGCTCGGCCCGGAAGCGCGCCTCGCTCTCGCGCAGGGCGCGGTCCGCCAGCACGCGGGCCGTGGTCTCGAACAGGGTGACCAGGATACCGGCCACTTCGCCGGAATCGTCCCGCAGCGGGCTGTAGGTCAGGGTGAACCACGCGTCCTCGAGGCGGCCCGAACGGGTCAGGGGGTAGACCGCGTCCTCGAAGGTGAAGGTCTCGCCGCCCCAGACCCGCTCGTAGATCGGTCCGTTGATGTGCCAGGCCTCCGGCCAGCACGCGCGGGTCGGCTGTCCGAGCCCGGCCGGATGCTTCAGCCCCATCAGGTCGCGATAGCCGTCGTTGTAGACCTGGATCAGATTCCGGCCCCAGAGCGCGATCATCGGAAAGCCGCATCCCAGGATCAGGCTGATCGTGGCCTTCAGGCTCGGCGGCCACGTCTCCGCGCCCCCCAGAGCCGTCGCCGTCCAGTCATACGCCCGGATCCGCTCGGCCATCTCGCCGCGGATCGGCTGCGCAGGTGGGCTACCATCCCCATCCATCCTGCACCCCTGCACAATTGCCGACACCGAATTCCGCGCGTGGGAGGGTGACGACGTTCTGAGTCGCACCAAGACCACCACCGCATTCCACAATCGTCCAATAGAGGCAATATGTTCGCGAGGCACGACGGCGCCGTATACCCTCGACAGCCTCCGGCATGGTGAAGCGATTTGCCTGCGATCGAAGAATAATACCACGCATCGACGACGCATGAGGAAAATAATCGACGAGAGTATCCCAGTAAACGCTCATGACCGTACCGCACGGCCGCCAGCTCTCGGTCTTCTACGCTCTTACAGGGAAGGCTGACCGCTCGACGTGGCGGCGCCCGGGCGAGACCGGGTCGCTCTTCTGACGCGACGGCATGCTCGCCTCGGGTTGCCGCATCGTCCCGTTCGAAAGCCGGTGCTCCTCGGGCCGATGCGCCGGCACCGATCGTCCGATCGCCTCCGTCAGAACCGCGCCGTGAGGAAGAGCCGCAGGTTGCGACCCGGCAGCACCACCTCGTCCTTGCGGAAGGAGGCGGCGTTGCGGATCACGTCGTCGAGCAGGTTCGTGCCGCGCAGGCCCAGCGTCACCTCGCTCAGGCCGTGGACCGCGGGATCGAGCGGGCGGCTGTAGGCGATCTCCGCCTTGAGGTCGTTGTAGCCGGGCGTCGGCGTCTCCAGCGCGCCCGTCTGCGTCTGTGCGAAGGCATGGAGCAGGCTGACCCGGGCGAACCAGCCGTCCGCCCGTAGGAAGACGCCGCCGCCGACGCGGTGGGGCGGGATGCGGGGCACGAAGCTGCCGTCGTCGAATTGCGCCCGCACGAAGTCGTATTGGGCGCTGAGGCCGGCGAACCCGTCACCGACCGGCACGAGGTCGATCTGGCTGGCGATCTCGGCGCCCGCGAAGGTGGCGCCGGCCTGCGAATAGGCGACCTGTCGCAGATCCCCGCCGCCGACGCCGCAGCTGCCGAAGGTGTCGCCGCAGGTGAAGCCGGTCAGGCGTTTGTAGACGAAGCCGGTATAGCGCGTGACGTAGCCGGTCGCGTCGAGGCGGAACGGCCCGTCGGCCCGCCGGATCGCCACCTCGACGGTGCGGGCGCGCTCCAGCTTGAGGTTCGGGTCGCCGATCTCGAAGGTGGCGGAGGCCTCGTGGGGCCCGCGCGAGAACAGCTCGGGGGAGGTCGGCGCGCGCTCGACATAGGAGCCGGTCAGACTCGCGACGAAGCCGTGGGGCAAGTCCTGAAGCGCACCGAAGCTCGCGCTTTTCGGGGCGAAGCGGCGGGTGCGGCGCGATTCCACCGGCTCGTCGCCGGGACCATCGGGCAGGAAGTCCGAGGGGAACAGCGCCTGAGTACCGGCGACGCGGTTGCCCTCGACGCGGCCCGCCGCCTGGAAGCGCAGGCCGCCGCCGAGCGCCAGTTCCTCGAAGAGATAGGCCGCCTGGACCCGCGTATCGGTGGGGCGCAGCAATCCTCCTTCCGCACCCGAGATGCGAAGCTTGCGCCGGTCGGCCTGGATGCCGAGCTGGCCCGTCAAAGTGCCGAGAGCTGTCTCGACCGGCACGTGGTCGAACTCGATCCGCCCCTCGACCGCGCGGTTCTTGAACACCGCCTCGATCCCCTCGACGCCGTTCGGACCGGTGCCGAATTCGTTGTGCCGGTAGTTCGAGCCGCCGGTCCAGAACCGGATCGCCGCGAAAGGCCCGTCCAGCGGACGGACCTCGCCGCGCGCCTGCAGCTTGTCCTGCACCGGATCGAGACGGGTCCGCTGCGCCGCGGATCCGAGGCCGGGGATGCCGTAGACCGAATCGAAGTGGCTGAAGGACAGGCCGACGAAGCCGCGGTCGAACAGGTAGGAGGTGCCGAAGGCCCCGCCCTGGGACTCATTGAAGGAGTTGCGTTGGATGCCGAGCGGCGTGTTGTAGTCGTCCGCCGCGCTTCTGAAGGCATCCGCATGAACGGCGACGTGGTCGCTGCCGGCATCGACGGTCGCGGCAACGTTGCGGCCGTTATCGACGGCCGAGTAGCCGGTCGTCACCCGGCCGGCGACACCGCCGGGCGGAATGCTCGTCGGGATGCGGTTGTTTTCCACCGAGACGACGCCGCCGATCGCCTGGGATCCGTAGCGCAGGCCGGCCGGCCCGCGGATCACCTCGATCCGGTCGTTGATCAAGGGGTTGATCGGAACGGCGTGGTCCTCGCCGAGATCCGACATGTCCTGCACCCCGGTGCCGTTCTCAAGGATGCGGACGCGGTGATTGTCGAGGCCACGGATGATCGGCCGCGAGGCCGAGCCCGGCGCGAAGGTGGTCGCCGACAGACCCGGTCTGTCGAACAGGGCTTCGCCGAGCGAGGTCGGCTGCGAGCGGGCGAGCTCAGCCCCGGAAACAACGGTCACGGTGGAGAAGCGGTCGGTCACCACCGGAAGCACGCCGGCCGAGCCGGCCGGATCCCGTGCCGAGCCCGTGCCCTGTCGCCCTGCCGGCTTGTCAGACGTCACACTGATCTCGTCCAGGGATACCTCCTCGGCCTGGAGCGGCGACGCGGCGAGACCGGCAATGCCCAGCCCGGCACCGATCCCGGTCCAGCGGCCGAGTCCATAGCGCTTCCTCGACATAAGACCTCTCACTCGAACTTATAGCTGATGCTATATTTTCAAGCGTAGCCGTTGTCGAGGGAGAACGCGCCGCCGAAACGCGAAAGCGCGCCGCCCTCGTTCGAGGGCGGCGCGCCGGGCGATGATTCGATGTGATGGTGAGCGTCGCGTCAGTAGTCCTGCGGCTCGGCCTCCACCAGGATCTCGCGCTTTCCGGCGTGGTTGGCCGGACCGACGAGACCTTCGGTCTCCATCCGCTCCATCAAAGAGGCGGCCCGGTTGTAGCCGATCTGCAGGCGGCGCTGGATGTAGCTCGTCGAGGCCTTCTTATCCCGCAGCACCACGGCCACCGCCTGCTCGTAGAGGTCGGCCCCCTCCCCCCCGCCGAACTGGCCGGCATCGAAGACGGGACCGTCTTCGGGGGAAGCGGCGCCGGCCGGGATCTCGCCCTCTTCCGCCGTGACGGCCTCCAGGTAGGAGGGCCGGCCCTGGCGCTTGAGGTGGGCGACCACGGTCTCGACCTCGGAGTCGGAGCAGAACGGCCCGTGCACGCGCGTCGTGCGCCCGCCGCCGGCCATGAACAGCATGTCGCCCTGGCCCAGCAGCTGCTCGGCGCCCATCTCGCCCAGGATCGTGCGGCTGTCGATCTTGCTCGTCACTTGGAAGGAGATCCGGGTCGGGAAGTTCGCCTTGATCGTGCCGGTGATGACGTCCACGCTCGGACGCTGCGTGGCCATGATCAGGTGGATGCCCGCCGCGCGTGCCATCTGGGCCAGCCGCTGGATCGCGCCCTCGATGTCCTTGCCCGCCACCATCATCAGGTCGGCCATCTCGTCGACCACGATCACGATGTAGGGCAGCGGGTTGAGGTCCATGACCTCGTCCTCGTAGACCGCCTCGCCGGTGGTGCGGTCGAAGCCGGTCTGGACGGTCCGGGTCAGCACTTCGCCGCGGGCGCGGGCCTCTTCGAGGCGGGCGTTGAAGCCGTCGATGTTGCGCACGCCGACCTTGGACATCTTCTTGTAGCGCTCCTCCATCTCGCGCACGGCCCATTTGAGGGCGATGACCGCCTTCTTCGGGTCGGTGACGACGGGGGAGAGCAGGTGCGGGATGCCGTCGTAGACCGACAGTTCCAGCATCTTGGGATCGACCATGATCAGGCGGCACTCCTCCGGCTTGAGCCGGTAGAGCAGGCTGAGGATCATGGTGTTGATGGCCACCGACTTGCCCGAGCCGGT
>Ga0233425_10003310_pt1 | contig 29560 bp, 26 predicted proteins | sample Watercolumn_Towu_2_FD_181712 | JGI IMG/M metagenome (GOLD analysis project Ga0233425, IMG submission 181712) | Freshwater microbial communities from Lake Towuti, South Sulawesi, Indonesia - Watercolumn_Towuti2014_140_MG | ecosystem: Environmental > Aquatic > Freshwater > Lake | place...
GGCGGATCGCCGGCCCCGAGCGCATCGGCCAGGTCCCATGCCGTGATGTTCGCCCGATCCGGATCGACCGCGATCTTGAGCCGCGAAACCGGGTTGCCGGTTTCATCGAGCGCCATCGTCGCCGCGATGCCCGGCATGTTGGCGAGCCGCTCCTGCCATAGCGCCAGATGCGTCTCCTGCGCCCTGCGCTCCGCGGTCAAGTCGCGCTTCTCCCGGATGCGCAATGCCGCCATCGCTCCGGCGATCCCTTCCTTGCCGACCTTCATGCCGCGGCCGATACCGCGGTTCTGGAGATACGCCGCCCGCACCAGGTCGCGCCGGCCGGCGACGATGCCGGCGGTAAGGCCGCCCAGAAACTTGTGCGCGCTGTAGACTGCAACGTCGGCGCCGGCCGCAATGAAGCCTTGCAGGTCGTATTGCGCCGCTGCGTCGACGATAACCGGCACGCCCTCGGCATGGCACACCGCGATGAACTCGGGAAGTGGAATCTGCCCATAGCCCACGGCGTGGTGCGACGAGACGTACAACGCCGCCGCGGTCCGCGGCGTGATCGCGCCGGCGAGCTGATAGCCCTGCGCTTCGGTCGCGGAACCGAATGCCGTCACCTTGGCGCCGGCCAGCCTCACCGCCTGCTCCACCGGCGCGCCGTAGTTCACCAAGTGCCCGGTCTGAACCACGACCTCGTTCTTCAGTCCCGCCGTATCGGGCAGACGCTCGATGGCGGCCAGGTCCGGGCCGGTCATGGCGCCGGCGACCGCCAGCGTGATTCCCGACGACGCGCACGCGGTCACGCAACCGGCCTCGGCTCCGCACGCCCTGGCGATCACCGCGCTCGCCTTGCGCTGCAGATCGGCGATCTCCACCGGCTGAGCCAGAAAGGGCCCTGCCGCGGCCATTACCTCGGGGGTCACCAGCGCCGCGCCTAGCACCGTCACCGTACCCGCCACGTTGATAACGGGCCGCAGTCCCTCGGCCGCGCGCGGATCGCCGCTGGCTTGTTGCCGTTCCCGATTCCTCATGACGCCCATGACCAATGTTCCATTGCGCGGTCCGGCGCTTACTATAGCATCGGAACGGCGGCAGTGGTCTCCGGGGGAACCGATGGACTTGATCTTGCGCGGCGGACGGGTAATCGACCCAGCGCGCAGCCTGGATGGCGTTTGCGACGTGGGCTTCGCCAATGGCCGCGTCGCCGCCGTGGCGCCGAAAATCGCGGAAAAGGCCAAAGACGAGCGCAGCGCGGCCGGCCAGATCGTCATGCCGGGCCTGATCGACCTTCATACCCACGTCTATTGGGGCGGCACGTCGCTCAGCGTCGATGCGGAATTCGTGGGCCGGCGCAGCGGTACTACGACGTTCGTGGATGCCGGGACCGCGGGTCCCGGCAACTTCCTGGGCTTCCGTAAGCACGTGATCGAGCGGTCGGCGCTCCGCATCCTGCCGTTCTTGCACATCTCCTTTGCCGGCATTTTCGCCTTCAGCAAGACGGTAATGGTGGGCGAGAGCACCGACGTGCGCCTGTTGGATGCGTCGGAGTGCGTGCGCGTGGCGCGCGAGAACAAGGACCTCGTCATCGGGATCAAGGTGCGGGTCGGCCGCACCGCCGGCGGCACCAGCGGCCTGGCCCCCCTGCGCATGGCGCTCGAAGCCGCGGAGGAACTCGGCCTGCCGCTGATGGCGCACATCGACCAGCCCCCGCCCAGCCGCCGCGAGGTGCTCGACTTGCTGCGGCCGGGAGACATTCTGACGCACTGCTATCGCCCCTTCCCGAACGCGCTGCTGCGCTGGGACGGCGCCGTGCACGAGGAGGCGCTGCGGGCGCGCGAGCGCAAGGTGTTCTTCGACATCGGCCACGGCGCCGGTTCGTTCGGCTTCAAGTCCTGCCGCGGCCTGCTGGCGGCGGGGTTCCTGCCCGACGCGATCTCCAGTGACGTGCACGTGCTGAGCATCGACGGGCCGGCCTTCGATTTGTTGACCACGATGTCCAAGTTCCTCGTCCTCGGCATGAATCTGAACGCGCTGGTCGCCGCCGTCACCGCGGGCCCGGCGCGCGCAATTCGCCGCCCGACGCTCGGCACGCTCGAGCCGGGGACCGAGGGCGACGCCACGGTGGTGGACATCGAGAACGGCGCGTTCGAGTTCTACGACGTCCTGGGCGAACGGCTGGTCGGCGACCGTCGCTTCCGCCTGAAGGGAATGGTGGTCGGCGGCAAGTGGTGGGCCTAACGGCCGGCCGGCCCGGAATCCGCCCTAGACGACCTGGTTTCTCAGCACACTGTCGCCGCGCCACAGCCGCACCAGATTCTCCTCCAGTATGTCGAGAACATTGTCTTCGTAGCGGCAGGTTTCACCCGCCGTATGGGGAGTGATGAGCGCGCTGGGGATGCTCCACAGCGGCGAGGACGCAGGCAACGGCTCCTCCGCGGTCACGTCGATGCCAGCGCCAGCGATTGCGCCGCTCTGCAAGGCCTTCACCAGCGCGCCCTCGTCCACGCACCGGCCGCGTGCCACGTTGATCAGGCAGGCCGATCCCTTCATGCGGCCGAGCGCGCCGGCGCTGATCAGGTTCTCGGTTTCTTTAGTCAGCGGGCACGTCAGGGCCACGAAATCCGCCTGCGGCAGCAAGGCGTTCAATTCGCCGAGGCCGTGGACGGAATCGGCGTGGCCCTTGCCCGCGGCCGGATCGCGGCGGAACCCGATCACGTGCAGGTCGAACGCCTTGGCGAGCTGCGCCAACCGCCCGCCGATCGCGCCAAGGCCGATCACGATCAGCGTTTTCCCGCCCAGCTCGTCTTCGCGCCGGGCGAAGTCGCCCATCATCCCGCGCCAGAACCGCTTGGCTTGGTTGTCGCGCGCCTCGGGCAGGCGGCGAGCCATCGCCAGGATCAGGGCCATCGCGTGCTCGGCGACGGCGCGCGCATTCACCCCTCGCGCGCTGGCGAGGCGGATGCCGTGCTTAGCCAGCGCCTCGCGCGCGAACTGATCCGTCCCCGCTCCGATCGACTGGATGAAGCGCAGCTTGGCAGCCCGTTCCAGAAGCTCGTTGCGCCACAGTCCCGAAACCACCAGCACGTCGGCTCCGCCGATCCGCGCATCGAGCTCCTCGCGCGTCCGCACTTCGAAGCACTCGATACCCGTGACTCGACGTGCGAACTGTGCCTGGAGCTGATAGGCGACATGCGCGAAGCAGATCGTAAGCTCACCCTTGTTGGGAAACACCAAGCCTCCTTTTCCCGCCTCTCGCCGGATTCCGCAACGCGGCGCTCCCTCAGCGGGCATCTTCCAAGATCATGTCCGCGCCCTTTTCCGCGATCATGATGATCGGCGCGTTCGTGTTGCCCGAAACGACCGTCGGCATGATCGACCCATCGACCACGCGCAGGCGGCCGAGGTCGCGCACGCGCAGCCGCGCATCGACCACGGCGCCCCCATCCGCGCCCATGCGGCACGTGCCCGCGGCATGAAAGATGGTGGAGCCGGCGTCGCGCGCGAACTGCAGCCATTGCTCGTCGGTCTGCACCCCCGGTCCGGGCAGATGCTCTGCGGCTACATATGGCCGCATCGCCGGGACCTGCATGATCTGGCGCAGGCGTTTCAGGCCGGCGACGATCGTCCGCCTGTCGAACTCGGTCGAAAGGTAGCGGGGCTGGATCGCCGGCGCCTCGGCCGGCTCGGCGCTCTTGATCCGCACCCAGCCGCGGCTTTCGGGCCGCAACTGGCAAATCGACGCCATGAAGCCGGGCCAGGGATGCAGCTTCAGGCCCATGCGGTCGACGCTGAAGGTGATGAAATGCACCTGGATGTCGGGCGTGGCGAGGCGCGCATCGGTCTTGAAGAACGCGGATGCGTAGCCGGCGCTGAGCGTCAACGGCCCCTTCCCAAGCAACGCATAGCGCAGCCCGATGGCGATGCGGCCGAGCGGCGAATTCACTTGGTCGTTCAGCGTGATCGGCCTGCTGCAGCGGAAGACCATCCGAACCTGGAAATGGTCCTGCAGATCTTCGCCTACCCCCGGCATGTCGGCGACGACGGGTATTCCGTGCTCGCGCAGCAGCGCGGCCGGGCCGACACCCGAGAGTTGCAGCAATTGCGGCGAATTGATCGCGCCGCCGGCCAGGATCACCTCGCGCCGGGCGCGCACGCGATGGCGCCGGCCGTCGCGCAGGAATTCGACCCCCGATGCCGCGCGGCCATCGAACAGCACGCGGGCGGCGAGCGCCCCGGTGACCACGGTCAAGTTCGGGCGCTTGCGCGCCGGGCGCAGATAGCCGACCGCGGTGCTCCAGCGCCGCCGGCCGCGCGAGGTGGTCTGGAAATACCCGGCGCCCTCCTGCACCGCGCCGTTGAAATCGGGGTTGCGGGGAATTCCCGTCTGCTCGGCGGCGGCGATGAACGCGTCGCACAGCTCGTGCGGCTCGGTGGGATCGGACACGTGAATCGGACCGCCCGCGCCGTGATGTTCGTCCGCTCCCCGCGCCTGGTTCTCGGCCTTCTTGAAATACGGCAAGACCTCCTCGAAGCCCCAGCCCGGATTGCCCAGCTGCCGCCAGTGGTCGTAGTCCTCGCGCTGCCCGCGGATATAGACCAGACCGTTGATCGACGAGCTGCCGCCCAGGGTCTTGCCGCGGGGCTGGAAAATGCGCCGGCCGTTCAACTCGGGCTCGGGCTCGGTGTAGTAACGCCAATTCACGCGCGCGTTGTTGAACAGCCGCGCATAGCCCAGCGGAATGTGGATCCACGGGTTGCGGTCCGGCGGCCCGGCTTCCAGCAGCAATACGCGGTGGCGGCCGGACTCCGACAGGCGCGCGGCCAAAACGCAGCCCGCCGACCCGGCTCCGACGACGATGTAGTCCGCTTCCTCGATCATGTCCGGATTGCCGCTAGGATCGCCGATGAGGCTACAGGCCCCGCCGTGGCCCGACAACCGTGCTCCCAAGGTGGGCGACCTTCCGCGCGCGCAACCCTGCCCCCCGCGGCCGATGGGCACTCGCGCGTTGCCGGGCCGGCAAAAACCTGTAGCATTCGCCGCCAATTACGACCAGACGGGGACTGCAGGCGATGGCGTTGCGGGGCGAAGGCGACGATCTGGCGATACGAAAATTCGCGGTTGGGCAGCCGCTGCGGCGCATGGAAGACCCGGTTCTGCTGCATGGCGCCGGCCGGTTCACCGACGACATCACCCTGCCGCGTCAAGCCTACGCCGTGATGGTACGCAGCGCGGTGGCGCACGGCGTCATCCGCAGCATCGATACCTCCGCCGCGCGGGCCATGCCCGGCGTGCTGGCGGTCTACACCGGCGCCGATCTCCAGGCCGCGGGCTACGGAACGATGAAGAACATCATCGTCTTCGGCAACCGCGACGGCACGCCGATGCGCAAGCCCGCGCGCCCGTCCCTGTTCAGCGACAAGGTGCGCTGCGTCGGCGATCCGTTCGCCTGCGTGATCGCCGAGACCGCCGCCCAGGCGCGCGACGCGGCCGAGGCCGTTGCGGCCGACATCGACGCGCTGCCGGCGGCCGCGACCGCGCGCGAGGCGATCAAGCCGGGCGCGCCGCAGCTCTATGACGATGTGCCCGGCAACATCGCGCTCGACTACCATTACGGGGACACGGCCAAGGTGGACGCAGCCTTCGCCGCTGCCGCGCACGTGACCCGGCTCGGCCTGATCAACAACCGCCTTGTCGTCGCACCGATGGAGCCGCGGTCTGCGATCGGCGAATACGAGCCCGGCTCCGGTCGCTACACCCTGCACATCGGCTGCCAGGGCGTGATGGGACTCCGGCGCCAGATGGCGCAGGACATCATGAACGTTCCGCTCGAGAAGATGCGCGTGCTGACGGGGAACGTTGGCGGCTCGTTCGGCATGAAGGCCTCGGTCTATCCCGAATATGCCTGCCTGCTGCACGGCGCGCGGATGCTCGACCGGCCGGTGAAGTGGACCGACGAACGTTCCGGCAGCTTCGTGTCGGACCATCACGGCCGCGACCATGACGTCATGGGCGAGCTGGCGCTGGACAAGGACGGCGGGTTCCTGGCGGTGCGCATCACCGGCTTCGTCAACGTGGGTTCGTATCTGACCTACGTCACGCCGCTGATGGGCACGCTCAACGTCGTGAAGAATACGATCGGCGTTTACGCCACGCCGCTTATGGAAGTGTCGATGAAGTGCGTCTTCACCAACACCTCGCCGGTGGGGGCATACCGCGGGGCGGGCCGGCCGGAATCGAACTACTACATGGAACGGCTGATCGATGCGGCGGCTTTGGAAATGGGCATCGACAAGATCGAGCTGCGCCGGCGCAACCACATCCGTCCCGGGCAGATCCCCTACAAGGCGCCCTCGGACCTGACCTACGACAGCGGCAATTTCCGCGCCGTGCTGGACCGCGCGCTCGCCGCGGCCGATTGGGACGGCTTCGGCCGGCGCAAGGCCGACAGCCGCGCGCGCGGCAAGTTGCGCGGGCGCGGCATCGGCAGTTTCCTCGAGGTCACGGCGCCGGCGAATCCGGAAAGCGGCGGCGTACGGTTCGAGTCCGACGGGACGGTGACGATCCTCTCTGGAACGCTCGACTACGGCCAGGGGCATCTCACATCGTTCGCCCAGGTCCTGCACGACCTGCTCGGAATCCCGGTCGACCGCGCGCGCTTGATGCAAGGCGACAGCGACCAGCTGGTCGCGGGCGGCGGCACCGGCGGCTCGCGCTCCGCCATGAACGCCAGCGCCGCGCTGGTCAAGGCCGCAGGCCAAGTCATCGAGAAGGGCAAGCAGATCGCCGCGCACGTTCTGGAAGCCGCGGCGGCGGACATCGAGTTCTCCGGCGGCCGGTTTTCCATCGCCGGCACGGACCGTTCCATCGGCATCATGGAGCTTGCGGCCAAGTTGCGCCAGGGCATGAACCTGCCCGCGGGCGTTCCGGACGCGCTGGACGTCAACGACAAGATCGACGGCGTCCCCTCCACGTTCCCGAACGGCTGCCACATCGCCGAGGTCGAGGTCGACCCGGACACCGGCGCGGTCGAGGTGGTGAAATACTCGACGGTCAACGATTTCGGCACGATTCTGAACCCGATGATCGTCGAGGGCCAGTGCCACGGCGGCGTGGTGCAGGGCATCGGCCAGGCGCTGGCCGAGCGCGTGATCTACGGCGAGGACGGCCAGCTTCTGACCGGGTCGTTCATGGATTATGCCCTGCCGCGGGCCAACGACGTGCCGTTCTTTTCGTTCCTGAGCGAGCCGACCAAGGCCACGACGAACCCGCTGGGCGTCAAGGGCTGCGGCGAGGCGGGCTGCGCCGGCGCCCTGCCCTCGGTCATGAACGCGTTGGTCGACGCGCTGTCGGAATACGGCATCCGGCATATCGATATGCCGGCGACACCGCATCGCGTGTGGCAGGCGATCCAGGCGGCAAAGGCGAAGCGCTAGCGGCGGGACCTATCGGATCGGCGAGAACGGCGCCGCGAAATAGATATCGGACCGCATGGCGAGCAGGCGGCCGGCCCCGCCGGGCGGCGACCACACGCCGGCCGCTACGGCGTCGGCGCGGATTTTCTGCCGGGTATTCATGTCCGGATACGGCCACACATGCATGAAGCGCGGCGTGGGCCCGCCCAAGGTGTGCATGGCGGTCAGGATCGGCGAGAGCTTCAGCCGCGCCGGCAGGTGCTTGCGCCAGATCCCGATGGTCGGGGCGAGGCCCCCGGGCTTGGCCAGGTACGTGCGCACCTCGAACACCGGACCCACGTTGCCCGGCTGCATCGGCGGCACGAAATCGAACGGCGCGAAGGTGTCCGAAGAAAAGGTCGCCGCCATGTCCCCAAGGCCGAGGGGATCGGCGTCGAACGCCAGGGCCTTGCGCGCTTCCGCCACGGCCGCCTGGCCCGCGAAGCCACGGACGATCATGACCTGGTTCAGCGCCCCGATGTCGGAAAACCAGCATGCCAGCAGGCGCCCCTGGGCGCCGGGCCCGGCCAGGGTCGTTTCGAGCTGCTTCAGCGCCGCCGCGTTGGTCCCGGGGCGCAGCGCGACGATGGTAACATCGAACAGTTCAACCATGGCAGTCCCAGACGTGCAGGTTTCCGTCAGGCGCGGTCTATCACGCCGGCGGGTGGGCGGTCTCCCGCCAATCGCTCATAGGCGGCTTGCAGCTTCTGGTCGTAGCGGTTCTCGGCGAAGCGCGCTCCGTTGTAGATGCGCGCGAACGAAGCCCAGTCGTGCGCGGCGAGATGCGTCCGTGCCCCGCTGGCGGCGATGAAACGCGCGACGGCCACGACCTGCGCATCGGCACTGTCGGCGAAATCGCGGGCCATCGCCTCGGCGTCGGCATAACCAACCATGGCCGCGTTGAAGCCCATGATCTGCCCGAGTCCCCAGGACGTGCTCTCGAACGCAGCCCGGCGGTCGAGCGCGATCGCGCGTTCCAGCCTTTCATACTCGGCCGCGCCCCCGAGGTATCCCCCGCGCTTCGGATTGCTGATGTCCGAATGGCCAGCGGAGTGCCGGCCATCGGTCAGGCGGTGGAACATGTGGCGCTCGAACAGGATCTTCGGCCGGCCGTCGGCCAGGAAACCGCTGCCCGAGGTTTCCACCGCCAGGACCGCGCGCAGTTCGGGCTCGCCGACGCCGAGGATGCCGCAAGCCCGTGCGATGCCGTCCGCGGTCAACGGCGCTCCGGCGCCCGCGAATGCCAGGGAAGGCGCGCCCGTGCGCATGCGCGATATCCGGCTCGGCGCGGCCGCTACGCCGCGCCGCGCTCCAGCGCCTCCTTGATGCGTTCCCGGCTGAACGGCACCGCGCGCAGCCGCGCGCCGACCGCGTCCAGGATGGCGTTGGCGAGCGCCCCCGGCACCGGAGTCGTCGCCGCCTCGCCCGCGCCGAGCGGCGGCTCCTTCGGCCGGTCGATCACGTCGATCAGGATTTCCGGCGCATCGGGGAAGGTCAGGATCGGGTAGCTGGCCCAATCCAGGCTGGTGACCCGCGACTTGTCGAACGCCACCTCCTCGAACAGTGTGCGGCTCAGCGTCTGCAGGATGTTGCCTTCGATCTGCAGCTTGAGCGCGTCGGAGTTGATGACCTGGCCGCAGTCGTGGGCGCAGGCGATCCTGTGCACCCGGACCGCGCCGGTGCGGCGGTCGACCTCCACGTCCATGCCGATAGCAACCAGGGTTTCGTTGTGCTTGTAATGCACGTAGGCGATACCCTGACCGCGGCCGCTGCGGTTCGGCGCGGTGCGCGGCTTCCAGCCGATCAGCGCCGCCGTGCGCTTCAGCACCTCGATGCCGCGCGGGTTGGAAAGCCCCGCCAGCCGGAACTCCAGCGGGTCCTTGCCCGCTTTCAGCGCCAGCTCGTCCACGAAACTCTCCACGGCCCAGCTATTGGCGATCTTGCCCGGCGCGCGGATATTGCTGGGGCGCAGCGGCGAGTCCTTCAGCCAGTGCACCAGCACTTCCACGTTGTCGGCGGCGTAGGGCGGATCGCCGTTCTGGCTGATGAGCCCCGTCGCGATTCCCGGCGTCTGCGCGATGCCGGCCTCGAGCGCCGCCAGCAGCGGCACGTTGGGAAGGCCGGCCGTGGCTTTCGGAATCCACATCTCCGCGCGCCAGGCCGCGATTTTTCCCTCGGGCGTCAGCGCAGCCTGCATTTTCAGCATCTGCGGTGGGCCCTTCGGGTCCCAGCCGTGCTCGTCGGCGCGGCTCCATTGCACGCGCACCGGCCGGCCGGCCGCGCGCGCCAGCAGGATAGCATCCGCGCCCGCGTCGTCGTGGCCGTTCATGCCGTAGCAGCCCGAGCCGTCGAGGTAGATCACGCGCACCTTGTCGGGGGCGAGGTCCAGCATCTTGGCGTAAACGTTGCGGAACTTGTGCGTGGCCTGCGAAGCGGACCAAACGGTCGCCGCGCCGTCGCGCACGTCGGCCACGGCGCAGGATGGGCCCATCGACCCGTGGGTCTGGATCGGCCAATAGTACGTGGCTTCGAGCTTTTCGCCGGCCGCGCCCAACGCGGCGGCAGCGTCGCCCTTGTTGACGATCTTCTGGTCGGACTCGAAGGGGCCTGCCAGCATCCAGTCGCGGACGCCCATGTTGCCTACCAACGGCGCGCTTTGCGACCAAGTCGCCTTCAGCGCCCCGGCGGCGGAGACCGCGTCCCATTCGTCCTCGGCAACGACGCCCAGGAAGTCGTCGACCCGCACCACACGCGCGCCGGGGATGTGCTTGATCGAGCCTTCGTCCACCGATACGAGCTTGGCCCCTACCGAGGGTGGGCGGATCGAGCGGCCGTGCAGCATGCCCGGCAGCTTGAAATCGTGCACGAACGGGTGCGTGCCCGTGACCTTGGCCGGCACGTCGGGACGCGGCAGCGGCTTGCCGACCACGGTGTAGCTATCGGGGTCCTTCAGCTTCGCCTTGGCGTCTACCTTCATGGCGAAGCGGCGATCGCCGATCAGCGCGCCGAAGCCGATGCCCTTGCCGCCCGTTTTGGACCGGACCTCCCCGTTGGCGGTTTCCAGCTCTTCCGCGGGCAGCCCGAGTTGCTCGGATGCGATCCGGATCAGCGCCTCGCGCGCGGTGGCGGCCGCGCGGCGGATCTGCACGCCGCCGCGCATGACCCCGGTGCTGCCGGCGGTCGGTCCCTGGTCCGGCGTCAGCGCCGTGTCGCCTTCGACCAGGAAGACGCGGTCGGGTGCGATCCCGAGCTCCTCGGCGACGATCTGCTTGTAGGCGACGCGTAGGCCCTGTCCCAGGTCGACCTTGCCCGAAAACAGCGTCACCGAGCCGTCGGCGTGGACCGCGAAGAATCCGTCCAGTTCGCCGGGATCGAGGGGCTTGCCGATCAGGCGCTCGGCGCCCGCCAGCACCTGGGCCAGCGCCGGGTTGACCAGCCCGAAACCGATCACGAGAGCGCCGCCGGATTTCAGCAGCGCGCGGCGCGAAAGACGGGGGTTCGCGGCATGCACGATTGCGGCGCCCATGGCTCAGGCCCTCCCCGCGGCGCGCATCACCGCGCGCACGATCCGCTGGTGCGTCCCGCAGCGGCAAAGATTGGCCGCCAGCGCCTCCTTGGCCTGATCCGGCGTCGGTTTGGGATTCTTCTGCAACAGCGCCGCGCTCGTCATCACCATGCCGTTGACGCAATAGCCGCACTGCGCCGCCTGTTCGGCGATGAACGCCTCCTGCACGGGGTGCGGCTTGTCCGGCGTGCCGAGGCCCTCGACGGTGGTGATCTTCCTGCCGGCAGCGGCGGAGACCGGGAACTGGCACGACCGCACCGCCTCGCCGTCGACCAGCACGGTGCAGGCACCGCACTGGCCGAGGCCGCAACCGTACTTGGCGCCGGTCAGGCCCAGCGCGTTGCGCAGCACGTAGAGCAGCGGCTGCGCCGGGTCGCGCGAGTCGACGGACTGCACCCGGCCGTTGACCATAAGACTGAACTTCGCCATGTGCGATTGCTCCCTTGGTCCGAGCTATTGCCGTACCGCCGGCGTTTCCACCGGCAGGGCGCGGCCGCGCCAGGCAAGATACCATTCCAGCGCAACATAGTCCTGCCCGCCCAGGGCAGCGCTTTCGGCCCCGATCGCCTGGTTGCAGACCTGGAACCGGCGATGCAGCGAGCCGACCGAGCGCCAGCGCACACGGTAGGCGGGAAACCCGTTGCTCTGTCCCTGGCTGATCGTCTCGTCGCGCAGGCGCTTGCCGGCGAATTTTTCGTGGCAATCGGCGCACGACAGGTCGAGCCGCCCGCGCCGTTGCCGGTAGTACGCCTCGCCTTCCGCGATGGCGGCCCGATCTTCGATCACCGCCGCGGCCTTGCCGCGCGCCGATCCGCGCGAGGACGGCGTCGTGGGATGGGCTAGATCGAGTCCGTCACCAGGCTCTTCGGCGGCGGCGCGGGGCAGGCGATCCCGGTGCCGCCCAACCCGCAATAGCCGTTTGGGTTCTTGTGCAGGTACTGCTGGTGGAATTCCTCGGCGTAGAAGAATTCCGGCGTGGCCAGGATCTCGGTCGTGATGTTGGCGCGCACCCCGCCCCGCGACAGGGCCCCCTGGTAGCGGGCCCGGGACGCTTCGGCCGCCTGCCGCTGCTCGGCGCTGAAGAAGTAGATGCCCGAGCGGTACTGCGTGCCCACATCGGCGCCCTGGCGCATTCCCTGGGTTGGATCGTGGCCTTCCCAGAACGTTCGCAGCAAGCTTTCGTAACTCACCGCGGCCGGGTCGTAGACCACCAGTACCACCTCGTTGTGCGCGGTCATGCCGGTGCAGACCTCCTCGTAGGTCGGATTCGGCGTGTGGCCGGCGGCGTAGCCCACGGCCGTGGTGTAGACGCCCTTGATGGTCCAGAACATGCGCTCTGCGCCCCAGAAGCATCCCATGCCGAACATCGCCTGCCGCACGGCGGGCGGGAACGGCGGCGACAGGGGCGTGCCCAGGACGGCGTGCTTCGCCGGCACCTTCATCTTCACGGCGCGGCCGGGCAACGCCTGTTCGCGCGTCGGCAGGCTGTCCGGCTTTCGTTTCAAAAGGCTCCGCATCGGCGGCCTCCGCGGTCGGCCCTACACATGGCCTATAATACCCTATGATGGTGCGGACGCCGCATGCAATCGGGCAACGAGGTGCGCCGCAATGGCCGAGGTCTTGGTTAAGGGGAGGTTCAAGCCGCCGGTCCGCCGCGAGCAAGTGCGCCGGGACTGGGAGCGGCGCGGCTTTTCGTGCCGGGATTTCATCGATCCGCCGGGGCGGGAATGGAACGGTTTCCGGCATCGCACCAACGAACTGGTGACGGTGCTGGAAGGCAGATTGCGCCTGATCGTCGGCGGGCAGGAGGCGATCGCCGAGGCGGGCGACGAGGTGTTCATCCCGCGCGGCGTCCTCCATTCCGTGCACAATGTGCACGGCGGCGCCACCAGGTGGCTGTTCGGCTACGACTGACGGCGGCGGGCTGACCTGACGGCGGCGCGCCGCGCCGCATCGCGCTCCGCGGCCCCTTTCACGCCGGACACCAGGTCGATGTCCGCCTTGGCGGTGACCGCGCCGCCGGGACGGCGCACGCGCTTGATGCCGGGCGCGTCGAGCCGTCTCATTTCGCGCATCAGCATCGGCCGCTCCACGTCGGCGACGCGCAGCCCGATCGTCGCGGTTTCCCGGAAGCATTCGGCGATCACGCCGTCGCGGTAGCTCTCGCCGCACAACACCTGGACGTGGACCGCCATCCGGTTCTTCTTGCCGAACGCCGGCCACTGCACCACGTCGAGCACGCCCTTCATGGCGCGCAGGTGATCCAGCCCCACCGCCAGGTCTTCCGGCGTCTGGTCGTCGACCTCGAATTCGATCTTGGCGATGCGGCCGGTCAACCAGGGCCGAATCGCGGGTTTGCCGTCGTCGAACACCAGCGCGCGCAGCACGTTGCTGATGCCCGGCAGCTTGCGCGCCCCGAACCCGATGCCCGTGCCGATGAGCCGGCGCGGTTCTCGGCCGAGCCCGAGCGGATCGCAGTCCAGGGTTTTCAGGATCGCGGCGCCGGTGGGGGTCACGCGCTCGCCCGGAATGCCGTCGTCGAACGTCGTGAAGCCCTTGAGCAGCAACGTCGTCGCCGGCGCCGGCACCGGCAGCGGTCCATGCGCCGACTTGACGCGCCCCGAGCCCAACGGCAACGGCCCGACCGACCAGGTCGCCAAGCCGATCGTGTGGATCAGATAGGCGGCGGCCACGACGTCGGCTACCGAATCCCAGCCCCCCAGCTCGTGGAACGTGACCTTTCGGTAGGGGATGCCGTGCACCTTGGCCTCGGCTTCGGCCAGCTCGAGGTAGACGGCGGCCGCATAGCCCAAAACTCCGGTCGCGGGCAGCCGGCGCGCCAGCATCTCGCGGATTTCCAGGTAGCTGGCGTGGTGCCTCTTGGCGCGACTGTCGTCGACGATGAACCGCTTGCCGGCGAGCGCGTGGCCACGGTGTGCCGCGACCCGGCAGATCACGGAAGCGGGCACGCCCGCCTTGCGCACGGCCTTCAGCATGCCCGTGCGGTGCTGCGGAAACGCGTCGAGCAGCGCCGCCACGAACATGTCGCCGGCGATCCCGCCCACGGGATCGAGATGGATATGGATCAAGCCGCCCCCGTGGCTCTACTCTGGCGCACCGCAAGCGACGTGTCGATTCCCCTCCCGGTTTCGTGTATGAGTGCGCGCGCATGCTAAGCTCGCACCGATTCGACCCGTCGATCCTACGCGAATACGACATTCGCGGAATCCTGGGCAAGACCCTGTCCGCCGCCGACGCGCGCGCCGTGGGCCAGGCGTTCGGCACTACCGTCCGGCGCCGGGGCGGCCGAACCGCCGCCGTGGGCTACGATGGCCGTCTCAGCAGCCCCGACCTGGAACAGGCGTTGGTCGAGGGCCTCACCTCCACCGGCGTCGACGCGTGGCGCGTGGGCCGCGGCCCGACCCCGATGCTCTATTTCGCGCAGCGCAGCCTGGGCGCCGACGCCGGCATCATGGTCACGGGCTCGCACAATCCGCCCGACCACAACGGCTTCAAGATGGTCCTGGGCAAGGCCGCCGTGTACGGGGACCAGATCAAGGCGCTGGGGAAGCTCGCAGAAACGGGAGATTGCGAGAGCGGCCGGGGCAAAACCGAGGACCGCGCGGTGTTCGACGCTTACATCGACCGCCTGTGCCGGGACTATCGCGGCGGCAAGATGCTGACCGTGGCTTGGGACGCCGGCAACGGCGCCGCCGGCGAGGCGGTGGCGGCGCTGGCGAAGCGCCTGCCCGGCACGCACCGCACGCTGTTCACCGACATCGATGGCACGTTTCCCAATCACCATCCCGATCCGACCGACGAGAAAAACCTGAAGCACCTGAAGGACGCGGTGCTGAGGCATGGCTGCCAGGCGGGCATCGCGCTCGACGGCGACGGCGACCGCATCGGCGTGGTGGACGGCAAGGGCCGCGTGCTGTGGGGCGATCAGTTCATGGTGCTGTTCGCGGAGGACGTGTTGGCCGACAGGCCCGGCGCCACGATCATCGCCGACGTAAAGGCGAGCCAGACCCTGTTCGACCGGATCGCGGCGATGGGCGGCAAGCCGCTCATGTACCGGACCGGGCATTCGCTGATCAAGTCCAAGATGGCGGAAACCGGCGCGCCGCTGGCGGGCGAGATGAGCGGGCACATCTTCTTCGCCGACCGCTATTACGGTTTCGACGACGCGCTTTATGCCGCGGTGCGGCTGCTGTCGATCCTGGCGCGGCGCGAGCAGACCTTGGCCGAATTCCGCGACACGCTTCCGGCCGTGGTGAACACGCCGGAGCTGCGCTTCCCCTGCCCGGAGGAGCGGAAGTTCGCGGTCGTGGGGGAAGTGCGCGACCGTCTGAATGCGGCGCGCGCCGAGGTGAACGGGATCGACGGCGTGCGGGTCAAGACCGCCGACGGTTGGTGGCTGCTGCGCGCGTCGAACACCCAGGCGGTGCTGGTGGCGCGCTGCGAGGCCGGCGACCCAGCCGGCCTTGCGCGCCTGAAGGCGCAGCTCGTCGATCAGCTGAGGCGCTCGGGCCTCGCGCCGCCGGCGTTCTGAGCTACTGCGCCGGCGCCGCCGCGGGCGCAGCGTCCACGGTCCGGTCCGACGGCAAGAGCAGCGCCGTCAGCGCCAGGATGCCGGAGAAACCGCCGAGCACCGCCAATAGCGTCCCGAGGCCGCCGGTCGTCTGCTCCACCCACGACACCAGCAGGATCGCGACCGGGCCGATGCCGAGCGCCAGGACGAACTTGGCGCCGAAGGCAAGGCTGCGGTGCCGGCTGGGGGAGAAGCGGGCCAGCAGCGTGCTTTCGGAAGGAATCGCCATGGTGTTGAGCCCGGCGGCGACCGCCATGACCGGCACCAGCGCCGGCCCCGCCAGCATCGACGCCGCGGCCAGCACGGGAACCTGTGCGGCCGTCATGAAGATGTAGACCGACTTCGCGGGAAACCGATCGGCCAGATGCCCGCCCGCAAGCTGCGCTACGCTGCTGCACAGATAGACCGCCATGACCAAGGCGCCGACCGTGGAAGTTCCCGCGCCCGATCCGTTCAAACTCACCGCGAAGAGCTTCGGCATCGCCGTGGACATGGAGCTGGCGACCAGGCCCAGGAGCAGCATGGTCAGCGACAGGACGACGAAAGCCCGAACCATGGCGCCACGCGATGCGGCCTTCTCCTCCACCCGGTCGCTGCGGCGATCAGTCACCAGTCCGGCGCGCCAGCACGCCCACAGCCCGGCGCCGGTCAGGACGCAGACCGCGCCGGGAAGGATGAACGCCGCGCGCCACGAGATCAGATCGGTCAACAGACCGGCAATGGCCGCGGCAAGCGCCACGCCGATCCCGCCGAAGAAGCCGTTGAAGCCGAGCGCCTTGCCGCGGCGCGCAGCGTTGCGGACCAGCCAGGCGATCCCCACGGGATGGTAGATCGAGGCAAACAGCCCGATCGCGGCCAAGCCCAGCACGATTTCCGACGGATTGCGCGCGAAGCCCGTGGCGATGCTGGCGGCGCCGGTACCGACGAAGAACACGACCATCATGCCGACCGCGCTCCACCGATCACCGATCCAGCCCATCGGCAGCGCCGCCGCGCCGAACAGCAGCGCGCCGAGCGTGGAAAGCCGGATCAGCTCGGCGTAGCCCATGCCCCATTCGCGCTCGAGCGCCAGCACGACCGTGAGGTAGAGCATGGTGAAAATGTGCGAATAGGCGTGGCCGACGCAGGAAAATGCCAAGGACAGGCCGGCGGAGTGGCGGGCTGACGCTCGTTCGCTCATCGCTGCAACCTGCCACGAAGCGCCGTCTTCCGCCACGGCGGCCCGAGCATGCCGGTCATGCGCCCGGAATCATGCCATCGCTTCGCGGAACAGCCTCGCGTACGCCGTCTTGTCGAGCGGCCTTGGGTTCGTGAGCGTGCAGTGGTCCTGCATCGCCGCCTCGGACAGCGCCGGGACCATCGATTCCTTCACCCCCATGGCCTTCAGGCCGGGCGGCAGCTTCAGCCGCGCGTTGAGGTCCTTGATGTATTTCGACAGGTCGTAGCCGGCGGGCAAGCCCAGGCGCTGGCGCAGGCGCGCGTACTTGTCGCCGACATGGCCCTCGTTGAAGCGCAGCACGGCCGGCAGGATGACGGCGTTGAGCGTGCCGTGATGCAGGTTCAGCTCCTTCATCGCGCCCAGGGGATGCGACATGCCGTGCACCGCGCCCAAGCCCTTCTGGAAGCACATCGCGCCTTCCATCGAGGCCATCATCATGTTCCAGCGCGCGTCGCGGTCCTTGCCGTCCCGCGTCGCCTTCTCGATCCAGCGCGCGGCGCGCTCGGCGCCGTCGAGTGCGATCGCCTCGGCCGGCGGATTGACGCGCGGCGACAGGAACGTCTCGATGCAATGCGTCATCGCGTCCATGCCGGTGGCGGCGGTCAGGCCCGGCGGCAGCCCGAGCGTCAGCTCGGGGTCGCAGATCGCGCGCCTGGGGATGAGGTGCGGGCTGATGAGGCCGAGCTTGCGGCCGTCGCCGAGCGTGATCATGGCGCCGCGGCCGACCTCGCTGCCGGTGCCCGCGGTGGTCGGGACCGCGATCACGGGCGCGACCACCGCGGTGATCTTGGGCATGCCGCCCAGCGCCATCATGTATTCCGCGAGCTTGCCGGGATGCGTCGCCAACAGCGCGACCGCCTTGGCCAGGTCCATCGCCGACCCGCCGCCCACCGCCACGAGGCCGTCGCATTTTTCGCGCTTGTACACTTCCAGCGCCTTCAGCACCGCTTCCTCGGTTGGGTTCGAGGGCGTGTCCTCGAAGCGCGGGATCGAATTCGACTGCGGGATCGTCTCCAGTACGCGGCCGGCGATGCCCGCTGCGACGACGCCGCGATCGGTCACCAGCAGCGGACGGGCGATGCCCACGGCCTTCATCTCCGCGGCTAGTTGGCGCACCGCGCCGTGGTCGAACAAGATGGTGGTCAGGTACGTGATCGGGAAAATCGGCGCGGAGTTGCTCATTGTGGCTCCTCGGTTTCGGTGGCGATCCAGGCGAGATAGTCCGGGTTTCCCGCGACGATCGGCAGGACCACGATCGCAGGGCACGAATAGTTGTGCAGGGACTTGACGCGCTCGATCAGCCGACCGGCGAGCGCGGCGCGGGTCTTGGCGACGAGCACTGCCTCGTCCGCCTCCTCGATCTTTCCCTGCCACCAGTATACCGACCGCGCACGAGGCAGCACGTTGGCGCAGGCCGCCAGCCGCTCCGCCACCAGGGCGCGGCCGATCTTGAGCGCCTCGGCGCGCGACGAGGCGGTAATGTAGACGAACAGCGGGGCGTTCCTGCGGCCGGTCATGGTTAAGTTAACCTTCGATTCGCGGGGGATGTTAACGCACTCGCGGTTGGCGCGGCAGCGCGTTCACGCTACCATGCAGGCTGAGGTCTGGGGGTTCGGGGGAACAACCATGGCAGCGACGACATTGGCGACGGCGCACACCGTCGCCGTCGAGCATTCCGCGCACGACCACGCGCCGGGGCGCCCGAGTTTGGCGCAGCGCGCCTGGCTGGAGCGCGGCTTGGACCAACCCGGCGGCAAACTGCCGCTGTTCGACAAGGACGGCAAGCGGGTGGGCGACCGCACGATCCGCGCCTGCATCGAGCAAGGTTGGGCGGAGCCGTGGTTCGCCAATCCGATGAAGCCGGACTGGCTGGTCTGCAAGCTGACCGAGGCGGGGCGCAGGCTGGTTTCCGTCGGGTGACCGCCGCGAACGCGGAATTGGCGGTCGACATCGCCCTGCCATACCTCGACCTGCCGCCCGGTACCTATACTCTCGTGATCACCGTGCACGCCCGCATCGCGGGCGATCGGGCGGTCGCTCGGCTGCCGTTCCGCGTGATCTGATCGTCCGCACGGCTCGGGGGCACAATTTCGTACCAAACCGCGCGCCGGGCCATGCACGCAATGTAACCATGCGGTTACCTCGGCTTGACGCCATTGCCCTTGTCAGGCAACGATAAGCGGGAATTCGCGCGACAATACAAGCAACTCGAGGGAGGAACGTTCAGATGACCAACCTGACGAGACATCTCGGCTTGGCGGCCTTGGCGTTGGGGCTGGCGGCGATCGTCTTGCCGAACGACGCCGCGGCGCAGCGCAAGCTGACCTTCGGCTACGACCAGCCCAAGACCACGGGGTACGGCTTTGCCGGCGACCTGTTCGAGAAGCGGCTGGGCGAGCTCAGCAAGGGCAAGCTCAAGGTCGACCAGTTCCCGGGCGCGCAACTGGGCCAGGAGCCCGTGATGCTGCAGAAGCTGCGCTCGGGCGACATCGACTTCATCATCACCTCAACCGCGAACGCCTCGACCGTGGCGCCGCAGGCCGGCGTGTTCTCGCTGCACTTCATTTTCCGCGACGAGAAGCACCTGGCGGCTTCGGTCGCCGACCCCGGCGTGGTGAAGGCGTTCAAGGAGATGATCGGCAAGTCGGTGCAGGGCGCGCATGCCTTGGCGCTCATCACGCTGGGCTTCCGCAACATCTACGGCAAGACCGAGGTCAACAAGGTCGAGGACCTGAAGGGCAAGAAGGTCCGCGTGCAGGCGACCAAGACCGAGGACACGCATTTCGCGGCCTACGGCGCTTCGCCCGTGCACATGCCGTTCGGCGAGGTATACACGAGCCTGCAGACCGGCGTGGTCAACTTCGCCGAGAACGGCGTGAACGTGTACCTGTCGAACAAGCACTACGAAGTCGCCCCCGTGCTGAACATGACCGAGCACGAGGCCAACAACAACATGCTGTGGGTCAGCGACAAGACCTGGAAGAGCTTCAGCGACGAAGAGAAAAAGTGGGTCGAGACGGCGGCGGCGGAGGTCGGCAAGCAGGAGCCGCCCTATGCGCTCAAGCTGGAGAAGGAATCGGCCGAGAAACTGACCAAGCTGGGCGTGAAGGTCAACAACAAGGTCGACAAGTCCGGCTTCAGCAAAGTTTCCGCGCCGATCCAGGACCAGCTCGCCAAGGAGCTGGGCCCGGACGCCGTGAAAATCCTGGATCTCGTCCGCAAGGTTAAGTGACGGGTCCGGCTTCGAGTTGAGCTTGTGGGCGGCGGCGCCGATGGGAGCCGCCGCCCTTCGCGCGCGGGACACGGGAGCATGGCCGAAAACTCCACCTTCGCATCGCACCGGGCGTTGATCATCCAGAAGCATCGGCACCTGAAGTGGCCGTCGCTGGATTGGCTCGAGGCCGTGCTGATGGTCCTGTGCGGCCTGTTCATGATCGGGTTCACGCTCTGCTCTCTCTTCGACGTGGTCACGCGAACGTTGAATGTCCCTTGGCTGTGGCTGCAGCAGGTGACCACCGGCTGCTTCGCCTGGGGCGTGTTCATGGGCATCGCCGCCGCGGCCCGCCGTCACGACCACATCTATCTGGCCGAGATCACGAAGCGAATGACCGGAACCAAGCGGCGGAACATCGAGACGGTCAATCGTGTGATCGTGATGATCGTCGCCGGATTCATGATTTGGTTCGGCACCCAGAACGCGCTGCACGACCTCGGCAGCTTCCGCATGCCGTCGCTCATTCCGCTGACCTACTACACCGCGAGCGTGCCGATCTCGGGCGCGCTGGTGGTCCTGTTCATGGTCGAACAGATCGTCAACGGCTGGAAGAACGGCTTCGAAGGGCCCGAGGATACCGAGTTTTCCGGGGAACCAACGGAATGAGCCAGGGCGCCATTCTCGTGATCATGGCCCTGATCTTCCTGGGGCTGGGCTACATGGGCGTGCCGGTGGCGTTCGCGATCATGGCAGGCGTCCTGGTGGCGACGGCGCTGACGCCGGTCAGCTTCCAGTCGATCATCGGCCAGATGTTTCACGGCATCGACTCGGAGACGCTGCTCGCGATTCCGTTCTTCCTGCTGGTGGGCGAGTTGATGACTTCGGCGGACGTTACCCACCGCATGATTCGCTTGGCTCAGGTGCTGGTCGGCCATCTGCGCGGCGGGCTGGCACAGGTCGTCACGCTGTTCAGCATGTTCTTCGCCGGCATTTCGGGGTCGTCTGCGGCGGACGTGGCGGTGTTGAGCCGCAGCATCGCACCCGAGATGGACAGGGAGAGATACGACCGCGCGTTCACGGCGGCGTTGATCGCCTCGGCCTCGACCATCGCCAACCTGATCCCGCCCTCAATCATGGCGGTGGTCTACGGCGCCACCGGCAACGTCTCGATCGGGGGGCTGTTCCTGGCCGGCGTGGTACCGGGCGTAATGATCGGCATCGGCTTGATGATCTACAGCTACTTCTTCGGGCCCACCGGCCATATCAAGAAGCGCGCCTCGCTGGTGAACGTGTTCGTCGCGGTCCGCGGTTCGGCGCTGCCGATGGTGATCCCCGTCATCATCATGGGCGGCATCCTCACGGGCTGGTTCACGCCTACCGAGGCTGGCATGGTGGCCGCGTTCTACATCCTGCTTGTGCTCATTCCCGTGTTGCAGCCGCGGCATGTTTGGAAATTGCCGCAGGACTTCATGTACACCGGGTTGCTCTATTCGCTGCCGCTGGCGGCGGTGGCCGGCGCCTCGGCGTTCGGCTGGATGCTGGCTTATCTGCGCGGCCCCGATATGGTGGCCGACTACATCCAGCACTACGCCGGCACTGATCCGCGCATGATCATGTTCCTGCTTGTCCTACTGTTCATCATTGTCGGAGATTTCGTGGACGCGGTACCGGCTATCATCATCTTCATGCCAATCATCGTGAAACTTTCCGAGTTGGGCGGCATCAACTCCGTGCACATGGGCGTGCTGATCATCACCACCCTGGTGTTCGGCCTGATCACCCCGCCCTACGGCCTGTCGTTGCTGATCGGCGCGAAATTCGTCGGCGTGCCGTTCTACAAGGCGATGGTGCGCTCGCTGCCGCTCTATGTCGTCTTCCTGTTCACCATCGGCTTTACCCTGCTGTTCCCCGAAGTGGTGTTGTGGTTGCCCAAGACGCTGCTGCCGGAATCCGTGGGTTGCTTCAAAAACCCCAGCGGCACGGGATATATCTGCCCGAGCTAGCCGCGCCGCGGTACAATCCCGGGCATGGCCAAGACCCGCATCGAAACCGATTCGATGGGGCCGGTGGAGGTGCCGGCCGACCGGCTTTGGGGGGCGCAGACCGAGCGCTCGCGCCGCAACTTCACGATCGGCGGCGAGCGCATGCCCGCGGAGATCGTGCGCGCGCTCGGCCTGCAGAAGCTGGCCGCCGCGCGCGCCAACATGGCGCTGGGCGTGCTGGACCCAGCCCTGGGCCAGGCGATCGCCGCGGCCGCGCAGGAGGTAGCCGACGGCAAGCTCGACGGCCACTTCCCGCTCATGGTCTGGCAGACCGGCTCGGGCACCCAGTCCAACATGAACGCGAATGAAGTGATCGCCAATCGCGCCAACGAGCGCCTCGGCGGCAAGCGCGGCGACAAGAAGCCGGTCCACCCCAACGACCACGTCAATCTCAGCCAGTCCTCGAACGACAGCTTCCCGACCGCGATGCACATCGCGACGACCCAGGCCGTGCACCGGCGACTTCTGCCCGCGCTGGGCACGCTCGGCGCGGCCCTGGACGCCAAGGCGGCGGAATTCGCAGACATCGTCAAGATCGGCCGCACCCACCTGATGGACGCGACGCCGCTGACCCTCGGCCAGGAGTTCTCGGGCTACGCGGCGCAGGTCGATGCCGCCGTGAAGCGCATCGCGGCGGCGGTCGAGCGGCTCTACGCGTTGCCGCAAGGCGGCACCGCCGTGGGAACGGGCCTGAACGCGCCGCAAGGGTTCGACGCGGCCTTCGCGCGCGAGATCGCGGCGCTGACCGGCCTGCCGTTCACCGCCGCCGCCAACAAGTTCTACGCCATGGCGGCGCACGACGACCTCGTGGCCCTGTCGGGCGAGCTGGCGGCCGCCGCCGCCGCCTGCTTCAAAGCCGCCAGCGACATCCGCCTGATGGGCTCGGGCCCCCGGTCCGGCCTCGGCGAGCTGCGCCTGCCCGAGAACGAGCCCGGCAGTTCGATCATGCCGGGCAAGGCGAACCCCACGCAGGCCGAGGCCATGACCATGGTGTGCGCCCAGGTGATCGGCAACCACACCGCCGTCACCGTCGCCGGCTCGCAGGGCCAGTTCGAGCTCAACGTATTCAAGCCGATGATCGCGGACAACGTGCTGCGTTCGATCCGGCTGTTGGCCGACGCGGCGGAGAGCTTCGCGGAGCGGTGCGTGAGGGGCATCGAGGCCGACCGCGCGCGCATCGACGAGCTGGTGAAACGCTCGCTGATGCTGGTCACGGCCCTGAACCCGCGCATCGGCTACGACAACGCCGCCAAGGTGGCGAAGCTCGCCCACGAGAAGAACTTGACGCTGCGCGAGGCGGCGATCGAGCTCAAACTGTTGACCGGCCCCGAGTTCGACGCCCTGGTCGACCCGCGCAAGATGCTGGGCCCCACGCCCGCCTCCCGGAATCCCACCGCGAAGCCGCCAGGCGGCCGCAAGCCTTGACCGCCGCTTCCCAGCGCGCCGTGCGCAAGCGGTCGGTCACGATCGCCGGGCACCGCACCAGCGTGTCGCTGGAACAGGCGTTCTGGGACGCGCTCGGGGAGATCGCGAGAGGCCGCGGTAGATCGCTGGCCGCCGTCGTGACGGAGGTGGACCGCGCCAATCCGCGCGCACCCGGCATCCCGCGCGGCGCCAACCTGTCGAGCGCGCTGCGCGTCTACGTGCTGGAGCAGGCGCGCGCCGGCCGGTGACCGCCCGTCTATTGTTTCGGCTTCAAGAGCTGATCGAGGGTCTTCCTCAACTGGTCCGCGGACCCGCCGGCCTGACCGCCCGAGGCATCGGTCCTCGCCATGCACGCCGCGGCCGAGGATTGCACCGGCTGGCCAGGCGGCAGGCCGCGCTCGGCCACGTCCCGGCGCACCAGCCGCGTCATCAGCGGCGGCGTCCCTGCGGCGGCGGCGGTCACCGCGCGCAGCGCCTCGTCGCGGCTCTCGGGCGCGAGATAGCCGGCGAACAGGACGTTCACCAGCGTAGCCGCCGGGTTGTCGGCGGGTTGTTTCGGCGCGCTGGCCGCGCCCGCTACCGGGCCGATGCAGTGCAGGTCGATCAGCCCCGCCGCCGCATCGATCCGGGCAAGGGCGAGAAACCACCTGACCCCGTACGCCGCGCTTTCCTTTGGCTTCAAGGGGATCTGCGCGAGGTGGAACCGCTCGTTCACGCGCATCAGGCGCACCGCTGCGCCATCCGCCCCCGCGCCGGTGCTGTACGCGCGCTGGACAGCATCCTCGGTCAGCCGCACCGGCTTTGCGCCGTAGGCCTGGCCGCCGAGCAGCACCGTATCCTTCTGCTCCGGCGCGGCGACCTGGAGATATTCGCCGTGAAGGCCGGGCACGATCACGCCGTCCTCCGGCCGCACCACCTCGGTCTGGCTGAGCAGACAGCCGCCCAGCAACAGCAAGCCCGCGGCCGCCGCGACGCCGCGCGCCGAATCCCGGGCCGTTTGAACACGCATCGTCCGATGCCCGACCCCGCTGGGCGCCCTACTGCTTCGGCTTGGTCAACAGATCGATCACGCCCTTGAGCTGATCCGCGGGACTGGGCTTCGCCTGCGTCGGCGCCGTCGTGCCGCCGGTCGTGGGCGCGGGCTGCGTTCCGGGGATGCCGGGAATGTTGCCCTTCAGAATGTCCTGGATGCCGCCTAGCCCGCCGCCCGTCGACACGCCGCGCTGCACCCGCTCGCCGTAGGCGCGGATATTGCGTTTGTCGTCCAGCGGCCCGCGCAGCTGCACGCCGATGTAGGGCTGCTGCGCCTGGCCAGCGGGCGGAGGCGCGGCCTGGCGGTTGTAGGCCTCGATCGCGAAATCCTGACGATAGACCGGAAGGCTGACCCAACCGTGCGTGACGACCAGCACCTTGCTGTTGACGATCTGCAGGTTGCGCTCGGTCATCAGGCCGTTGCGGAAGTCGACGAAACCCGAGAGCTTGCCGGGGTCGTCCACCATCAGCAGGCCGACCATGCTGAGCGCGCCGATCAGGCCGCTCGACGCACCGCCCGTGACGGTGGTTAGGGTCTGCGAGACGGAGTCCACGGTTCCACCCAGCAAGCCGCCCAGGCCCTGCGTGCTACCGACCAGCAAGCGTTCGGTGCTGGAGAGCCGTGCCCTTACCTCGCCCTGCAATGCGGCGCCGCCCGTCAGCGTCGAAACCACCTCCGCCTCGTTGCGGCCCTGGAACTGGAACTTGGCGTCGGTCGAAAGCCAGCCGTCCACCTTGTCGTTGTTGGCGATCGCTTTCATCAGCTCGTGCGCGTTGGCGCGGTTGAGTGTGATGTGTATTTCCCCACGCGGCACCGCGTTGGCGTTGAACGCGATCTCGCCGGTGAGGCCGCCGCCGAACGCCGTGCCGGCGATCTTCGAGACGGACGCCGCGCCGTCGTTCAGCGCCACTGCGGCCGTCAGGTTCTGCGCCGCATAGTTGCGGAAGCGGATCGACTGAATGCCGCCCAGGCGCAGGTTCGCGTCGTAGGCCTTGAGCGCGTCGAGATTGAACGGCACGCGCGACCAGCGCGGATCCACCGGCGCGTTGGGCGGCGGGGGTGCCGCGATCTGCACGGGCTGATAGGGCGCCGCTGGTTGCGCCGGCGCGGCGGTGGTCGCCGGCTTCTGCTGGGTCTGCGTCTGGGCCAGCAGAATGCCGCGCTCGTCCGCCGCGGGCACCAGGCCGGGAAACAGCGCGCGCCAGTAGGGCTCGAGATCCGTGCGCTTTTGCAGCTCCGCCGGCAGGAAGGCGTCGACGAACAGATCGCCGGTGGTCTTGATGTCCATGTCGATCTTCGGCCGCGGCCCGTCGAGGGTGAAAAACCCTTGCGCGCTGACGCCCACGGGCCCCAAGGTGCCGACCAGGTTGTCGATCCTAACCCGCTTGCCGTCGCCCACCAGGCGCAGGTTGTTGAACGCAAGAGGGCCCGCGAACTGGTAGGCCGGGCGATAGAACGCCAGGAGCATCTGGTAAAGGCTCGGCACGTTCGCGCTCGCGGTCAGGTCGTACTTGGCCTGGGGCGAGGCCGCGTCGGTCACCGTGCCGTTGACCGATACGGTTCCGCCGAACGCCTGCACCGTCGCCGGATTGAGCGTCAGCGACGGCGAGGAGCCCGCGCCCTTGATCGCGCCCTTGATGGTTGCGGTCTTCAGCCCGCTCGCGAGCGCCGGCGATGTCTGCGCCGCCGGAAACGCCGCCAGCATCTGGCCCAGCTCGACCCGGTCGATGTCGAAGCTCAGGTCCAGCTTGCGCGTGGGATCGGCCGCGTCGGTGATGCCGCCGTTCAACGCCATCGACCCGCCGAAGCCGTTCAACGCCACGTTCTGCATGGTCACGGACAGGTTGTCGAGCGCACCCCTGATCGCGACCTTGCCGGTCATGGGGCCGAGTTGCTTCGCGCCTGCGGCGGTCATCACCGGCCCAGGCAGCGCGGCCAGCAGCGGCCCGACGTTGAAGCTCTGGATGTCCGCGTTAAGGTCGTAGCGCTGGCCGGCGTCGAGCACGTCGCCGTTCAGCTTCACCGACCCGCCGAGGCCGTTCAGCGCCGCGTCGCGCAGCGTCGCTTTCCTGGCGCTGCCCACGGCTTTGCCCGCGAAGCTGAGCGCGCCGAGCTGGTCGGCGGTCGCCATCAGCTGCGGATCCGGGTTGAAGGCGGCGAGCAGCGGCCGCAGGCTCGGCACGTTCATCGCCGCGGACAAATCCACCGACGGCTCCGCCGACAGAAGCTTGCCCACGCCGCCTTCCAACCTCATCGCGCCGCCGAAGGCGTGCAGTTCGGTCTGGCGCAGCGCGATCGAATCCGGGCCGGTATTGACCACATGGGATTTCAGCGACACCGGCCCCAGTTTCTGCTGGCCGTGCTTGGCGGCGGCGCCGGCGAAGGCGGTGAGCACGGGGCCGAGCTCCGGGAACGCCGCATCCACGACCAAATCGATCTTGGGCGCCTGCTGGGTCAACTGCGCCAGCAACCCCGCCACCTTGGCCTGGCCGCCCAGGCCCTGCATCGCGGCGTCGATCTTGAATTCATCGCGCGTGCCCGTCGCCGTGCCGCTGAGGCTCAACGCCCCGGCGGCACCCGCGGCCGGCGGCGCGTCCACGCCGCTCATGAACTTGACCAGGCGCCGCGCGTCGGGCGCGCGCAGGCCGAACGCCGTCGAGAATGCCGGGCTGGTCGAAAGCTTGTCGGCGACCAGCTTCATCTCGGCCTGGGCGCCCGCAAGGTCGCGTGCGCTCAGGTCCTTCACGTTGAGGCGGCCGTTGACCAGATCCAGCGCCAGCTTCACGCCCTGGATCGGCGTTTCGCGGTAGGTCAGCGTGCCGATCTCGGCCGCCAGGTCGAGGTCGAAGGCTTCGAGCAGCTTCAGCGCGTCACCGCCAACGGGAGCCGCCGGGGCGGCGGCGCCGCGCCGCTTGGCGCCCGTGGCCGGCAGGTAAGCGTCGAGGTTGATGCGGTCGAGGTTGGCGCGCACGCCGAAGCCCGGCCGCCCCTGCCACGCCATGCTGACCCCGCCGGTCAGCCGCGAGGAGTCGAGCGTCGAGTCGAGATTGACGATCTGCACGGTCTTGCCGTCGCTGCGCACGCCGGCCCGGAGGTCGAAGCGGCCGACGCGGCCCGCGGGGACCGACGACAGGTCCGCCCCCAGCCATTCCAAGAGGCCGCGCAGATTGTCGGAATGCGCCTCGACGCGGCCGTCGGGAATCGCGGGCGCCTGGCCGCCGAGGGGCAGCGGCAGGTTCGCCACCAGCACGCTGGAGCCGGCGGGCAGACGCGCGCCGAGCTGCCTGACCGTGGCGACGCCGTTCAGCACCTCCAGCAGCAGCTTCGCCTGTTGCATGGACTGGCCGCGATAGGCGATGGCCTCGATCCCGATGTCGATGGCGGCGACGAAGTTGGGCGGGATCGCAGGGCCGGTCGCGGCGCCGGCCGGCAGCCTGGCCGCGGCGGCGGGCGCGGCCTGCGCCGGCTTCGCGTCGGCCTGCGCCAGCAGCTTGTCGAGGTCGATGCGGCCGAGGTTGAGAGCCAGCTGCACCGTCGTGCGCGGGCCCATGCCCAGCGCCAGGGCGCCGGTCCCGCGCATGTCGCCCAGCGTCACCGCGATGTCCGGCACCGCGATTTGGCTCGGTGTGCCCTTGACGCTGCCTTCCAAAGCGAATGCCTGCGCGGCCAGAGGCGGCAGCGCCGCGCCGCCGGCATTCACCTGGTCGGCAAAGGCCGCGAGATTCGCGGCGGTCAGCGCGATCTTGCCCGCGACCGCGGCTTCTGCGTTCGCGGCGGGTGCGGCGGGCGATGTAATCGTGCCCTGGAACTGCGCCCGCGCCCCCGCGCCCTCCAGCGCGATATTGAGTGAGCCGGGCTTGCCCGGCTCCACGCGGCCGGTGGCGAGGTCGAGATTGACCGGAACGGCCGCGATTCTTGCCGAACCCTTGGCCCGGAACGGCCCGGACAGCGACTCCGCCGAGGCGTTCGCGTTGACCGCCTCGATGCGGCGCTCGCCGCCCGCCGCGTCCCGGAGCACGACCAAGCCGTTCCTGATCGACACCTGCTCCAGCCGCACATCAGCCTGCCGGCCCGAAGCGGATCGGTCCTTGGGAAAATCGAGACTGGAACGTCCGTCTTTCAGCGTTTCGATCGCGACGACCGGCTCGCCGATGGCGACGCTCGATACCTCGATACGGCCCGAGAGCAGCGGCAGCAGCGCCACGCGCACCTCGACCGTTTTGATCCGAATCATATCGGGATTCGCCGCGCCGGGAATGTTGGAAACGGTCAGGTCACCGACCGTGGCTGCGGGCGGCAGCAGGGACAGACCGATCGAGCCGATGCGCACGTCGCGGCCGGTCGCCTCCTTTGCCGACTGCAGCACCGGCTGCACCAGCGCGCGCAGGTCGATGAGCATCGGCAGGATGAACAGGGCCGCTATGGCCACCGCAGCGAGGCCGGCCAGCCCGTACAGCAATTTGCGCATGCTACGTCGCTCCGTCCCGTTCGACGGCCGCGCCCGGACCGCGGCAGGAGGCCTCGGGGCGCACGCCTTCCCTGCGTTTTCCAGCCCGCCTCCCACGTGAATCTACCGGGCGCGGGCCCACGGCCGTTCCTCCGGCCATCGCCGAGGTTGAACCCTACGGCATTTGCGCTAAGCTAGAAAGGGGTGGACGCCGCAAGCGGCCTACGGCAATGGGCGACATCGTCAACCTGAACGCCTTCCGCAAACGCAAGGATCGCGCCCGGGCCGAGCGCGTGGCGGCGGAGCATCGCCTGAAATTCGGGCGCACGGCGGCCGAAAAGACGGCCAACCGATTCGACTCCGAGCGCGACAAGAAGTCCCTGGACGGCAAGCAGATCGACGACGGCGGCAAGACCCCCGCTTAGACGGCCCAGAACGCTTTCCCGTGCTTGAGCGGCGCCAGGCCCAGGTGGCGCGCCAGCGTCTGCCCGATATCCGCGAAGCTGTCGCGACGGCCGAGCGGCCCGGGCTGCGCCGCCGGCCCGAACGCGAGGACCGGCACATATTCGCGCGTATGGTCGGTG
>Ga0233425_10003311_pt1 | contig 29555 bp, 29 predicted proteins | sample Watercolumn_Towu_2_FD_181712 | JGI IMG/M metagenome (GOLD analysis project Ga0233425, IMG submission 181712) | Freshwater microbial communities from Lake Towuti, South Sulawesi, Indonesia - Watercolumn_Towuti2014_140_MG | ecosystem: Environmental > Aquatic > Freshwater > Lake | place...
GCAAAACAGCGCACAAGTTGCCTGAATTTAGCCTCTGTGATTTTAGAGCGACTGTAGTATCTATTTTTATTAACCATTTCAGGAAGTTATCACACTTTAACAAGTGCTTTGCTTCCTAAGACCCAAATAATAATAGATTTGTCATTACCATAAGAAAAATAAATTCTGACATCGCCGCCTGGCCAAATCCGATAAACTTTATGTTCCGAGCCATCAGAAGCTCTAATATATGTAAACGATTCGTGACACTGCTTGTCGTCGTACATGTTTTCTAACGACTTGCCAACGCAAGCTTTTTTCATTAATTTTGCCATCCCATTTGTTAAATGTTTGGCGTCAACTAACTCTAAATCTTTAGCTCGCAATAGTAGTTCACAAGACAATATATTGTTTTCTGAACACCACCCATAAATTTTCCAGCCATTTATGCAACCAATCAGTTCCTGAGCGTCAGGCTCAAAATCCTTTAGTTTAAATTTTCGTATATAAAACACTATATTGTTTACTTATATGTGAACTATGTCAAATTTTTCTGAGATTAGTTCTGCTGAATACGCAAATAAATACCACTTTAATTATCAAATTGGGGCTTACATAAACAAAAGGGGCTTACGCCCCTTTTCATTTTTAACCACACTTACTATCGCCACAATTCAAACAGGTCAGGCAGTTGTCCATCACCACTACCGCTTTGGTGCTGCACTTGTTGCACAGCTGGGCACCTTTGGGGAAGCCATCGGTGGTGATTTCCTCCTCGCTGATGGAGTGTTTTTCCAGATATTCGGCTTTTTTCTGGTCTACCAGACTTTGCTGGTGCTGGTCCAGGCCGGGGCGCTTCAACATGCCGATCTGGATCAGGTGGTTTTCCAGCACTTCGCCAATCTCGGCCACCAGGCTGGGCACGAATTTGCCGCCGCGTTTGTAGTAGCCGCCAGATGGTTCGAACACGCTTTTAAGCTCTTCCACCAAAAAGGTCACATCGCCGCCCTTGCGGAACACGGCGGACATCACGCGGGTGAGTGCCACGATCCACTGAAAGTGGTCCATGTTCTTGGAGTTGATGAATATCTCGAACGGGCGGCGGTGTTCCTGCGGGGTGCCTTCGTTCATGATGACATCGTTGATGGTGATGTACAGCGCGTGCTCGGTCACTGGCGTTTTGATCTTGTAGGTGTTGCCTATCAAAATGTCCGGACGGCTTAAAGGCTCGCCCAGTTGAATCACCTCGGCCTTTTGCTGGGCTGCCATTTGGGCAGCGGCCTCAGCAGCAGCGGTTTCTTTGGCTTTGTCTTCCGGCGTGACTACATTATAGCCGGTAATTTTTTTCTCGATTTTGATTGTCATTTTCGTTCTCCTCTACGGCGGTTAGAACTTGCCGTAATAGCCTTCTTTCAACGCATCATACAAGTTAGCTGCCGTATGTTTCTCGCCATCGTATTCGATTTCCTCGTTACCTTTGGCTTCTATCACAGTGCCGTCATCCAGCGTGAATTTGTAAGTGGTGTTCTCCAAGTCTTTCTCGGTCACCAGCACACCCTGGAATGCTTCAGGATTAAATCTAAACGTCGTGCAGCCTTTCAGGCCTTTGTCGTATGCGTACAGGTAGATGTCTTTGAAATCCTCAAAGTCGTAATCCGTTGGCACGTTGATGGTTTTGGAGATGGAGCTGTCGATCCATTTCTGCGCGGCGGCTTGGATATCCACGTGGGCTTTGGCCTTGATGGTGGATGAGTCGATAAAGTAATCCGGCAGCTGTTCATCCGGGTTGGTGGAGAACGGCATGGCTTTGGCGTTGATAAGCTCGCGGTAGGCCAGCAGCTCGTAGCTGAACACGTCCACTTTCTCTTTGGATTTTTTGCCTTCGCGAATCACGTTGCGGGCATAGTGGTGCGCGAACGATGGCTCGATACCGTTGCTGGCGTTGTTGGCCAATGAGAGGGAGATCGTGCCGGTTGGCGCGATGGAGCTGTGGTGTGAAAAGCGGCAGCCCTTGGTCGCGATCTGGTTGCGCAGGCCTTCGGGAAACTGCTGCATATAGCGGCTGTATTTACCCAGCAGCACTTTGCCAGCCACTTTCTGGCCAACCTTGATGCCGTCTGCCGCCATTTCCGGGCGCATGCGCATCATGTCGGCAGTCACTTCGAACTTCTCTTCCATGATTGGCGCAGCGCCTTTTTCCTCGGCCAGCTGCACGCCTACATCCCAGCCCACTTCGGCCATCACGCGGGTGACTTCCTCAGTGAATTTGACGGAATCTTCGTCGCCGTATTTCATTTTCAGCATGGCCAGCGTGGAGCCCAGGCCCAGATAGCCCATGCCGTGGCGGCGTTTACGCATGATCTCGTCGCGTTGCTGTTGCAGCGGCAGACCGTTGATTTCCACTACGTTGTCCAGCATGCGTGTGAAAATACCGACGGTTTCGCGGTATTCTGCCCAGTCGAAGTAAGCTTCGTCGGTGAACGGTTTTTTCACGAACATGGTGAGGTTCACCGAGCCCAGCAGGCATGCGCCGTATGGCGGCAGTGGCTGTTCGCCGCAAGGGTTGGTCGCGCGGATGTTCTCGCAGAACCAGTTGTTGTTCATCTCGTTGACGCGGTCAATCAGGATGAAACCCGGCTCAGCGAAGTCGTAGGTGCTGGACATGATGACATCCCACAAGCGGCGTGCCTTGATGGTTTTGTACACGCGGCAGGCGACTTTGCCGGCATCCGGGCCGTCGGCCTTGGTGAGGTATTTGCCTTTCACCGGCCAGTCGCGCCACACTACCTGGCTATCGTCGTTCACGTTCAGGCCATCGACGATGGATTCTTTCTCGGTGACAGGGAAAGCCAGTTTCCATTCTGCATCGGCTTTTACGGCTTCCATGAACTCTTTGGTGATGAGGCAGCTCAGGTTGAACTGGCGCAAACGGCCAGCTTCGCGCTTGGCTTTGATGAAGTCTGTCACGTCAGGGTGGCTGATGTCGAAGGTTGCCATCTGCGCGCCGCGGCGGCCGCCGGCGGAGGACACGGTGAAGCACATCTTGTCGTAGATATCCATGAACGACAGCGGTCCGGAAGTGTAAGCGCCAGCGCCGGCCACAAATGCACCTTTCGGACGCAGGGTGGAGAACTCGTAACCGATGCCGCAGCCAGCCTTGAGGGTGAGGCCGGCTTCGTGCACTTTGCCGAGTATGTTGTCCATGCTGTCTTCGATGACGCCGGAAACGGTACAGTTGATGGTGGAAGTAGCAGGCTTGTGCTCCAGCGCGCCAGCGTTGGATGTGATGCGGCCGGCCGGGATGGCGCCGTGACGCAGCGCCCACAGGAACTTCTCGTGCCATTCGGCTTTTTTCTCTTCTGTGGTTTCTACATCAGCCAAAGCGCGCGCAACGCGACGGTAGGAGTCGTCCATGTCTTTGTCGACATGTTCGCCGGTTTTGGTTTTCAGGCGATATTTCTTGTCCCAGATATCGAGCGATACCGACTGCACAGGAATCGCGGCAGCATCGTCATGCGCGGACAAAACATCTTTGGCTTGCGTCTCTATGGCTTTTAGCATTATTTCCCCCACTGTTGTAGCATCTGTTGGCCAGCCAGGCCGGATACACTATTGTTTGGACATTTTGACGGGGGCCAAGTTTTTAGTGTGAAACAGTCTCCGTCAAACACAATATGTTGTGTTGTTTGCGAGAATTTATGCCTTTATTTTGTGTGCGTCAATAGCCTTGTCAGGATTATTTTCAATAATATTTTTTGTAAACAGTATTGCGTTTTTGTAAAAGCACGACAGGCTTGGATTTTCGCTTGGGTAAGCAATTACTCATGCGTGAAATTTTGAAAAAACGAATTTTTTTGTGAGAGAATGCACACGCATATGGTCCGATTCTTATATACCTTGCTGTTATATTTGCTGTTGCCGCTGGTGCCGGTCAAGCTGCTTTGGCGCGGTATCCGCCAGCCGGAATACCTGCGGCACTGGGGCGAGCGTTTCGGGTTTTTCAGCCAGCCAGCCAAACAGCCGCTCATCTGGCTGCATTGCGTGTCGGTGGGTGAGACAAGGGCGGCGGAGCCGCTGGTGCATGCGCTGAAGGCACAGTATCCGCAGTACCATATCCTGCTGACGCATGGCACACCTACCGGCCGTGCAACGGGCAAAGCCTTGTTTGGCGATACGGTGCAGCAGGCCTACCTGCCTTATGACTTGCCGTTTGCCGTGAGGCGCTTTCTGCGCCACTTTCAGCCGAGCATTGGTTTAATCATGGAAACCGAGCTTTGGTTCAACCTGATCGCCGGCTGCAGGGAATCGGGCATTCCCTTGGCGTTGGTGAATGCGCGCCTCTCCGAAAAATCAGCCAAAGGTTATGCCAGGTTGGGTGTGCTGGTGCGCGAGGGCTTGCAGAACCTGACGGCGATCTCGGCACAGACCGAGACCGACGCCAAGCGTCTGCGTTTATTGGGCAAGACGCAGGTCACTGTGGCGGGAAACCTGAAATACGATGTCAAGCCGCCTGAAGGCAGCACGGAACGCGGCGCCATGCTGCGCGCCTTGTTTGATACCGGCAAGCCGATATTTCTGGCGGCCAGCACGCGCGAGGGCGAGGAGCGGCGTATTTTGGACGCGGTAGAAGGTCTGGATATCCTGACGGTGATCGTGCCGCGCCATCCGCAGCGCTTCGACAAGGTTTCCGACATGATCCGCAATCGCGGTTTGAGCTTTCAGCGCCGTAGCCAACTCACAGCACCGGTACCGCCGCATACGCAGGTGATTTTGGGGGATAGTTTGGGCGAGATGTTCAGTTACTATGCCGCATGTGATTTTACTTTTGTCGGCGGCAGTTTGCTGAAATTTGGCGGGCAGAACCTGATTGAAGCGGCTGCCATGGGCAAACCCATCATCATCGGCAGGTACACACACAATTTCGCCGAGCCCAGCAAAAATGCAGTAAAGGCGGGTGCGGCGCTCCGCATTAGAACCAAGGAAGAACTGCGCGAACAGATACAGTATCTGCTGCATAACCCGGCCAAGCGCGAAAAGATGCAGGCGAAAGCTTTGCAGTTCAGTGAGTCTTCTGGGGGTGCAGGTAAGCGCTTACTCGCGTTGGTGTCGCCACTAATCAAGTAGCTATAAGTCTGTCTCTGAACTGGCCTGCTAACTTAAACGCAGGCTTTTGACGAATATCAGCTCGCAGGCGCCATTGCCGGTGTCGTGACGGGTTTGCGAACTCTTCCAGACGAAACCGTTTTGCCCCGTTGCCTTGATGAGATAGCCTTTGATGGAAACCAGCTGACCCACACGCACATCTTTTAACTGTTCGGCGATTTGACTGCTTTCCGGTACCAGGTGCATATTGGCGCTGTGTGTTTCGATCTCCTTACGCGGAATGGGAAAAGACTTTACATGCCAATAATAGAAGCGCCCGCTTTGGCGAATATCGATCTGGTCAAGGATGGTTTCATCCGACATGGGGCCCCAACCCAGGGCTAGGTCAGTCGGGGAAAGGGCGGCGCCTCTGTCGGTATGGTAATTCGATGCAGACAGTACGCGCGCCGTGATCTCAAAATCATTGAGCGGCATGATGGTATGATCCTTGAAATCGAAAGGCTCGGCTTCCGTATCGCTCTGGAGTGGTTCTTCTGGCGCTAGAACGCCAGCGCCATAACGAATCTCCCGATGGCTGTAATAATGATAGGCGCCATAGATTAACAGGCAGATGAGGATAAGCCGGCGCAGCGACATCAGCGAATCAGTTTGGAGATCGTCTTGAAGGCTGGGTGTTGTGCGTGACGCAGGAGTTCGAACAATACCGATTCGGTATTGGTGATGATGCAGCCTGCCTGACGCATCCTTGCAACCGCATTAGCGCGATTGCTCTCTTTGCGCGAAATGATCGCATCTTCGACGACGAACACCTGTTTGCCTGCCGCCTGCAGGTCCAGCGCGGTTTGCAGGACGCAGATGTGCGCCTCCATCCCAGTAATGACAACTTGCGGCCTGTCTCTGTACAGGTGTTGGTTGAACTTGGGTTCATCACATGCAGAAAAGGCTGTTTTTGCGATAGGCTGTACTGGGTCGAGATGTAGCTTGATTTCCGGACTGGTTTCACCTAGGCCTTGTGGGTATTGCTCGGTGGCGATGACCGGCACTTCGCAGAGCTTGACAGCCTGCAGCAGCGTGGCGGTATTCTGCATCATCCCGCCTATCGTATCGGCAGGCATCACGCCGCACAGCTTGGGCTGTATGTCGATAACGATTAACTGGCTGGTGCTGGCGCTGAGCTTAGGGGGTTGCATCGCCGGTTGGTGGCCTGTGGTTGGGATGTCAGAACTCGAACTTTTGCGCTTGTGGTGCGTTACGGAGTTCCTGCAGGCAGGTTTCAAACAGGACATCTTCGCGATATGCATCTTGAGTCACGCGTTGAATCAGGGTGGCCTGCATCACGGGGGCTTCGCCCAGCACGATGAGCATGCGGCCGCCCACGTTCAGCTGCTGGCGCACGCCAGCAGGCTCAACCGGGCAGGAACCGGTATAGACGATCACGTCGAACGGCGCCTGCTGCCGCAAGCCTTCAACGCCATCAGCAACTACCAGGCTTACATGATGGATGTTTTGCGCTGCCAGATTCTGTGCCGCTTGATGGCTGAGATCGGCATCAATCTCCACGCTGGTGACATGTGCGCTAAGCTTTGCCAGCAATGCAGCGAAATAGCCGCTACCGGTACCGACGTGCAACACGCGATCCGTTTTTTTCAGGCTCAAACTCTGCAGCATGCGGCCTTCCAGTTTGGGGCTGAGCATGTGCTGGCCGTGTCCGAGCGGAATCTCGATATCTGCAAAAGCCAGATTGGCATATTCTTTAGGCACGAATGCCTCACGCGGCACGTCATTGAACAATTGCAGCACTGCCGGATCCAGCACATCCCAAGGACGCACTTGCTGTTCTATCATATTGAATCGCGCGATGTCGCTAGGCATATTAAAACGCGCAGTAGCGTTTGTGTCACTGTTCATTGTATTGGTTTGCATATCTGTCATCTGTCTATCAAGTTGTTTATATTATACTGGATTTACTCGTCCACTTTGATGCGGAACCATGCTGCGTATAGTGCGGGTAAAAACAGCACTGTCAGCAGCGTGGCGACTGTCAACCCGCCCATGATGGCGACAGCCATCGGGCCGAAGAACACGCTGCGCGTCAGCGGAATCATCGCCAGAATCGCAGCGGCGGCAGTCAGCACGATCGGGCGGAAGCGGCGTATCGTGGATTCCACGACCGCTTGCCATGGCGCCATGCCAGCCGCTTTGTCCTGATCGATCTGGTCCACCAGAATGACCGAGTTGCGCATGATCATACCCGATAACGCAATCGTTCCCAGCATGGCCACAAAACCAAATGGCTGGTTGAACAGCAGCAAGGCCGCGGTCACGCCAATCAGCCCCAGCGGCGCCGTCAGCAGCACCAGGAGTACGCGTGAGAAGCTCTGCAGCTGGATCATCAGCAGTGTCAGTACCACTATCAGGAACAAGGGAAAGCCTTTGGCGACCGATGCCGCGCCTTTGGCGGATTCTTCCACCGCGCCGCCTGTTTCTATAGTAACGCCAAGCGGCAGGTTTTCTTTAATCTTGGTCAACTTCTCTTCAACCTGGGCCGAGACTACCGGAGCCTGGATGTCGCCGCGGAGATGCGCACGCACGGTGAGCGAAGGAACGCGGTTGCGCCGCCAGATCACACCCTCTTCGAAATCCGAATGGATGGTGGCGACTTGCGACAGCGGCACGCCTTTGCCTGACGGCGTGATGACCATCAAATCGCCCAGGCGCGACAGTCTGGTGCGTTCGATCTCCGGTCCGCGCGCTACCAGGTCGATGCGTTCGTTGCCTTCTCGGAACTCGGTGACATACAACTCGCTCATGGCACCGTTCAGGATGGTGGCGATATCTACCGAGCTGACGCCCAGCAAACGGGCTTTGGCTTGATCTATCTGCACCTTGATCACTTTGCTGGGCTCTTCCCAGCCCAGTTGCACGTTTCGGAGATGTGGGTTTTCGCGCATGATGGCAGCGATCTGGTTGGCGATTTCGCGAATTTTAACGATGTCATAACCATCGACACGGAACTGTACCGGAAAGCCTACGGGCGGGCCGTTCTCCAGCCGGAGCACCGATGCCCGCAAACTCGGAAAATCGGTTTCAAACAAGTGCAGCAGGTCATTGCGCAGGGCTTCACGCTGCGCCATCGATTTGGTCAGGATCACCGTTTGGGCAAACCCCCGGTGCGGCAGCTGCACATCCAGCGGCAGATAGTAGCGGGGCGCACCGGTGCCGATATAGGCGACGAAATTATCGATGCCCTGATGCTGTCCGTTCCATTGGGTCAGCCAGGTTTCCAGCTTTTTCACTTCGGTATTGGTGGCCTGATAACTTGCGCCTTCGGTCATGCGAAAATCCACGACCAGCTCCAGTCTGGTGGAGTCCGGAAAGAACTGCTGCTGCACGTTGGCAAACCCCAGCACGGCTGCGATGAACATCGCCAAGGTGATGGCGATGACGGTTTTTTGATAGCGTACGCAGGCGGTGACCAGCTTGCGGAACGCACGGTAGAATGCGGTGTTGTAGATGTCGTGATGATGTACCTCATCCTCTTTTTTGGCATCGTCAGAAGCCGCATGGAATAAGCCTCTTAGCCATGCCATGAATCTGTTTGGCTTGGGTTTTTGGTTGTAGTCAGGCAGCAGATGGTAGCCGAGATAGGGTACAAAGATCACTGCGGCGACCCATGAGATCAGCAGCGCGATGGCGCTGACCTGAAAGATGGAGCGGGTGTATTCGCCCGTGGATGAGGTAGCGGTGGCGATGGGCAGGAAGCCTGCGACGGTGACCAGCGTGCCGGTCAACATAGGCATGGCCGTGGAAGTGAAAGCGAAAGAGGCCGCCTTGACGCGGTCCCAGCCTTGTTCCATCTTGGAAGACATCATCTCCACGGCGATGATGGCATCATCCACCAGTAAGCCCAGCGCAAGAATCAAGGCACCTAGCGATATCTTGTGCAGGCCGATATCAAAACTGCCCATGACCAGGAAGGTGGCGGCGAGCACGACCGGGATGGAGATGGCAACAACGATGCCGGTGCGCAGGCCAAGCGAGAGCAGGCTCACACCGAGCACGATGACCAATGCCTCCAGCAAAGACTTGACGAAGTCATTGACCGAATTGGCGACGATTCTGGATTGTAAGGTCACTGGTTTGAGTTCAACGCCTATGGGCAACTGCTGCTGGATGCGTGCGATTTTTGCATCCAGCGCATGGCCCAGCTGAATGACGTCGCCGCCTTGCCGCATGCTGACACCCAACAGCAAGGTTTCCTTTCCGTTGAAGCGTGCGGTATCCCGTGGCGGGTCTTCATAGCCTCTGTAGATGTGGGCGACGTCACCCAGTTTGAAATCGCGATTATTGGCACGCAGCCGCAGTTCGCGCAAATCGCTCAAGGCATCGTAACGGCCTGAGACGTCGATGCGAATACGCTCCTGCGGCGATTCATAAGTGCCGCCGCGCACGATGGCATTCTGGGTCTGCAGCAGATTGACCAGCGTGGGAGTGTTGATGCCGATGCTGGCCAGCTTTGCATTGGACATCTCGATATAGACACGTTGTTTCTGCTCACCGAAGAAATCCACTTTGGCGACATCCGGCGTTTTCAGCAGTTCGGCGCGAATGACTTCGGCTTGCCGTTTCAGGCCATAGTTATCCAGCCCATCGCCGGTCAAGGCATACATGCTGCCGAATACATCGCTGAACTCATCGTTGAAGGTGAGGCTTTCGATGTTCTGCGGCAGCGTGTGACGAATATCCCCTACTTTTTTGCGTACCTGGTACCAGATCTCGGGGATCTCTTTGGAAAACGTATCATCCTTGATAACGAGAAAGATCAGCGATTCGCCGGGGCGTGAATAGCTGCTGGAATAATCCAGATGCGGCGTTTCCTGCAATTTCTTCTCGAGCTTGTCGGTGATCTGCTGTTCGACCTCGTAGGCGCTGGCGCCAGGCCAGGTCGTGCGTACCAGCATCACCTTGAAGGTAAAGGGCGGGTCTTCGGACTGCCCCAGCTTGGCGTAAGCCAGCATTCCGGAGATGGTCAGCACCAGCATCAGGTACAGTACCAGCGCCTGATGTGTGAGTGCCCACTCCGAGAGGTTGAAGCGTGATGTCGGGTTTTCCTGTGATGACGTCATTGCAGGACCTGCTGGATTCTAGGGGTGACGCGCTGGCCTTTGACTAGGGTATGCACGCCTGCGATGGCCACCATTTCTCCAGACTGAACACCATGTTTGATGGCGATGCCTTGTTCGGTAAAGTTGCCGATGCTGACGGGACGTGGGTTGGCGATTCCGCCCTTATCCACGACCCATACCAGGGTTTGGCCATTCTTTTTCGTGACCGCGCTATTGGGTACGATGATCTCTGTGTCAGCATTATCCGCAAAGCGCACTCCAGCGGTCATGCCCAGACGCACTTTATCGTCCGGCTGGTCAAACTTCACCCGGATATTGAATGTGCGGGTAGTCGAATCTGCGGCCGGGGCTATTTCGCGTATGACGCCATCGTAAGGATGTTGGCTTTCCGCCCACAGGTTGATGATGGCGCGGCCGCCCGTTTTGAGTTTGGCCATACGTGATTCCGGTACGGCGACCTGCACCTCGAGCTGTTGCGGGTCTACGATCTGCGCAATCATCTCACCTGCTTCTACCACTTGGCCGGGCTCGGCACGGATCTGTGTGATGACACCGTTCCTGTCCGCGACCAGGCTGGTATAGCGTGACTGATTGCCTGAGACGGCAGCCTGCGCTTTGGCTTGATTGACGCGTGCTTCGGCGGTCTTCAGCTCGGCTTCGTATTTATCCAGTGCGGAAGGTGTGATGAAGCTTTTGCTGACAAGTTGGCGCTGGCGTTCGACTTCGGATTTTGCCAGTGCGAAACCCGCCTCGGCAGCTCGTACATCCGCTATTGCGGCGGCGGAGGCGAGCTGCGAATCTGCGGCATCCAGTCTGGCTAATACCTGTCCTTTTTTAACAAGCGCCCCAGTTTCGACTTTGCGTTCGATGATCTTTCCGCTGACTCGAAACGCTTGGTTGGATTCGTAACGCGATTTCACCTCACCTACCAGCACTATGCTTTGATGGATATCGCCTTTGCCGGCCACGATGACCAAAGCAGGCCGAGGCGGAGGTGGCGGCTCTACAGGTTTTTCACACGCTGCCAGCAGCGCGGCCAGCGCCATAATCATCAAAGGTGGTTTCATCAATGTCATCTCAATAGACCATTCATTAATAAATGCTGCATGGTGTGCACGCGTGTTTCTATATCCCGCCAGTTGACCCAGCAGTCTTTGGACATGGTGATTTCCAGCGCACACACGCCGTGCATGCCCGCCCAGATGGTTTGGGCGATCAGTTCCGGGTCGGTGAATTCTGGTTTGAATTTTTTTGCGTCGAACGCCGCCTGCACGATGGATTTAAGCTGAAAATAAGCATCCTGCTCAGGGTGGTTCTGCTGCAGGCTGATCGTTTCTGGCGTGAAGGGTTCGTGCGGGGTCATGAACATCAGGCGGTAATGATTAGGGTGGCTCAGCGCAAACTGTACATACCCTTGCCCCAGCGCAGCCAGTTGTTCCACCGGGTCGGCAATTTGCAGGATATGCTTCTGCGCACTGGCCAGCAACAGGAAATCGGTTTCGCAAATCGCGCGCAACAGGCTTTCCTTGTCCGCGAAATGCAGATAGATGCTGGTCGCGGAATAGCCAATCCGCCTGGCGATTTCGCGCATGGTGACCGCCTCCACCCCTTTTGATACAAACAACTCTCGCGCCGCATCAATGATGAGAGTACGCAGTTGCTGGCGTTCGGCTTCGGTTTTAGGTTTTGGTGGCATGGTGTTGTCTTTGGTGTAATAGTTAAACCGGTTTAAACACCATGAAGTATAAATTAGCCAGTGGCAACAAGGTGGCGAGTGCGCCCCAAATGTACCACGCCTTGCCCAGCTTCCAGTAGTTGTCGGGGATAGCGGAACCGTCAGAAAAAGCACGTGCCATGCGGGCTTGCTTGATTTGTAGGGGAATCAACACTAACAGCCAAATAACGCCAGAAACAATAAACAGGGTATGACCGTAAGATAGCCACTTGGGGGAGAAATCAAGCTGATGTATGCCCATATTGGCATAGGCCGCCACAAGAAGTATCAACGCCCCGCCTGCGGTAAACACGTAATCGGTCAGCGTCACTTGACGCTGCGCAAAAGCAATTATCTGCGGGTTCTGTGTTCTATCCGCCATAAACTTCCACCATCCGGTCACGATAATATTGCCTAAAAATAAAACCACACCCAGTATATGGATGGTTTTTAACCATAAATAAGTGTTGCTCATCTATGCACTCCTAAATTGTGCATATTTCATGATGGGCTTAGCTCGTAAAAACCAACCATTTGCTGCAAACGTCCATCATCGCCATATCTGCCGTAGCTCACCCCTTTTGTCAGCACATTATTTGCAGCGTCCATCATATGCCAATGCGTGATGCTCCGGTTATGGTGGCCACTAAATGCTGTACTGACAAATTTCACACCCGGTATATTGCGGTGTAACTCGTTGATATACTCGCCAAGTGCCTTGTAACCGCTGGTTTCAATCATCGGGTCACAATACGTGCAATCCGGTAGTAATGAATTTTCAAACAACACTTGCCGTTTTGCATCATCTGATTCTGACCAAGCATTTGTGTAGGTTTCCCAAATTTTTTTAAGTGTATCTACCGACATTTTTTTCTCACTTATTTTTACCGAGAGATTTTTATGCCTCTGCAAGCCGCATACAGACTGGCTTACAGAGGTGGTGTTGGAACGACGCATTAAAAACACGATAAAAACGCTATTCTTCTCTATGCCATGCTTGAGAACGCCCAAACAGTGATACGCCTATAAATCCGCGCACTTCAAGTTTATTGCCGGTTTCATCCAGTTTCATTTTGCATTTGTAGGTTTTGCCGTTATCGGGGTCTAAAATTTCACCGCCCTCGTAATTGTCACCCTTTTTCTTGATGCCTTTCACAATTGTCATGCCGATAATGCGTTGGCCTTTGCGCTCGTCTGTGCATTTATCGCACACCGCATCACCGGTGTCGGTCGCCAGCAAACCTTTTTCCACCACGGCACTGAACTCACCATTCCTCTCGGTGATTCTAATCAAAGAGCGCGGCTTGCCCGATTTATCGTCTATGGTTTTCCATAAACCGGCAGGCGTGGCATCGCCAGCGAAAACAACAGTACTAAAAAATAGTGTGATAAAAAATACGATCGCTCTTTGCATGTTATTTCTCCTCTAAATTAAAGCATCCGAAATCAGCCTTCAATCGGCGCGGCAGAAGCTTCTGCCTCACCAAACTGCTGCGCCACATCATCAAGCAATGCGCCAAAACCATGCGTATCATCAATGGTAATAATATCCACCGCTTTACCCCATTTGAGCGTCATCATTTGTAAAGCCACATTTTTATACACTTTTCCATCAGGTCGCTTCCAAGATACATGCAACTTGACAGCCACTTTTGTGTTCCAAGGCCAGCCGTTCACCAGCACGTCCGTCGGGGTAAACTGAAACCCCGGCAAAATGCGTAAAAACCGCTCAAACCATTGTGAAATAAGCACCCGATTGCTTCTGCGCCCGCCTAAAGCATGCTTGCCGACAAAATAGTAGTGGCAATTCTCCGCCATTAGTCCGGTGGCTGCATGGTAGTCGCCTTGAGAAAGGCGACCGAAACTTTTTCTGACTAGTTGCTTAACAATATAGTGATACATTGTATGCCCGTTTGTATTATTAACACCGTTAATTTAACGGTGTTAAGTTTATATGTCAAATGCTTTTTCATGGCTAATTGTACAAAATGATTTTTAACGCAGCTCGTACTGGTCGAGCTTGTTCCACAGCGAACGTTCGCTGATTTCTAGCAGCTTGGCAGCTTTAGCCTTGTTGCCCTTGCAGGCGGCCAGCGCTTCGCTGATAAGCTGCTTCTCGATTTGGGCGATCGCATGCGGGATTGAAAGCGATCTGGAGGCGTCGGTCTGCAAGCCAATATCCATGCGGCTTGCAGAGGAGGGGCTTAAAGGTAAATGACTGGGCAACACGGTATCGCGCCCCGCCAGGATCGCGGCGCGCTCCAGCACGTTTTCCAGTTCGCGCACATTGCCCGGCCAGTCGTACTGGCTGAGCTTCTGCAATGCTTCCGGCGAAAGGCGGGTTTGCTGTTTGCCCAAAAAATATTTAGCCAGCAGGGGGATGTCGCCGTGCCGCTCGCGCAAGGGCGGGGCTTGAATGCTAAAGACGTTGAGGCGGTAGTACAAATCCTCGCGCAGTTTGCCTTCCTTTACGGCTTCCAGCGGCGCTCTGTTGGTGGCGGCAATCACGCGTATATCGAGAGATATTGGCTTGTTGCTGCCCAGCTTTTCAATGATGTTGCTCTGCAAGGCGCGCAGCAGTTTGGCCTGCAGCTGGATGGGCATCTCGGTGATTTCGTCCAGGAACAGCGTGCCGCCGTCTGCCAGTTCGAACTTGCCGATGCGCTCTTTCTGCGCGCCGGTGAAGGCGCCCTTTTCATGGCCGAACAGTTCGGATTCCATCATCTCGGCTGGGATGGCTGCGCAGTTCACCGCGACAAATAGATTGTTCTTGCGCGGGCTGGCCTGGTGGATAGCTTGCGCGATGAGCTCTTTACCGGTACCCGTCTCGCCGATGATGAGCACGGTGGCTTTTTCCGGACCAACCTGCTGGATCATTTTTTTGAGCGTTTGCATGGCGGCGCTCTGGCCGACTAGATGGTTATGTTCGGCTTGGCTGGCGGTTTTGAAATATGCGTTCTCACGCGAGAGCCGCTCGACCGAAAGCGCTTTGGAAATCGCGATTTCCAGCGTTTCCAGATCGAACGGGCGCAATATGTAATCTGCTGCGCCCAGTTGCATGGCTTCCACAGCGGTCTTGATCTCGCCCTGTGCGGTCACCATGATAAACGGCAGATGCTCGTTGCTCTCGCGAATGTGTTTCAGCAATTCCAGGCCATTCATGCCTGGCATGTGAAGATCACTGACGACCAAGTCCACCGCTTGGGATTTCATGATATCCAGCGCTTCCCGACCATCCGCAGCCACGACCGGCTGGTACCCGGCCTGTCTCAGGCTGATCTCCAGCAGTCGTCGCATGTGCGGCTCGTCATCTACGGCAAGGATTCTCTTCTGGGTGGTCATATGCTGGTCTGTAACAATGGCAACAGGATTGTAAACCTCGCTCCGCCCAAATGGCTAGCGCTGTAGCTGATGGTGCCGTGATGGGCCTGGATGATCTGGCGTACTACCGCCAGCCCCAGCCCCACACCGCCGGCGCGCTGCGTAAAGAACGGCTCGAAAATATGTTGCTGGTTCTCTGGCGGGATGCCGGGGCCATTGTCATCCACACGAATCTCGACTTGTTGATCATGCGGTGCGATGTGCACCTCGATTTGCCCGTTTAGCGGCAGAATCTGCACCGCATTTTGCAGCAGATTCATCAATACCTGTGTCATCTGTCCGGAATCCGCTTCGATACTGGCTTCCAGGGCAGTCAGTTGAATATTGATGTGTTTGGTCTCTGTCTGCGGTCTGAGCATGGCGATGATCTGGGTGGCCAGCGCGGCGATATCCAATGGCTTGAAGTTGGGCGGCCTGGGCCGAGCCGCGTCGATCAGGCTGCTGACCAGACCATTCAGGCGCTCGGTCTCCGAGACGATGAACCCGACGACTTCATGCCCTTCCTTGCTGAGCTTCGGCTCGCGCTGCAGGAGATTGGCAGAGGAGCGCAGAATGCCCAGCGGCGTGCGTACTTCGTGGCTCATGGCGGCTGCCATCTCTCCGACCACCGCCAGTTTGGCGGCACGCGTCAGTTGTTGCTGGCTGTTATCCAAATCGTGCAGCATGGTTTCAAACGCCGCGCTCAAGGCTTGCACTTCCGGAGGGCCTCCACCAGGGGCCTTGACGTCGCGAGCCGGTTTGGCCTTCTGCACAAACTGGCGGAGCGCCTCCAGCGGCCGGGTAATGGCGCTGGCAATGGGCTTGACGATGATGGCAGCCAGCAGAAGCGTTGCCAGCAGCAGTGCAACGAACACATAACCAAGCCGGTGCACCGGGGCCACTGCGACAGAGTGCGCTTTCTGTAACTGCACTTGCCATTGCGGCAAGGCGGCACTCTGCGGCAACAGGCCAGTTACACTCATTTCGTGACTGCCCTTGACCTTAAGCCAATTAGGTGTCTGGGCAATCAGCCGGTGATTCTGGTCCAGCACAGCCGCGGCGCTGGGCGGCACGACAGCATTCGCCAGCAGCGCCTGAACGACTTGCCAGTTGAAGTAGGCGATCAGGTATCCGACACGTTCTTGCGTTTGGTGATCGGTGATTTCATGCGAGATCGCCAAAGTGTCCTGATGCATAGTCGATAGGCTGATCGGGCTATGGTTGATTCTGGTTTCGAACCAGACAGGCAAGCTTGTTGCCTTGCTGCCCACATGCTGCGGATTACTGGATGCGATGATTGTTTGGTCCAGGTTGATGACCTCGATATCCGAGTATATTCCTCCGTAATTTTGTTTCAGCTCTTGCAGGAAGTTGGAAAGACGCTTGTCCACATCGCCAATCTGCAGTTCCTGCATCAGTTCCAGCTGGCTCCAGGTTTGCACATTGTGCATGCGTTCCGTCATTGTGCGCGCCACGTCGTTGGCAATGGCCTGCGCATGCGTCTGCATGTCTTGCGTGATCTCTTTTTTGAGCGCGTTCCTGGCTTGATAAAAACTCAGGAAACTTACCAGCATGGCTGGCAGCAGCCCCGCCAGCAAGAAGGCCAGCAAAAGCAGTTGTCGAATTGTCAGTTGTTTAGGCATTTTGCGTGTTAAATGCGAAAATAACGTTTTTTAGCCACACGTTTGTGGAATGTAATGATGATCATCCGATTAAAAATGATTGCGGTCAGTCTGCTCAGTGTAGTCAGCCTGCTGTTCCAATGCAAGCCGCTGCTGGCCGACGAATCGTTGCCCAGCGATTTCTGGAGTGGCTTCAAGTTGGGCGGTTATTCCAGCGCGGGCATAACACTGCATCGCGACAAGGATGCCGAGGCGGCACTGAACGAAGTGAGTATGCTATTGACCTGGAACGGAGATAGTCGCTGGAGCTTTTTCGGTGAGCTGGAATTGGAAGATCCGCTGACATGGAATGATGACCGTAAATTCAATACGAAAGAATCACGCTTGGACCTGGAGCGGCTGTATCTGGATTACAACTTCTCCGAGACGGTCAATTTGCGCATTGGGCGCTTTCTGACCCCTAATAGCCGATGGAACCTGCTGCATGCTAGCCCGCTGGTGTGGACGAGTACGCGGCCGTTGCCCACCTATCGGCTTTTTCCAACCGCTACGAATGGCCTGATGCTGCATGGCAGCAAGCCTTGGGGTGACCTTTCATTGGACTACATGCTGTTCAAGGAGCTTCTGGAGGATCAGGAAGATGATGATTACGATCTGCCGTTCCAGCACGTTTATGGCGGCCGTGTCGCACTCAGCAAACAGTGGAATGTTGGCGTGTCGCTGCTTTCGTTCGAGGAAAAGGATATCGCTGTCTTGCACAAGCGGGACAAGACCTATCGTATGGTTGGGCTGGATTTTGTGACGCATCTTGGCTCCGTGGAAGTCAGCGGTGAAGGCTTTGCCCGGTTTGCCCAAAACGGTAACGATGGCGGCAGCGGCGCTTATCTGCAAACCGTGGTGCCCATTAAAAATGACTGGTTCTGGGTCACACGCCTGGAGACCATGCAGCGGCCGCAGGAGGGTAGTTCGGAGCGCTGGCTGGTGGGTGCAACCTGGCGTATCAAACCAACCCAGTTGCTGAAACTCGAGTTCGTGGGCGGCAGTGGTAATCAACCCGAGGCGCCGCGCGGGTTTGTCAGTTCATTTGCGATTCTGTTCTAACGGGTATGTGGTTAGACATGCGTAAATGGCTGACATTTTTATTGCTGTTCACTACCGTCGTGATTGCGGAGGAACGCACCCTGCCGCAGACTTCACAGGTCATTGCCGTTGTCGTGCCAGCCAACCAGGATGCCGATGCGCTTCAATTGACTCCCAACAAGATCAAGCAGATCTTCTTGCGCAAACAGTTGTATTGGCCTAATAGCAAGCGGGTTTTGCCAGTGAATCTGAGTACTGAACATCCGTTGCGAAATCAGTTCTCCAAAGCGGTGCTAGGTAGTTTGCCTTCCGAGCAGATCAATTATTGGAACGGCTTGTATTTCAACGGTGTGCGCCCGCCCCATGTGGTCAATTCCGAGGAGGCGGTTATCCGCTATCTGGGACAAACACCCGGGGCGGTCGGATATATTGACGCCTGCAAAGCGGATGTCCGTGTGGCAGTGGCGTTTTGGGTAGATGCGCACGGAGTGCTGGCAGAAGCTCCCGATAGCCTTGATTGCAATTAATCAGGGCTGTTTCAATTGCTCTGCACGAATGGCAGGGCATGGCTTTGCTCCCCTGCGCACATCATGCTGTTGATCTCATAGGCCATCAGCAGGCCACAAAACAAGTTGTCATGGCTGAATGAGTGCTGCTGGTATGGTTTTAACTGGTCCAGTTTGTAATCAAAATGTTCACCCATCCACACAATCGCCGGGATGTGCGTTTGTTCTGCCGGTGCCAGGAAATAAGGTGCGGCATGCAGGTACAAGCCATGTTCGCCCAGCGATTCACCATGATCGGATACATATAGCATCGCGACCTCATGGCTTTTGTCATATTTTTTTAGCAGTTCAATGGTCTGTGACAGAAAATAATCGGTATACAGAATCGCGTTATCGTAGGCGTTATCGACTTCCTGCTGACTGCATTTGGTCAGCTCTCCGGTTTGGCAGGCGGGTTTGAATCGCTCGAACTGTTTTGGGTATCGCCGGTAATATTCGGGGCCATGGTTGCCCATTTGATGCAATACGATCAGGATGTCCTGATTTTTGCGAGCCGCGATGTATTTGTCTAGCCCACTCAACATGCCAATGTCCCGGCACTCGTCGTCGCAAGCCGGATTATGTACAGGGCTTTTGAAATCCTCGTATGGCACACGCAAGGCGACACCTTTTGAATCTGAGTTGTTGTCCCGCCACACGATTTGCACGCCGTTCCGGGCAAGCACATCCAGCACGTTTTCCATGCTGGCGGCTTTGTGATCATCGAATTTTTTGCGTCCAAGCGCAGAAAACATGCAAGGTACGGAAACCCCGGTGGATGTCCCGCATGAGGAAACGTTACGCAAGCTAAGTACGTTTAATCTTGATAACTCGGGATTCGTTTGCCTAGGGTAGCCATTCAGCGAGAATCTGTCCCAGCGTGCGGTCTCGCCCACCACCAGAATAATCAGCTCGTGCTTGCTTGGGGTTTCGATCACCACTGCGTCTTCGGCCACTGGTTTCAGTGGCCCCACCTTTTGAGCAGCCATCTTTTGGACACCGTACTTGACTGCGGAATAAGTGAAGAATGTCGGGTTGGCATACATGCGTGCCAGCTTATGCTCACGCACGAAGATAAAATATTGCTTGCTGAAGGGGATGATAGCTAGTACCAGCAGAACGATGAGAATGCCGACGAACTTTAACCTCTGCGTTAGCTTGTCGGCCAAAAACCAACTTGCAGGCGCACGTTTGAGTAGCCACCATGCTGGTAAGACACCCAACATCAAGACACGCAGCAGTAGCTCCCACGAGAACAGTCCAAAGGCTTCTCGGGTGTCAGTGTTAGCGACATTATCCAGCATCACGGTATCGATGATGACGCCGAAATGGTCCATGAAATAGGCGCAAGCGGCGGCCAGGATGAGATATGCAGCCAATATCCAGCGTGTCATCCTGCCATGGCAGATGAGCAGGAACCAAAGCAGCGTCGATAAGCTGAAGAACGCTCCCAGGGAAATCAAGAAAGGGATGTCATTCCCTGATGGGTACAGCTTGAATAAATTGGCGAACAATGTGCGATTGCCTGTCAGCATCAGCAGTATGGTGACTGCCGCTATTAGGCCGATTTGTGGGGTACTGTAAGCTTGCAGTCGCTGTGTCAGGCGGCGGATAACGTGGTTAATGGGTTGAAGGAATCGCATACTATGCAACTTGGTGACCCGGAATAATCATCGAGAGAGTGCTGCAAATTTGGTGCCAGCCTATAGGCTATTAATAACTAGTTGTTTTAAGGGAGTATTTACTGACTGTTCATCTGCGTCACCTTGCAAAGTTTGCAAGCAGCGAGGCATCAATCATGCAAATTTTGCAGGGAAATGATGCCAATTATTATGTAAAGAATTGTTTATAAAAGATTTTTTAAATGGCACGGGGATTGCATGTTTTCTGGCAACTATATTTTAGGAAGTGCATCATGTTGCTAGAAAACGCAGTGATATCACCAACACATTATCAGGCGGAGGCTGCTTATCAGTCACGTAGTTTTGCTAGACAGAAGCGATATACCATGCAGGAAATTACCGCATTCATAGTCCATCCACAGCATCCTCATCGTGCGGAGGTGGAGGCTTTTATCCATGAAGTGTTCCAGCAGGCATATGGCGCCAATGTGACACACTTCATGCCCATCTTGGTTGCTTTACGCAATTCCCAGCACGAACTGGTAGCTGCGTTTGGCATGCGTGATGCCAAATCTGGACCATTGTTCCTGGAGCAATATCTGGATGCGCCTATCGAGCAGGTGATTTCGACAGGTCTGGGACAGGCGATCCAGCGTGACGAGATTACTGAAATCGGCAATCTGGCGGTGGCGAATCCACGCAATGCCGGGATTCTGATTGCGCATGTCATCCAACAGAGTTTGGATATGGGCGTGAGATGGTGCGTGGCTACAGCGCACCATAGTTTGCAGAATAGCTTGATCAAAGGCGGGCGTGACGTTTACCCGATAGCCTTGGCAGACAAATCTCGATTGACTGCGCAAGAGCAGGCGCAGTGGGGCCGCTATTATGATAATCAGCCACAGATTGTCGCAGTACGCGGCGTGGCTTGAATTCAGGTGAATCATTAGTTTGTTGCTAGAAACGATACATCAACACGCAAAGCGTCATCCTGATGCAATCGCGCTGAATAATGGCGTGGTGAAAATCGATTATGCGTCACTGGATAAGCAGCTGCAGGCCTTGCAGCTACGGTTTGCGCAGATTGGATGCCTGGCGCTGGCCGTAGATAATTCTCCGGCATGGGTGTTGGCTGATCTTGCGGCGTTGGCATGTCATATCCCCTGCGTGCCATTGCCTTTTTTCTTTTCAGATGCGCAAATGCTGCATGCGATGCGTGATGTGGGCGTTGAGACCTTGCTAACGGACAGGCCGGCATATTTCGCAGATTTGCTGGGTGATAAGCTGATTGCACAGGAAACCTGCGAGATTGCCGGACAGCCGCTGACTTGCTTGCGACTGCGCATGCCGCCAGTCGCCTTGCCTGATGGCACGGCCAAAATCACTTACACCTCCGGCACCACAGGCGATCCCAAAGGCGTGTGCCTGAGCGAGGCTGCCATGCTGGCGGTGGCGCAATCCGTTCAGACGGCAGCAAGTCTCTCAGAAGCCGACCAGCATCTGTGCGTATTGCCGCTGGCGGTGTTGCTGGAGAATGTAGCGGGCGTTCACGCTACGCTGCTAGCGGGCGGCACGGTGCATGTTCTGACCGCGCAAGAGATTGGGCTGAGTGGAGCAAAGCTGGATCGCCAGCGCTTGCTGCAGGCTTTTCAGCAAACGCAGGCCAGCACGGCAATCTTTACGCCGGAGCTGCTAACGGCGCTGGTTGGGCTGTTGGAAGCCGCCGGGCAGCGTTTGCCGCATTTGCGCTTTTTGGCCGTGGGCGGCGCCAGCGTGGCGCCCAGCCTGCTGGCACGTGCTGCAGAGGTCGGCTTGCCCGTGTTTGAAGGGTATGGCCTGTCGGAATGTTCCTCTGTAGTAGCGCTGAACACTGTGCAAGCTAACAAGATGGGGAGCGTGGGTAATCCGTTACCGCACATCCAGATACGGGTGGCAGAAGATGGCGAGATTATAGTGCGCGGCAACCGTTTTCTGGGCTATGCCGGGCAGACGGTGCAAAACGACAAAGCAGAACTGGCCACAGGCGACATTGGTTATTTGGATGATGCCGGGTTTTTACATATTTCTGGTCGCAAAAAGAATATTTTTATTACCTCGTTCGGGCGCAATGTGTCGCCAGAATGGGTGGAACGCGAGCTGAATGTACAGCCCAGCATTTATAAGGCTGCATTGTTTGGCGAGGCACGACCTTACAATGTGGCCATTATCGTGCCGAAACCAGATGTCCTGGAAGCCAATATCCATGCAGAGATTGAGGCAGTCAATTTAACGCTACCAGACTATGCGCGCATTGGAAAATGGCTGCTGGCAGAGGCGCCATTCGGCGTGCAGAACGGGCAATTGACGCCCAATGGCCGCCTGAAACGCGATGCCATCTGGCAGGCATACCAACACAGAATCAACCAATGTTATGAAGGAAAAAGTGATGAGTTTTTATGATGAGTTATTGAAAGCGACCGAAGCCGAGCGCAAGGCGCTGATGCAATTGCCGCTAATCACCCAAGGCGGCGCCGGCAAGATTTCGCTGCGAACCTATGTGGCGTTTTTGACGCAGGCGTATCACCATGTGAAGCACACCATTCCGCTGCTGATGGCGTGCGGCGGGCGCTTGCCTGAGAAGTACGAATGGCTGCGTGTGGCGATTGGCGAGTATATCGAGGAGGAAATGGGGCATCAGGAGTGGGTGCTGAACGACATCGCAGCCTGCGGTTTTGACAAGGAGGCGGTGCGCCTATCTAAACCTGGTGTCGCGCCCAGCATGCAGACCGAGCTGATGGTGGCCTATGCCTACGATATGGTGTATCGCGTTGACCCGCTGGGATTTTTTGGCATGGTGCTGGTGCTGGAAGGTACGAGTATTGCCGTAGCTACCGAAGCGGCTAAACATCTCTCGCAAAACCTGAACTTGGGGCCGGACTGCTTTAGTTATCTCACCTCGCACGGCGCTTTGGATGTAGGTCATACCGAGTTTTATGCCGAACTGATGAACAAGGTCACTGACCCGCAAGATCAGCAGCAGCTGATCCATACCGCGAAAGTGTTTTATAAACTGTATGGCGACATTTTCCGCGAAGTGGAAGCACGGACGATGCATTAAGTTTAGCCGCGTATATATTGTTCCAGCTGGGCGATCAGCTGCTTCTGGTAGCTGATCGTTTCCTTGACCAGATCGCCCACCGAAAGCATTCCGAGCACTTGACCATTCTCAACGATCGGCAAGTGGCGGATACGCTTTTCGGTCATCAAGCTCATCGCGGTGTCTACCAAATCGTTTGGACTGGCGGTAAGCACTTCTTTCGTCATCACCTCGCTCACATTGGTGGTTTTACTGGAGCGGCCCTTTAGCACCATTTCTCTGGCATAATCACGTTCGGAGAAGATACCTACCAGCTTGTCGCCATCCATCACGGCCAAGGCGCCAATCTTGTATTCGGCCATGATGACAAGCGCGTCATATACTGGGCGGTCAGGTGCAATGGAAACCAGTTCCTGATGTTTTTTTTCTTTAAGAATCTGCTGCAGCGTTTTCATCGTCCTCTCCTTGTTTTAAGCGCTTTTTGACAATATAAATCCTTATCGTACGGACGGCAAATTTTTTAGAATCGAATGCGCAATAACACGACCATCAAAGCCTTTCTCGCCTTGTTTATCCTGACCATTTTGTGGGGGTACAACTGGGTGGTGATGAAGAGCGCATTGCAGTATGCCGGAGTATTCCAGTTCATCGCGCTGCGTACCGTGATAGGCTCGGTATGCCTGTTCGCGCTGATCATGCTGCTGCGCAAACCGTTCAGGATCCACCACATCCGTACACTGATACTGCTAGGTTTGCTGCAGACCAGCGGATTCACCGGCTTGCTGATGTGGGCGCTGGTGAGCGGCGGGGCTGGCAAGACCGCCGTGCTGACCTACACGATGCCGTTCTGGGTAATGCTGCTGGCATGGCCGCTGCTGGGAGAGAAATTGCAGGGGCTGCAATGGCCGGCTGCGATACTGTCTGCAATGGGGATTCTCTTTATCCTGGATCCGTTGCATTTGGGCGCAGATCAATTCAGCATGCTGCTGGCGGTACTTTCCGGTGTCAGCTGGGCATTGGCGGTTATCCTGGCGAAGAAGCTGCACAAAGTGGCGCCAGACCTGGACTTGCTCACCCTGACGGCCTGGCAGATGCTGTTCGGTAGTATCCCGATCGTGATTGCCGCCTGGCTGATACCTGCCCCAGAGATGCAATGGACGCCCTATTTTATCGGAGCGGTGATCTATAACGCAGTATTTTGTAACGCGTTGGCATGGTTGCTGTGGTTGTATGCATTGCAGCGGCTACAGGCAGGTGTGGCAAGCATGTCCAGTCTGCTGGCGCCGGTTATTGGGGTGCTGGCCGCATGGGTGCAGCTGGGCGAGGTGCCATCGATACATGAGCTGATGGGCATGTTGATGATTGCAGGTTCACTGCTGCTGATTTCATATGTCAGCATCAAGAAACATACGCAGATCGATCCCAATATGGGTCAGGATTAGCCTGTGTTAAAATCCAGTTTTTATTCAGCAATATCAGGGATTAAGCAAGATGGCAGGACACAGTAAATGGGCCAATATTCAACATCGTAAAGGCCGTCAGGACGCCAAGCGCGGCAAAATCTTCACCAAGCTGATCAAGGAGATCACCGTCTCTGCCCGCCTTGGCGGCGGTGACACCAGCATGAACCCGCGTCTGCGTGCTGCGGTTGCCGCAGCCAAGGAAGAGAACATGCCGGCCGATAACATCACGCGTGCCATCAAGAAAGGCACGGGCGAGTTGGAAGGCGTGAACTACGAGGAAATCCGTTACGAAGGCTATGGTATCAATGGTGCGGCCATCATCATCGATTGCCTGACCGATAACAAACAGCGGGCAGTGGCGGATGTACGCCATGCGTTGACCAAGTTCGGCGGCAATCTGGGTACGGATGGATGCGTGGCTTTCATGTTCAAGCACTGCGGCCAATTGGTGTATGCGCCGGGCACGAGCGAAGATAAGGTCATGGAAGTGGCTTTGGAAGCGGGCGCAGAAGACGTTGTGACCGACGAGGACGGCAGTATCGAAGTCATTACCCCGCCCGGTGATTTTGTGACCGTGAAAGAGGCCATGGAAGCGGCGGGCTTGAAAGCCGTGCTGGCAGAGGTGACCATGAAGCCGCTGAATGAGACAGAGTTTTCCGGCGAAGATGGTGTGAAGATGCAAAAGATTCTGGACGCGCTGGAAGATTTGGACGATGTTCAGGATGTATACACCACGGCCGTCATAGAAGAGTAGAAAATGAAAGCCGCGTCGTCATACGGTGTTGCGGGTTTAATTTTATTCGATTACATACAAACACGTATGCGCACTCATAAAATTAACCCCGCGCCTTGTCTGACTTAGCGCTTTTCATTTTTTTTAGGTGATTTTTTGGAAACAGTAAGAATTTTAGGCATAGACCCAGGCCTGCGTATCACCGGTTTTGGGGTGATTGAAAAGACTGGTGAGAAAATCACTTATATCACCAGTGGCACCATTAAAACCGCCAGCGGCAAAACTGATGATAAAGAAGAATTGCCTGCGCGGCTCAAATTGATTCTGGATGGCTTGTTCGAAGTAATTAAAACCTATCAGCCAGCACAGGTGGCGGTGGAGAAAGTGTTTGTAAACGTGAATCCGCAATCTACGCTGCTGCTGGGGCAGGCGCGCGGGGCAGCCATCAGTGCTGCTGTCATCAGACAGCTGCCAGTGGCGGAGTATACCGCCTTGCAAGTCAAGCAGTCGGTAGTGGGTAATGGACATGCCCAAAAAGAGCAAGTGCAGGAGATGGTGAAGCGCTTGTTGAATCTGCCAGCGGCGCCCAGTCCGGATTCAGCCGATGCGCTGGCTTGCGCGATATGCCACGCTCACGGCGGGCAAGGGCTGGGCAAACTGGCGACAGCCGGTTTTCGCGTGCGTGGTGGGCGGCTGGTGTAGATGCTATGATGCCGGTCGAACCAACCTTGTCCAGCTATCAGAATCCTTTCTTGCGCTATTTTTTTGCTACTCGCCCGCCTTTTTTGTTGGTGACCTTGGTCGCGTGCCTGCTGGGCATTGCAAGCGCCAGTTGGAGCGGTTTACAGCTCCAAGCTGACTTAGCCATCATCACCGTCTTGCTGGCATTGCTCACCCACGCGGCAGTGAACGTGCTGAATGACTATTTCGATGCCTTGAACGGCACGGATGATGTGAATACTGAACGCTTGTACCCATTTACCGGCGGCAGCCGCTTCATCCAGAGTGGTGTCCTGTCAGCGGCACAGACTGCACGGTTTGGTTATGCCTTGTTGGGCGCGGCAATATTGGGCGGGCTGTGGCTGATTGCCCAAACGGGTGCAGGCTTGTTGTGGCTGGGCGCAGGCGGTTTGCTGCTTGGCTGGGCGTATTCTGCGCCTCCGCTTAAACTTAACAGCCGCGGCTGGGGCGAACTGTGCGTGCTGCTGGGGTTTCTGGGTGTTACGCTGGGTGCGGATTTCGTACAGCGCAAAGCGTTTGCCTGGCAACCGGTCATCACGGGTTTGCCTTATGCGCTGCTGGTAACCAATTTGCTGTTCATCAACCAGTTTCCCGATCGCAAGGCGGATATGCAAGCGGGTAAGCGACATTGGGTGGCGCGTTTGCTGCTGCATCGGGCTGTGCTGGGCTACCCGCTCATCGCGGTGCTGGCCTTGCTTTGCCTGTTGTGGGGTGTTTGGATTGGCGCGCTGCCAAAGGCGAGCTTGTTGTCCGCATTCCCGATATTATTTTCCTTTGTTGCCAGCTGGCATTTGATGCATTTTGCAGAAATGCCTGCACTGCTAAGACCAGCGATTCAACTCACACTGGCTGCGATGCTGGGCCATGGTTTGACGCTGGCGTTGATATTGTTTTGGGAGCATACATGATTGCACGCCTGAATGGACTATTGCTGGAAAAAGCCCCACCGTTTATTGTAATAGATTGCGGCGGCGTGGGGTATGAAGTAGAGGTGCCAATGAGTACCTTCTACCACCTGCCGGAACTGGGCGCGAAAGTGCAACTGCTCACCTACATGGTGGTGCGCGAGGATGCGCAATTGCTGTATGGCTTTGCCACCGAGCAGGAAAAGCAGACCTTCAAGCAGCTGTTGAAAGTGAATGGTATCGGCGCCAAATCGGCGCTGGGCATTTTAGGCGGTGTCAGCGTGGCGGATTTGGCCGCGGCGGTGGGCGCGCAGGATAGCTCGATGCTGATACGCATCCCTGGTATTGGCAAAAAAACCGCCGAGCGCTTGCTGTTGGAGCTGAAAGGCAAGTTTGCGATGACGGATACGCTGGGTGTTGCGCATGCGACAAAATCTGCCACACACGACGTACTGAACGCTTTGTTGGCATTGGGGTATAACGAGCGCGAGGCACAAGTTGCAGTTAAACAACTGGATGCGGATATAAGCGTTTCAGACGGTATCAAACAGGCGCTGAAACTATTGTCAAAATAGATTGGGTAGTGATTGGACTTGAATCGGACATTTAGGATGCATTTGAACATGTATTTATGGATGGGCTTGCTGACATGTGCGTTGCAAGTGCATGCAGAGGATATGCCGCAACATCCAATATCGGAGCATGACTATCTTGATGAGATGCCCAGAGTGCTGACAGTTTCCCGGCTCAAGCAGAGCGTGACGGATTCTCCCTCGGCAGTGACCGTGATAGACCAGGCGACGATACGCGAATCCGGTGCAGTGGATTTGCCAGACCTGTTTCGCCTGGTGCCCGGCATGTATGTGGGTGCGAATGCCGGATACGTTTACAACACCAATCATGCGGTGAGCTACCACGGCATGACAACGGCTTACCCGGGCAACATGCAGGTGCTTGTTAACGGCCGCTCTGTCTACACCCCGCTGTTTGGCGGCGTGAAGTGGAGCGAGTTGCCTGTTGCCTTGATGGATATCGAACGCATCGAAGTGACACGCGGTCCCAATGCCGCCAGCTATGGCGCCAATGCGTTCTTTGCCACCATCAACATCATCACCCAGCATCCTTCCGAGCAGTCTGGCAATGCCGCCCTTTTCACGCACGGTAACGGCCGCAATGAGGCATTTTACCGGCATGCCGGCAAGTCCGGCGACTGGGCGTACCGGGCGACCCTGGGCTATCGCCAAGACGACGGCTGGCAACACCGCAATGATTTTAAGCGCACACGCTTTCTGAACGCTCAGACGGATTACCAGATCGATCTGAATAACAATCTGGAGCTGGAGTTTGGTGTGACAGATGGCGAGCGTGGCGAAGGCAACATCAACGAAGACCCCGTGGTATTTTTGCCGCGTACAAAAGATATCAGCAATTTTCATGGTTTGGCACGCTGGAAGCATCAGTTGAGTGATACCAGCGATTTTCAGCTGCAGGCTTACCATAGTTATGACCGGTCCAACGATGCCACGACATCGGTTCATTTGCCGCCAGTGCTGATTAGCTTGGGTGTGCCGGCAATTGCTGCCAACAGTCTCGTCAATAATCGGCTGCATATCAATAATGACGTCGTGAGCGAAAGAACGGATATCGAGGCTCAGCATACGTTTGCCGTAGGCGATAACGTGCGTGCAGTCTGGGGCGGCAGCGTGCGTCGTGACAAGATGTACGCACCTTTCTATCTGGGAACCAGAAAGACCGACAAGTTCGACTTGCAGCGCTTGTTCGGCCATGTGGAGTGGCGCCCCCATGCCATGTGGACGATCAATGGGGGTGCCATGCTGGAGCATAATGACTTTACCGGTACTGATATTTCACCGCGTGCTAGCATCAATTTCAAGCCGCATCCACAGCACGCCTTTCGTATGGGGGTTTCCAGCGCCCTTCGCACGCCTAACTATCTCGAAGAGAAGTTTAATAACAGCTACTATCTCCCCACCACGCTGGTAGCGCCACAAGCTTTATTGCTACAGCTGATAGCCAACACGGGCAATGTCGATTCGGAGCAGATTGTTTCCAGGGAAGTCGGTTATGTCGGCAAGATGGGCGGATTGAGTCTGGATGCCCGTGTATTCAGTGACCGGATTTCCGATGTCATCCGTTTCGACACCAGGACGGATTTTACCGTTCCGGCCAGGGTGGCTCTGCTTAATAAAAACGGTGAAGTCGATACTGGCCTGAACTCAGGCAATGCGGCGGTGGAAGGCATTGAGTTACAGACGGACTGGAAGTTAGGCAAGCGTACCCGTTTACTGTTCAATTATGCCCATGTGAGCATACGTGAAACACGGTTGGATCTTAAAAGAAATTGGGTCTTAGGAAGCAAAGCACTTGTTAAAGTGTGATAACTTCCTGAAATGGTTAATAAAAATAGATACTACAGTCGCTCTAAAATCACAGAGGCTAAATTCAGGCAACTTGTGCGCTGTTTT